>TARA_B100001121_G_scaffold310695_1_pt1 | contig 41000 bp, 39 predicted proteins | sample TARA_B100001121 | Tara Oceans TARA_B100001121 (sample SAMEA2622817) | marine metagenome | biome: marine biome (ENVO:00000447); feature: surface water layer (ENVO:00002042); material: "saline water (ENVO:00002010), including plankton (ENVO:xxxxxxxx)" | depth 5 m
GTTATTTTTACTCTTGCTGGAGGAGCCTTTATGCTAGTGGCAATTTTAGCTCTTTTCTCAAGCGAATCAGTAACTAATTTATCAATGGTTTCGATTGATGAATTGGGAATAATAGGTATTCCAGAGTTGATTGCTGGACAAAAACTAATTATTCCTGCATCAATAATTTTTATATTTTTCTTTATAGCCTTTGCAGTGAAACTTCCTCTTTGGCCTTTTCATAACTGGTTACCCGATGCTCATACAGACGCTCCTACAGCCGTTTCGATAATGCTAGCAGGAGTTCTACTAAAGATGGCAGGTTATGGATTATTCAGGATAAATCTTGGATTTTTTCAAGAAACTTATGGGTTCCAAATTTTTGATTATACAAATTTTCTAGTTATATTAGGAACTATTTCAATAATTTACGGCGCAATAGTTACACTTAGGCAAACTGACCTAAAGAGATTGATAGCATATTCTTCTATAAGTCATATGGGATATGTCCTTCTAGGTTTTTCAGCAATAACTAAGAATGGAGATTTCTCTTATTATGCTCTCAACGGTTCTGCGATGCAGATGTTTACTCATGGAACAATCACAGGATTATCTTTCTTGACGGTAGGATTGATTTATGACCGCACTCATACTAGAGATATAAATAAATTAGGAGCTATTGCTAGGAAAATGCCAATGGTTGCATTATTCTTTGTAATTTCTGGTCTAGCTTCATTAGGTCTTCCAGGATTATCAGGTTTTGTGTCAGAAATAATGGTATTTCTGGGTACTTATAAGGTCTATCCTGTAGAAACAATTATTTCAGCATTTGGTGTTGTATTAGCTGCGGGATATATTCTTTGGATGACACAGAGAGCGTTATTTGGTGACAATAACTTAGATAAATCAGATAAAACTTATGATTTTAATTCTCTTAAAGATGCAAATAGTTTAGATTTATTACCAGCATTTATTATTACAATCCCAATTATTTTGATAGGTTTTTTCCCAAATTTGTTTATTGAATTTTTTGATCTAGGTATAAAGGAGATTATAAAGTAATGCTATATGATGAAATGACATATATATTATCTCCAATTATTCTTGTTGCAACATCATTAATTGTTTTATTAGTAGAGTTTATTACGAAGAAAAAATCAGCTTTGTTGTTGACTACTGTTACTGGTTTAGGAATTTCTACAATTATATTATTTATTCAATATTTATCTTTTGATCAACAGAAAAGTATTTTCTTTGGCACATTGATTTTTGATAAATTTTATTTATTTTCAGCCATAGTATTAATGATCATAACTTCATCTATAATCATAGGTTTTTATGATTATCTAAACAAACAAATTTCCTTTGTTTCAGAATTTATAAGCTTGATATTATTATCGCTAGTTGGATCACTATTTGTTATTATGGCGGTAGACTTCGTGACTATATATCTGTCTCTAGAACTTTCTTCATTGCCAATAATTGCTCTAATTGCTTTTGGAAGAGGAAAATTCAGCCTTGAAGCTTCTTTTAAATATCTTATTTTAGCTTCTTTTTCTACCGGTATTTTTCTTACAGGTGTTGCCTATATTTACGGTGTTACAGGAAGTCTAAGTCTTGAAATAATAAATATAAGCGAAATAAATCCAGCAGTAACATTAGGAATAATTTTCATATTCATAGGTTTGGCTTTCAAACTATCAATTGCTCCATGGCATATGTGGACGCCTGATACATATCAAGGTTCTCCCATGCCTGTAGTAACATATTTATCTACAGCTTCAAAAGTTGCTGGATTTGTGTTGGCAATTAGACTTTTTTCAGAGATTTTTTCTGATAGCTTTACTTATTCGAATCTAATTATTCTTCTTTCTCTAATTTCTTTAGCCTCGATGACAATAGGAAACCTTGGAGCTATTTTGCAAAAAGATTTGAAAAGACTTTTTGCTTATTCAACAGTTGCACATGCAGGATATATGATAATTGGAGTAATTGCCTTAATTTCTTCTAACTCGTCAGCATCAACTACAATGTTTTATGTAGTTGGATATGCTATCACAAATATATCGGTATTTTTCTCTCTTCAACACATGATGAATCTTACCAAATCAACCTCTATTGACAGCATAAAAGGATTATTCCAGGCTCATCCTTTTGTTTCAATAATATTTGGTTTGGGAATACTAAGTTTGTTAGGAATTCCTGCTACAGTAGGCTTTATGGGTAAAGTTTTAGTTTTTTCATCTGCTGTAAATAATGGACTTGTTTTGTTAGCTGTTGCTGGAGTTATAAACTCATTTGTATCGGCATATTACTATTTGGGTTTATTGAGAAATGTTTTTGTATCTTCAGATAAATTCGAACAAAATGGAAATAGCAACAATACTTATATTTTAGTAGCATCTATATCATCAGTACTAGTTTTAGTTCTAGGAGTTTACCCTGATCTAATATTGTCTACAATAGATAATGTAATATCAGGACTATAGTTTAAGAAGGTAGATTATTTGATATATAAAAAAATTTGCTCTGTTGTAAATCCAGAGTCTGATCAAGCTAAGGATATATCTAGAAAGATTTCTGATCAATTTTCACAATGCTCATGGCAAATAGTTGATAATTTTGATTTTTCAAATATTAGTACAATGGATCTTGTTGTCGCTATTGGAGGAGATGGAACTTTACTTAGAGCTGTTTCTCTATCAATTAAATATGATGTTCCTGTATTAGGTATTAATATGGGAAATGTTGGTTTCATGACAGAGATTGAAGGAGATAATGCAATTCTTGAATTAGAACATTATTTAGAAAATAGCGTAAGGGTAGAAGAAAGGTCTTTATTGGAAGTTGATTTCCAAAAAGATAATAAGAATTTATCATACAAAGCATTAAATGATATTGTTTTAGCTAGAGGCTCATCAGTATCTATGATCGAAACTATTACAGAGATAGACGGAATACATTTGGCAACCTATAGAGGTGATGGTATCGTCCTATCTACATCTACTGGTTCAACTGGCTATTCACTTGCACTTGGAGGACCTGTTATTGATCCTAAGTCAAACGATTACTACATAAAACCAATTGCAACTCATATGAGTCAATTTGGAGGAGTAATAGTAAGTTATGATTCATCATGTGAAATTACAGTTTCTTCAAGAAAAGATGCTCAAATAAGTATCGATGGATTTATTGAGCATGAATTATCAAGTGGGGATAAAATCAGGGTGAAAATTTCTGATACAAAAGCTAAATTTCTAAGAAAAAATCCTCCAAATCATTATTGGTCAACAATTACTGAAAAACTTGGAATTAGAAAAGGAAATTTCAGTAAATAATGTCTGATGACAAAGAATTAGTTTATAGTTCTGAATCTCTTAATATTAGACGAGATGTTTATAAAACGTCTAATAAAGTTATCATTAATAAAGATTTTGTTGAACATCCAGGGTCTGTCCTCATAATAGGTAATAGGGGAGATAAAATTTTGTTTGTTGAACAATGGAGGCAACCTGTTAAGGTAAAAACCTTAGAACTTCCTTGTGGGACAATGAGATCTGGTGAAAGCGCGATTAATGCTGCAAAAAGAGAGTTTAGAGAAGAGACAGGTTATGGTGCTAGAAAATTTCATTCGATAGGTAGTTTTTTTGTAGCACCTGGATACAGCTCAGAAATTTGTGAATTTTTTATTGCTGAGGATCTTTATGAGGATCCATTGCCACCTGATGAAGACGAAGAAATAGATCTGAAGCAATTTACTTTAGATGAGTCTTTCAATCATATAAAAAACAAGAAAATTATTGATCAGGGTACAATATGTGCTCTAAATATTTATAAATCAATATTATAATTTACTTATGGAGGGAAGATAAATGTACGATCATGATTTACTTATTGTAGGAGCTGGTCTAGCAGGACTTAGATGTGCTGTTGAAGCTCAAAAATTGGGACTGAAAGTTGCAGTTATAACTAAAGTTCATCCTGTTAGAAGTCACTCTAACGCTGCCCAAGGTGGTATAAATGCACCACTCACTGATAGAGGAGATGATTGGAAAGGTCATGCTTTAGATACTATTAAAGGTAGTGATTACCTTGCTGATCAAGATGCTGTAGAAATAATGAGTCAGGAAGCAGGAGACGCAGTACTTGAACTTGAGAGAATGGGAGTTATTTTTTCAAGAGGGGATGACGGAAAGCTTGGTACGAGAAGATTTGGTGGACAGAAGGTTGCTAGAACTTTTTTTGTTGGAGCAATCACAGGATCTGCTTTACTACATGTGCTTTATGAACAGTCATTAAAAATGGGTCTCCAGGTTTATGAAGAATGGTTTGTTACATCTCTAATTAAACATGATGGAGCGGTTAAAGGAGTCGTAGCTCTAGATCTTAAAACAGGAGAATTGGAATCTATAACGGCTAAATCTGTGGTAATAGCTGCAGGAGGTGCAGGAAGAGTATTTGAACCCTCAACAAATGCACTTATATGTACAGGAGATGGTCTTTCTTTAGCTTGGAATAATGGAGCAGGGTTGATGGATATGGAAATGATTCAGTATCATCCTACGACCTTAGCTAGAACTGGAATTTTATTGTCAGAAGCTGCTCGTGGAGAAGGAGCATACTTGCTAAATTCTGATGGAGATAGGTTTATGGAAAAATATGCTCCTGACTACATGGAACTTGCTTCAAGAGATGTAGTTTCAAGAGCAGAACAGACTGAAATAAATGAAGGTAGAGGAATTGATGGAAATGTTTTACTTGATCTAAGGCATCTAGGTAAAGAATTTATTGAAACAAGACTTGGATATTTACAAGAAGTATCCGTTGAATTTTTAGGAATCGATATGGCCGAGAAACCTGTTCCAATTCGACCAGGAATGCACTACATTATGGGAGGAATTAAGACTGATATAGACGGAGAGACTGGAGTTCCAGGTTTATACGCTGCTGGAGAATGTGCAAACGTAAGCGTTCATGGAGCTAATAGATTAGGCGCTAATTCTCTTTTAGATACTGTAGTTTTTGGAAGAAGATCAGCAGAGAAAGCTTCAGATTATGTTAAAAGTATTTCTAATGAGGTCATTCCTACAGATGAATATGTTAAGCGAGATCTAGATATGATTAAGAAAATCTTGAATTCTGAAGGTAAATTCAAAGTAGCTGAAGTTAGAAATAAGATGGCAACTGCGATGACTAAAGGAATAGGTGTTTTTAGAGATCAAGAATCTATGGAATATGCCAAAAAAATTGTTGATCAAACAAAAATTGATTATCGCGATTCCATAAGAATAGATAACAAAGGAAAAATTTATAACACAGATTTATTATTTGCACTCGAGTTGGGAAATATGATTGATTGTGCTGAATCTATAGTTCATGGAGCTTTAACTCGAAAAGAAAGTAGGGGTGCCCATTTTAGGACTGATATACCTGGTAGAAATGATGAAGAATGGCTCAAGCATACTCTTATCTACAAAAGCTCAGAAGGAGAAATAAGTGTTAAGACTCCTGATGTAACAATTACTGAATGGCAACCAGTTGAAAGAGTATATTAAAGAGAGAGTTAATATGAAAGTTAGTATAGACGTAAAAAGATTTGATCCAGAAAAAACTAATGAAAATACCTGGGTCCAAAATTATAAAATGGACATTCACCCATCATCTACTGTTCTTGATGCATTAATTCATGTTAGAGAAGAAATAGATGGTACACTTGCTCTAAGATGTGCTTGTAGGGCTTCGATATGTGGTTCTTGTGGAATGAGAGTTAATGGGCAAGCTAAGCTAGTGTGTAAAACAAGAATTGAAGAGTTAGTTGAAGAGGGAGAAACATTATCTGTAGAACCAATGGGTAATCAGCCTGTTATAAAAGATCTTATAGTAGATATTAGCTCATTCTTCGCCAAAATGACTCAAGTAAGTCCATTCCTTCAACCCGATAGTTTACCCGAACAAGGAGAATTTATAGCTTCAAATGATTCAATGGAGAAGTTATTGACAGAGATGAACTGTATTATGTGTGGTCTATGTGTCTCAGATTGTACAATTCTTGAGGTTGACGACACGTTTATAGGTCCTGCTGCTTTAGCAAAGGCTTCAAGATTTGTTTACGATCCAAGAGACGATAAAACAGAAGAAAGACTAAAATTCTTAAATGATGAACAGGGTGGTATATGGGATTGTACAAGATGTATGCAGTGTGTCGAAGTATGTCCAAAAGATGTTTCTCCAATGGATAGAATTATGGATCTGAGGGAAACTGCTATCGAAATTGGTGCAAAGAAAACTCATGGATATGATCATACTAATTCTTTTGAAAAGTCTGTAGTAGCTCACGGAAGACTTGATGAAAGTAGATTAGCTTTAGAATCTGCAGGTATATTTAATTTACCAAGATTACTCGACTTAATACCTGTTGGATTAAGGGCTCTTATTAAAGGAAAATTACCACCATTATTTCCTCATAAAGCTGAAGACAATAAAAAGATTAAAGATATTGCTAAGAAAATTAAGGAGATGGAATAATGAAGTTTGCATTTTATCCAGGATGTGTTGCTAGAGGAGGAACTCCAGAACTTCTCTCATCATCTATGGCGGTACTAAAAGCACTAGATATTGAAGTAGAAGAACTTACAAAAGCAGGATGCACTGGAGCCGGTGTGCTTCAAGAAAAGAATCCTCTTCTTGGAGATACAATAAATGTGAGAACTCTTGCAATGGCTGAAGAAAAAAAACTTAATATAATGACACTTTGTTCAACATGTCAGGGTGTACTTAGCCAAGCAAATCATAAAGTTAAAAGTGATCCAAAGTATTTAGATCAAATCAATGACATTTTGAAAGATGAAGGTTACAAATATAACGGAACAACTGAGGTTAAACACTTACTTTGGATCTTAGTTGAAGATTATGGATTAGAAAATATAGAAGTTACTAAACCATTATCAAACCTAAAATTTGCTCCATTTTATGGTTGTTACATGGTCAGACCTTCTGAAGCTCTAGGTTTTGATGAAAGGCCAGAAAGACAAGAGTATTTAGAAAAAGTTATTGAAGCTGTTGGTGCAGTCGCAATTGATTTCCCTGGTAAATTTTCTTGTTGTGGTTTCCCTGTATTGTTTATAAACCAAAAGAACTCATTAAAAATGGTTAGTAATCAAACAGGTTCAGCAAAGGACTTAGGAGCAGATGCAATGGTAACTCCGTGCCCATTATGTCACTTAAACCTTGATGGTTATCAGGGTAAGGCACGTAGTAATAATAGAGGAGATAAGGCAGACCTTCCTATCATTCATATGCCTCAAATGATTGCATTGGCAATGGGCTTAGAAACAAAAGATATCGGCCTTGGTCGGCATATAGTCTCAACTAAAGAAATTTTGAATAAAGTCTAATAAATTTTATTACGAATTCTTTTTCATAATATCTAATAATTCAATCACAGAATCTACTGATTTAGATAGAGCAGAATGTTCATCTTTGTTTAAGTCAACTTCGATTACTTCTTCTATACCATTTGCACCAAGCTTAACAGGTACACCTGCATAAACATCATTAAATCCATATTCTCCACTTAATAATGCAGCACATGGTAGTATTTGTTGTTTATCTAATAAGATTGCTTCTACCATCTGAACAATTGATGCTGATGGTGCATAAAATGCAGATCCTGTCTTTAGTAGAGCCACAATTTCAGCTCCACCATCTCTAGTTCTTTGAACTATTGATGCTAATTTATTTTTTTCGATCATATTCTCAACAGGAACTCCACCAACATTTGTAGCTCCTATTACAGGAACCATTGTGTCTCCATGTCCGCCTAGAACATATGCGTTTACACTTTCAACAGAAACATTAAGTTCTTCTGCAATGAAAGTACTAAATCTAGCTGTATCTAAAATACCTGCCATTCCAATAACCCTTTTCGAGTCAAATCCACTTATATTGTATGCATGCTGAACCATAGCATCTAAAGGATTAGAAACTACAATAATTATAGAATTAGGTGAGTGTTTTACTACTTCTTCTGTAACACTACCTACAATTTTCATATTAGTTAGAAGAAGGTCATCTCTGCTCATTCCAGGTTTTCTTGCAATCCCTGCAGTAATAACAACGACATCTGAGTTAGCAGTTTCTTCATATCCATTTGAACCAATTATTTTACTGTCAGTTCCTAAAACAGGACCTGATTCTAAAATATCTAAAGCTTTACCTTGAGGCATGTCCTCAACAACATCAACTAAAACTACGTCTGCATATTTTTTCTCAAAAATTCTTTGAGCTGTTGTTGCTCCAACATTTCCTGCTCCAATTACTGATACTTTAAATTTCATAATTTACCTCCAATTTTTTTATTATTTACCCCAAGGAGTAATCGCACTTTTTAATGATTCATAACCTTCTATAAATCCTGGACGATCTCCACTATAAACTTCATCAAATTTATTAAGAGCATTATCAAGCCAATCATGTAATTCTTTGTTTCCAGGATTTGCATCGATATAAGCATCTCTTATTAATACAAAATGTATTCTTGGATCATATGGTTGTTTTGTCCCTCCAACCCATTCGTCTCCATCTAACAATCTAAGCAACATAGCATCAGCTGATCCTAATGTTTGCTCATGTATAGGAGGGCCAGACATTCTATGCATAACTGAGGTCATATCTCTACCATTTCCAGTAGTATAACCCATTTCAGACCAAACATTTCTCATATCTACGTCTTGTCCTAAATGTTTAGCTACTTTTCCTCCAAATGCTCTTAATGGATCAGAAATATCAGCCAATAAATCTGTCAGTCTGTCACCATCAAGATCTGTTGATAGAACAATAGTCTCTTGTTTTTCTATTATGTCCCAAACTAGCAAACCATAATTTGTATCAGATATATGTTGCTCAATCCTTCCTGACCAGTTCTCCATACCAGCTTTGAAGTCAGTAGGTAAAAGTTTTATTATTTTGTCTATTCTTTCTTTATGCTCTTCATAAGGATCTACTGCATATTTTCTTCCAACTTCAAATTTAGTACCCTTTAGTAACCAAGAATGAAGTCCAGCATTTATCCCATCTTCCATGGCTTGAGTTGGCTTAGTTGCTACTCTTCCTATAGCACCAGTATCATTTACTAATTTCAAAAACAATCTGTTTGCATAGGCCATCTGAACTGCAGGAGTATTCATTTCAGAATGAACTATTCCATCATCATTAACTTCAAATTTTTCTTTATTTTGTGAATAAGGAAGACAAGGCATTGATCTAACTACTGTTATGGGACCGTAAGGCCTTACATTACAATAAACACCCGCTTGAGTTCTTAGTGGAGCGTTTCCAGATTTACCCATAACAACTACTTTATTTCCTTTACCGTCGTTGACGTAAGCATCTCCAGCTGTTGACCATTTTATAGATGTACATGGCATGTTCCCAAACCATGCTAAGGCTTCTAGATTTGAATCATGTCTGTACTGAGACCACATTGGAACTGCATAATATGGGAGCCCAAGTATATCAATAGCCGCTATTGTACCTAGTAGGGCGTATGCATCTGTTAAAGAATGTGCAACAGGATTTATAACTCCGTCATGATTTCCTCCTTGCCATACAATGGCATCTGGATAACCTTCAGGCTTAATATCAGCTAATTCAAAAATATTGGATAATTCACCTAGTAAATCTCCATCTGATTCAGTCTTAGCTATTTTCAATAAATCTATCATGAGTGTCCCTTTCTATCTAGAGTGGTATATTTCCATGTTTTTTTGAAGGATTGTCAAGAAATTTTTTATTAAAAATTTCTAATGAAGACGCTATTTTATTTCTTGTTTCAGCAGGATCAATAACATCATCAATGTATCCTCTTGATGCTGCAAGAAAAGGTGAAGAAAATTTTTCTTTGTATTCTTCAATTAATTTATTTCTAGTTTCTTCAGGATTTTTAGATTCAGAAATCTCTTTTCTAGAAATAACATTCACAGCACCTTCAGGTCCCATAACAGCTATTTCGGCAGTAGGCCAAGCTAAATTGAGGTCTGATCTCAATTCTTTTGAGTTCATAACGATATATGCACCACCGTATGCCTTTCTAAGTATTATTGATATTTTAGGAACTGTTGCTTCAGCGTAGGCATAAATCAATTTTGCTCCATGACGTATTATGCCTTGATGCTCTTGATTGACTCCAGGCATAAATCCAGGAACGTCGACAAATGTAATTATTGGAATATTATACGCGTCACAGAATCTTACAAACCTTGCAGCTTTATCTGAAGCATTTATATCTAACATTCCTGCTAAACTAGCTGGTTGATTTGCGACTATTCCAACTGTATCTCCCTTAATTCTTCCAAAACCTACAACTATATTTGGTGCAAAATTTTCATGAACTTCAAGGAAATCTTGATTATCTATAACTCTATTTATAACTTCTTTTACATCATAAGCTTCTGTTGATTTTTCTGGGACTATTTGTCTTAATTCTTCATCTATTGATTTTGTTTCTGAGAAATCTTTCTTTGTTGCATTCTCAAGATTATTTTGAGGGATGAAGTCTAACAGTCTTTTGATTCCTTGCATGCATTCTTCTTCTGTTTCATAAACGAAATGAGCAACACCGGATTTAGTTGAGTGAGCATCTGACCCGCCAAGATCTTGGTGGCTTATCTCCTCACCAGTCACAGACTTTACAACGTCAGGACCTGTTATGTACATTTGCCCAATTTCTTTGACCATAAAAATGAAATCTGTTATTGCAGGTGAATAAACGGCACCTCCTGCTGAAGGACCAACTATCACACTTATTTGAGGAATAACTCCTGAAAAAAGAGTATTTCTGACAAAAACTTCTCCATAACCTGCTAAAGAGTCAACTCCTTCTTGAATTCTTGCACCTCCAGAGTCATTGAATCCAATGATAGGTGCTCCGTTTTTTGATGCTAAATCCATTACTTTTGCAATCTTCTTACCAGCTACCAACGATAGAGACCCCCCAAGAACAGTAAAATCTTGAGCGTATGCAAATGTAGGTTTCCCATTTACTAATCCATAACCCGTTACAACAGAATCACCATCGAAAACATTTTTATCTAAACCTAAATCTTTGGATTGATGTTGAACAAAAATATCTAATTCTTCATACTTACCATTATCAAAAAATTTAGCTAGTCTCTCTCTCGCAGTCAGTTTACCTTTGGCTTTTTGAGATTCTATCCTTTTATCTCCTCCACCTTTTTGGGCTTTAGATCTTCTATTATTAAGATCTTGCAATATATCTTTATTGTTTTTTTCTGACAAATAAATTTCCTATTTATTATTTTCACAACTTTTATCAGACTTAATAATAAATATGAAATATAATATTTCATAGGTAAAAATGCCTAATTATAAAACATTCTATGAAAAATTTAACCATAAATACTCAATCCTGTATGATTATGGGTATTATTAATGCCACTGTTGATTCATTTTCAGGTGATGGTATATATTCAAATGATAAATTTGATCTTGATAGAGAAATTGAATCAATGATCCAAAATGGTGTAGACATTGTTGATGTTGGAGGCGAGTCTACAAGACCTAAAAAGCTTTATAGTAATGTGGTTGAAGTTTCTGAAAATGAAGAAATGGAAAGAGTTATCCCAATAATTGAAAGGATAAAGAATAATTTTGAAATAAATATTTCAATTGATTCAAAAAAACATAGAGTTATTGATGAAGCTATAAAATGTGGAGCAGAAATAGTAAATGACATTTCTATGCTTGAAGATGAAAATATTCTTAAAGTACTAAGTAATCATGATGTGTTTTATGTTTTAGGACATTATAGAAAAAATGAAGCTCATCAAAATCTTATACCTGAAGTCCTAATTGATATTTCAAAAAAAATAGATTTATTAATTAGCTCAGGTTTTGATAGATCTAAGATAATTTTAGATCCAGGAATAGGATTTGGAAAAACTCCAAAAGAATCTAAAGACATACTTGCCAATATTGAAATCTTAAAAAAATCTTTTAATTTACCTGTAATGGTGGGTTCATCAAGAAAGTCTTTTATAGGTGAATATACAGGGAAAAAAATTGAGGAAAGAGTTTTTGGAACGGCTTCTACTGTAGTATTTTCAATATTAAATGGAGCTAATATTTTGAGAGTTCATGACTATAAAGAGATGATGGATGTAAAAAAGATGACTCAAGTTTTGAAAGATTCAGCTTATAATCTATGAATTGTTCAAAAGTATATTTATCTGTTGGCACAAATTTAGGTAATCGTGAAAATAATATTTCTAATTGTATAGATTATCTAGAAAAAATTTCTGAAATAAAAAATATTTCTAAAATTTATGAAACAGTTCCTTATAAAGTTCAGATTGAGCAGAGTAATTTTTTGAATTTAGCTCTAGAAATCAATTTTTTTGAATCTGCAGAAAATTTATTAATTGAGATTAATAAAATTGAAAAAGAACTTGGAAGAGTTAGATCAAGTATAAGAAATGAACCAAGGGAAATTGATATAGATATAATTTTTTTTGGCAATCAAATTATTAATAAAAAAGATTTGGTAGTACCTCATCCTAGATTTAGAGAGAGATTATTTGTACTAGAACCCCTTAATGATATAGCACCTAATTTTTTAGATCCTATAACCAATAAAACAATCAACCAATTGTTAATAAACGCTCAAAATAGTAGCAATTAAGTAAATAATCATGGAAATAAATATTGAAGGATTAATTTTATTTTCTTTCACAGCGTTTCTATTATTCCAAGTCAAGAAAAGCACTACAAAAGTAAGTAAAACTTTAATAAGAAGTAAAATGGCCTTCGATGAAGAATAATCTCCGTAAGTCAATCTATCAAATGCAATAATCACACCAGAGAAAAATAATAATATACTAGAAACAAGAAGAACTGAGTTATAGTCAGATATGAAATCCAGAGAAGATATTTTTTTATCTTTATATTTGTAAGATTTTATTAGATACAATAAAGAACCTCCAAGCCAAATACCTGCAGACATGCTATGTAGCCATAAAAAAAATGTAAAAATTATCTGATTCATTTTGAATTTTCCAATTCTTTAACGGATTCAAAGACTAACTCTTCATCTATAATTCCTAACCATCTCTTATATTCTTTACCGTTTTTATCAAATAAAATAGTAGTTGGAAAAACTGTTATATCCAAAGTTGAAACAACTTTATCTTTTTCATCTGCAACTGATGGATAACTAATCCCTTTATTTAAAAACATTCTCTTTCCATCTTCTTTAGTATCCAAACCTAAAACTTGGACTCCTATAACTTTTGTAGCTGATGATTTTGAGTTAATTCTATCCAATATTTCTAGCTCATATACACAAGGAGGGCAAGACGGGAACCAAAAGTTTAACAATATATTATTGTTTTCGAATGAAGAAAAATCAATCTCGTCTTCAAAAATTGTTTGATTAGAAAATGGTAGATCATAAAAATTTGATTTATTAAGATCTTGGTTGCAACTTAACAAGATTAGAAAACTCAGAGAGAAGAAAATTTTTATATTTTTTTTATGAAAAGGAATTAATCTGATCATTTATTGCATCTAATAATTTATCTGAACTTACTCTTATTTGTTTCATAGTATCCCTATGTCGGATGGTTACAGAGTCATCTTCTTCAACACTTTCAAAGTCAATTGTTACACATAAAGGTGTTCCAATTTCATCCTGCCTTCTATACCTTCGACCAATAGATTGAGTATCGTCATATTGTGCTGTAAATTTTTTATTTATATTCTCAAAGATTTTTCTACTATATTCAGATAGCTTTTCATTCCTTGATAATGGAAGTACAGCTATTTGTATTGGAGAAATCTCAGGATGTAACTTTAATAATGTTCTTGTTTCTTTTTCAGTTTCTTCTTCGCAGTATGCATCGCAAAGAAAAGCAAGAACACTTCTATCAGCACCCATCGCAGGTTCTATTACATAAGGAGTGTATCGTTTGTTGTTTTCTTGATCAAAATAAGATAAATCTTTGCCTGAAAGTTCAGAATGTGCCTTCAAGTCGTAGTCAGTTCTGTTAGAAATTGTCTCCAATTCTCCCCAACTCCACGGGAATAAATATTCAATATCAGAACTAGCTTTGGAATAATGAGGGAGTTCTTCTTTTCCGTGTTTTCTAATCATCAAGTTTTCTTCTCTAATTCCAAATTTTTTGAACCACTCCATTGAAAAGTCTATCCAATATTCGTGCCATTTTTCATCTTCATCAGGGCTACAGAAAAATTCCATTTCCATTTGCTCAAATTCCCTTGTTCTAAATGTGAAGTTACCTGGAGTTATTTCATTTCTGAATGATTTCCCTTGTTGAGCAATTCCAAAAGGTATTTTTTTTCTTGAAGTATTCAGTACGTTAAGGAAATTAACAAACATTGCTTGAGCAGTTTCTGGTCGTAGATAAACAGTTGAGGATGAGTCTTCAACAGGTCCAATGAAAGTTTTAAACATTAGATTGAAATTTCTGGCTTCTGATAGTATCCCCCCATCAGGTGAAGGATTTTCTTTTCTCTCACTATTTGGAAGATTAGTAATTTTTATTACTTTGTCTTTTAATAAACTTCTTGCTTCTTCTTCATCGGATGCTTCAACTGAAATGATTTTTTTTTCTTTTTTAGTTTCAATTTCTACGATAAATATATGATCTTCTCTGTATCTTTTCCCTGTAACAGAACATTCCACAAGCGGATCTGAAAAAGAATCTAGATGACCAGAGGCTTTCCACACATTGGGATGCATTAATATTGATGCATCTATACCGAATATATCTTCTTTTTCTGTTACGAATGATTTCCACCAAAGATTTTTTACATTTCTCTTTATTTCAACTCCAATAGGACCATAATCCCATACAGAAGCTAACCCACCATATATTTCACTTGAAGGAAATATAATTCCTCTTCTTTTTGCCAATGAGACTAATTTTTCTAAATCTTGTAATTTATATTTATTCTTTTCCAAAATTTACTCCTTGTTGTTAAGATTATCTCAGTTTTTATATATTTGATTAGGGAATAAGAATTCAAAATAGATCAATTTTTTAAATAAAAAAAATTATTATCTAATTTGATTTTCGTATAGTATGTAAATCAAATAGTAGGGAGTTATAAATGAAAATAGGATGGATTGGTGTAGGAAATATGGGTAAACCTATGGCTAAACATATTCAGGAATACGCTAGTGAGTTTACAGTATGTGATTTAAATCAGGAAGCTGCAGTAGATATATTAGAAAATGGAGGAAAGTGGGCTGAGTCTCCTTCTGAATGTGCACAGGATAAAGATATTTTATTCATGAGTTTACCCATGCCTCAAGATGTAGAAAAGGTATCTACAGGAAAAGACGGGATAATTGAATCAGTAAAACCTGGAACAATACTTCTCGATGCCTCAACAAACTCCTTGTCTATGGTTAAGAAATTACACAAAATATTTGATGAAAAAGGTGTTGAGTTTTTAGATTGTCCAGTAAGTGGCGGAGTAATTGGAGCTATTAATAAAGATATGTCGATTATGGTTGGAGGAAATGAAAGTACTTATAAAAAAATAAAACCTGTATTAGATGCCATGGGAGATAAAGCTATTTATTGTGGTCCGGTTGGAAGTGGAACAATTTGTAAGCTATCACATCAATTATTCAGTGGATTATTATTAGGGATTACAACTGAAGTATTAACTTCAGGAGTAAAAGCAGGGATGGACTTAGACACATTAATTGATGCTATATCTAGATGTGCATCAGCAAAAAATCCTCCCTTTGATAATTGGAAAGCATCTCAAGAATATAATTTTGAGGGAGATGAAATGTCATTTTTCTTGGAACTGGCAGCTAAAGACATTCGACTTGCTTGTGAAATGGCCAGAGAAAATAAGGTCCCTTTAGATATGGCAAATATTTTTGAGCAAAATATTATAGAGGCTATGAATAAAGGATGGGGTAAAAAAAATTCAGGTATCGTCAGAAAAATTATTGCTGATAGAGCTGGAGTCAGCCTAGATTATGCACCTGGAGGCTTTTCTTCATAAAATGAAATATAGTAAAGATGATATAGTAATCATAGTTGCTTTAGAAGAAGAATTGCCAGAAACAATTCTCCCTGAATTTAAGATATTTTATTCAGGAGTAGGTAAAATAAATGCTACTCTCAAGACTGTTGAAGTTATTTACAAAACAAATCCTAAATTAGTTATAAATTATGGAAGTGCAGGAGCATTAAATAAAAACCTTTCAGGATTACATCAAGTGACTAGTTTTTATCAAAGGGATATGGATGTTACTGAATTGGGCTTTATGGTAGGAGAAACTCCTTTAGACGATATCAATCAAATTTCTTTAGATGAAAAAGGAGTTTCATGTGGCACAGGAGATAGTTTTGTAAGTTCCAATCAAGCACTGCAAACAGATTTGGTAGATATGGAAGCGTATGCAATTGCTAAAGTTTGTTTGATTAATAAAGTAGATTTCATGTGTTTTAAGTTCATATCCGATAATGCCGATGCTGAAGCAGGGGATAATTGGGTTAAAAATATGAGCTTAGGAAAGATTTTTTTTAGAGACAAAATACTTAATTTATTTAATAAGTAATATTTGTTTGCTATTATTATTCATACTCCTTATACTTCTTAATAATTTTAAGATTAAGAGGTGTGGTATGCCAAATAAAGATTTAGAAGGAAAAGTCGCAATTGTCACAGGAGCAGGTAGCGGTATAGGGACAGGTATTTCCAAAATATTACACGATAGAGGAGCAACCTTAGCTTTATGTGATTTATATGGAGAATCAGCTGAAAAAACTGCTATGAGTCTTTCTAAAGAATTCATTTTTGACTCAGTTGATGTAACGAAATTATCAGACATAGAGAAATTTAGAGATAAAACTATAAATAAATTTGGAAAAATTGATATTTTAGTATCAAATGCTGGAGTTATTGGAGCTCAAGGATTTGCTGAAAGAAAAAATTATTCTAAAAAAGATTGGGATGATACTTTTGATGTAAATGTAATTGGAGTGGTAAATAGTGCAGATGCAATTGTTGATCATATGAAAAATAATAAGTACGGAAAAATTGTAAATATAGCTTCTCATGGAGGAAGAAAACCACGAGGGTTAGGAGATATGCACCGAGGAAATGTTCAAACTCCTTATCTAGTATCCAAGGCTGCTGTTATTCAATACACACATTTATTAGCTATAGAGTTAGGTTCATTTAATATTAACGTAAATGCTGTTTGTCCTGGAGTAATATGGACTCCCATCTGGAGAGCGATTGCAGAAAACCATATCGAACAAAACCCGAATCTTAAGGGAATGGATCCAAAAGAAGTTTTTGACGAGTTAGCTGTAAAGGCTAGAACGCCTTTAGGAAGAGGGCAAACACCAGAAGATATTGGGAAGACTGTTGCTTTTTTTGCTTCAGAAGATTCTTCGGAGATAACAGGACAAGCATTAAATGTAAATGGTGGAGCTTCTTTAAATTAAATAATATGAAAAAAATATTCGATTACATTGTTATTGGTGCGGGTTCATCTGGAGGTGTAATAGCTTCTAGATTGAGTGAAAATCCTAACAATAAGGTTCTTCTTATTGAAGCAGGAAATTCATTCGAAAATGTAGATGAAATCCCTGATGTCTTGAAAAAAGGTATGGCTACGGGAGCTGACTGGACTGGTAATCTTGCTGTAGGTACTAAATTTGATTGGAAGTATGAAGGTATTTCTAATGAAGAGTTCAAAGATATGGGAGTTCCACGGGGAAAAGTTATTGGAGGAACCAGTTCAATTAATGGACAAGTTTTTATTAGAGCTATACCTGAAGATTTTGAAAATTGGAAAAACAAGGGATTGGATGATTGGTCATATGAAGAATGCTTGAAATATTATATCAAGCTTGAAAATGATCTTGATTTCAATAATGAATTTCACGGTAATGAAGGTCCTATTCCTGTTATGAGACATAAAATAGACACTCTATTAGAAGATCAGTTAACTTTTTATGAATCAGTTCAAGAAATGGGATTCCCTGTAACAGAAGATCATAATTTGCCTTTCTCTGAGGGAGTGGGCCCACTCCCATTAAATAATGTTAATGGGATGAGATGGAGTACGGGTATTTCATATGTAATTCCTGCGATTTATAGAGATAATCTTGAGGTCTTATCAAACACGATATGTGAAAAAATTATAATAGATAATGGCATTCAAAGAGGAGTTATTCTAAAAAACGGTAATGAGATTGAAGGTAATGAAATAATATTGTCAGCAGGAGCAGTAGAGAGTCCAAAATTATTATTGAACTCTGGGGTTGGAGATAAAGATTCACTGTCTAAAATTGGAATAGAACATGCTCATCAACTTCCTGGAGTTGGTCTGAATCTTAGTGATCATCCTGCTGTAGAGTTGGTGTGGAAATCAAGCGAAAAACTTTTAGATCAATTATCTGATGTAGGAGCGCAAAAAGTTGCTCTAAGATATACTTCGGAGAACTCTGATGACAGACTTGATATGATTTCTGTTATGAGATTTCAACCTGGAGGTATTTCAAAAGATGATTTACACTTTAGAAGTTCAGATTTTGGAGAATCTAGAATAGCTATAACAACAGGATTATTCTTGGCAAAAAGTCATGGTAAATTATCTCTTAATCCAGAAGATCCAAAAAACTCTCCTATAATTAACTATAATTATTTGAATAATGATTATGATACAGAAAGACTAATTAAGGGTATAAAACTTAACTATGAGATAGCAAGAAATAGTAAGTTTGATCCCTTCAGAGGAGATTTAATTGAACCTTTGCCTGAAGCTTTAGAGGATGAAAAATTACTAAGGCATTGGATAAACTCTAAAGTTCATACAATGCATCATATTTCTGGAACCTGTAAAATGGGTTCAGAAGATGATGAAAATGCAGTTACTAACAAATATGGAAAAGTTCATGGAATTGAAGGTTTGAGAGTAGTAGATTGTTCCATTATGCCAGATTGTGTCAGAGCAAATACAAATGCTACGGCAATTATGATGGGAGAAAAAATTTCAGACCATATAAAATTAGGAGATTGATTAATTGAAACCTATTGATTTAAGAAAAAAAGCAAGGAATGGTGATAACTTTACAACATCTGGACTTGCAAAAGGACACGTTCAGACTAACTTAGTGATTATACCTAAATCCTATGCTTTCGATTTTACTTTATTTTGTTTGAGAAATCCTAAACCATGTCCAATTGTTGAAGTAATGGATCCTGGAAATTATGTGTCATCTTTTGCTGAAGACTCAGATATTAGGAAAGATGTTCCTGAATATAAAATTTTTAAGGATGGGAAATTTTCTGAATTTGCTACAGATATAAGCGAATTTTGGAGACCTGACTTTGTTGCATTTTTATTGGGTTGTTCTTTTACTTTTGAAAATGAATTAGTAAAAAATGGAATAGAACTTCCATATTTTGAGAGTAAAAAAAATGTTCCTATGTTCATAACATCAATTGATACAGAAAAAGCTGGAAATTTCCATGGAAAATTAGTTGTTACACAAAGATGGATTAGAAGAGAAAAAGTAGTGAAAGCAATACAAGCAACTAGTAGATTCCCAAATCAACATGGTACTCCTATTCAAGTTGGAAATTCTGAAGAAATTGGGATTTCTGATCCTTATAATCCTGATTTTGGTGATCCTTGGATTCCTGAAAATGAAAAAGATTTTATACCTCTGTATTGGGCGTGTGGTGTGACTCCACAGCTTGTTTTGGAATCTGCAAAAATAGATATTTCAATAACACATTCCCCGGGTAAAATGTTTGTTACCGATCTCACAGATGAGGAGATGGCGGTAATATAGTGACCTTTCAAGAAATTGAGAAAATTATATTGTCAGATGATCAAAGAGGAATGTCTTTATTGTATGAAAATATTAATAAAGGTTTTATTGAGAGATCAACAGATTTGGTATTAGGCACTAAAGGTACAGTTTTTTTGTGCTCAGGTTTTTATATTTTGAATTCTAAATCTCCTGAAACTGATGGCCCTCCAGGAACTGTAGCACTAGCACAAACCTTAACTAAACTTGGTAATGACGTTTTTATAGTTACAGATAAATTTTCATCAGATATTTTTTATGGAATGTATGGTAAGGATAAAGTTATTGAGTTCCCAGTATTGAATCATTTTGAATCAAACAAATATGCAAACGAACTAATCAATAAATATAATCCTAATTTAATTATCTCTATTGAAAGGGCAGGGCTATCTAACGATGGTAAGTATAGAAATTTTAGAGGTGTAGATTTTTCTGATTTTAATGCAAAGTTAGATTATTTATTTGAACAAATTCCAAATTCAATTGGAGTAGGCGACGGGGGGAATGAAATTGGTATGGGATGTTATATGGAACAAATTTTAGAATTAGATATTTATCCACATCCATCCGTGATAAAGACTTCTGAGAATATAATTGCTAGTACTTCAAATTGGGGAGCTTACGGATTAATAGCTGGTATTTCATTAGTAGAAAAATCAAATTTTTTACCTTCTGTTAAAAAAGGGAAAGAATTAATAGAAAAATCCGTTGAACTTGGAGCTGTGGAAGGCCTCTCAGGAGAACCTAAACCTTGGGTTGATGGTAGATCATTAGAAAAAGATCAGATTTGTTTAGAAAAATTAAATTCTATTTTTTAGTTTTTTTAACAAGGGTTTCTTTTACTAAAAATCTGAGAAAAAATATTCCTATTAGAGCTATAAAACCACTTGAATAGCTTGCAATAGCTAAAGAGAAAGAATTTGCTACTATTCCCATAACTGTTGGTCCAGCAGCTCCTCCTCCATCAGAAATTAGTCTCCATATACCTAGAAATCCTCCTTTGTTATCAGGAGGTGATAGATCAGACCCAAGAGTTAATACTAGACCACTTGAGATACCATTTCCTATTCCAGATAAAATTGATGCAATTATTAAGGTAGAGTAACCTGTTAAGAATATTAACGGTGAGTCTATTGTTCCTATTAATACAAGAGAGAACCCTAAAATCATAAATGCTGGAATTCCGGTAAATCTTCTACCAAATTTATCCATAATATATCCTGCTATAGGAAACATCATAGAATCTACTGCAAAACTTAATGTGGTAATATAACCAATTTCATCCTTTCGAAGACCAATATTATCTCCCCATAATGGAATAACAATTTCTCTGCTAGCTCTCAAGAATTGTAATGATATAGCAGCTATACCTGCTGTCAAATATGCATTTTTATGATCTAAAAATGTATTTTTGAAATCTCCAAGATATCCGTCGGTAGTTTTTCTTTGAGTTAATTCATAATTTACTGAAGTTCTAATTATTAATATCAATGTGATGAAAGCAATAATACCTTGAAAGAAAAAAGGAGATCTAATTGAAATAAACTCTGCTAAAATACCTCCCATTAGTGGTCCAATAATTGTTGCTATCCTTCCTAATCCACCAAAAAGAGATAGTGCTTTACCCCTAGACTCGTTTGGAACTACAGATGCTATATATGCGTGCCTAGAAATAGACCAAAGTGCAAAACTAGCTCCAGCTAATAGTCTAGAAAAAAGCAAAATACTAAAGCTACCACTTAGACCAGCTATGATTGAGCTGATACCAAAAAGTATTACTCCTGATATCATAGTTCTTTGCAAGCCAAACCTATTAATTAAGATACCTGCAGGCACATCAAAACCCATAGTCCCAAAATGTCTAGCAGCTATAGCAAAACCTACTAATAGGTCTCCTGATTGGAATGTATCTCTTGCAAATATTGGTAAAACAGGAATAAGAACTCCTTGTCCCATTGATAGCAAAAAGCTAGGAGCATACACGCTCCAAAATATAGACTTTATTGAAAATTTTTCTTTGTTCAATTTGTTTATGAGTTTTTTGTGTAACCCCACTCATCAACAATTCTTTCTGTATGCTTTATATTGTTGTGTGTGGCGAATTCGATAGTATTACCGTCCATATCTTGTATATAGATAGCTCTTTGCCCATCATGTCTTGTTTGGGGACCATTAGTAATTTCATACTCAGACTTTTCTAATATTTCTACAGTTTCATCAAAATTCTCAACTTCAAATGCTACATGAAATTGTACTAATTCATTTCCTGGTCCATCAGGAGGTTCAATTAGATGTACCATTGTCCCATCTGAAGTCTTTGACCAAATAACATGTTTTTCGTCGACCATTGAAGGAATAATTGTTAACCCTAAAAAGTCTCTGTATAAACTAAAAGATTTCTTTCTATTATTTATAGGAATTGCCACATGATTAATTTTTTTTATTTTTATTTTCCCTAAGTCTGACATTTTATTCCTCTTAATAATTAGCTTACTTCAACTATGATCTCTATCTCAACAGCCATATTGTTTGGTAGAGAACCCATTCCTACGGCAGACCTTGCATGTCTTCCTTTTTCTCCAAATACTTCAACAAAAAAATCAGAACAACCATTAATTACTTTTGGGTGGTCTACAAAGTCATTTTCCGCATTAACCATTCCAAAAACTTTAACTATCTTGGATACTTTTTCTAGAGATCCTAGATAAGATTTCATAGCTGATAAAAGATTGACAGCTGTATTTCTTGATAGTTCATATGCTTCATCTGCACTAATTTCAGATCCTACTTTTCCAGTTATAAAGTTACCTGATTCATCTCTTGGACCTTGTCCTGATAGATAAATTAAGTTTCCTGTTTGTTGAACAGGTATGTAGTTTGCAACCGGAGTAGGAGGGCTCTTAAGTTCTATGCCCATTTCTTTTAATTTGTCTTCTATACTCATATTATTTCTCCTTTTGTTATTTTGGTTCAGTCATACTCAATGGTTCTAGAATAACATCTAAATCATCAGATGACAGGTCTGTTTCTTTGAGAGCAACTTCCTTAATTGTTTCTCCTGACAAAGAAGCTTTATGTGCTATATCTGCTGCTTTATCATATCCTATTTTTGGTGCTAATGCAGTACATATAGCAAGTCCTTGATTGACCATTTGAGGCCCTTTAGTAGTAGCTTCTAAGCCATCTATACATTGTTCTGAAAAGTTTTTACTTCCTGTTGAAAGAATCTCTATAGACTCAAGGAGATTATGAGCAGCTACTGGCATCATAACATTTAATTCAAAATTTCCACTTTGTCCTGCTATACTTACAGTTTGATCGTTACCCATAACCTGTGCACATATCATTGTAATGGATTCAGCGATAACAGGGTTTACTTTCCCTGGCATTATAGATGAGCCTGGCTGAACTTCAGGCAAGCTGATTTCACCAATCCCTGCTCTTGGTCCTGATCCTAACCATCTAATATCATTTGCAATTTTCATTAAACTCACTGCATAACTTCTAATAATTCCTGAAGCAAAAACGATACCATCTATAGTAGATTGAGATTGGAAATGATTATCAGTTTCAGAAAATTTTATTCCTGTTTTATCTCCTATTTTTTTTATTACTTCTCCACAAAATTCAGGATTCATGCCTATTCCAGTTCCAACAGCAGTTCCTCCTAGAGCTAAAATAGATAATTCATTAAGAGCTAATTCTATTTTATTGATAGAGTTTTTTACCTGCCCAAGGTATCCCTTAAATTCTTGTCCTAGCCTAATAGGAGTGGCATCTTGTAGGTGTGTTCTACCTGTTTTTACTATTTCCCAAAATTCCTTAGATTTTTTTTCTAGAGATGACTCTAAAATTTTCATAGAAGGAATTAGATCATCTTTAATTGATATTGCAGCTGCAATGTGAATAGCAGTTGGAATTACATCGTTAGATGATTGTCCTTTGTTTACATGATCATTAGGATGAACAGGGTTTCTTGAACCTATTTCTCCTCCTAATTTTAGAATTGAAAGATTTGAAATTACTTCATTTACATTCATATTTGTTGAAGTACCAGATCCAGTTTGAAATATATCAACTACAAAACTTTCATCGTGATCACCATCAATTACCTCTTGAGCTGAGGATATAATTGCATTTGCTATATCTTTTTCGATTAATCCTAATTCTAGATTTGTTTCTGCTGCAGATTGCTTAATAAGTCCCAATGACTTAATAAATGATCTACCAAATCTTAAATTTGAAATTGGAAAATTTAATTGTGCTCTACGAGTGTTTCCACCATAAAGAGCTTTTGATGGAACTTCAAGCTCTCCCATTGAATCTTTTTCAAGTCTCATATCCATAGTTATTCTCCTAAAGATTTATTTGTGCCTTTTGTCATATTCTTCAAAAGTTTTTGCTGCAGCAGCTAATGAATTTACCGCGGTAGGGTAGCCACCATAGAAAAGCATTTGAGTTATTAATTCTACTATCTCTTCTTTACTCCATCCATAATTTAGAGCTCCTGTAATGTGTCCTGGTAATTGATTAGGTTTGTCTAACACAATCAAAGCTGCTATTGTGCATAAAGATCTAATTTTTGGTTCTAATGTTGGTCTTTGATATATATGACCAAATAATGTTGCATTAATAAGTTCAAATGCTTCCTCTGTACTTTTGGCTACTTCTGGAGTTCCAGGGTCTCCATCGTAGTACCACTCTCTCCATTCTTTTGCTTTTGCAAGAAGTTCCTCATAGCTTTTCATATCAATTTACTCCTTTAAGATTTGTTTTATATGGTTTATAAACTCCAATCAATAATGCAACTAGAGTTATAAAACTTGATAACCAAAATATAGCATTAATTCCAAAGTTATTTACTACAATTCCTGAGATAGCAGGGCCTAAAAACATTCCTAATGCATAATATGCTTGATAAGCACCCATAGCTAAACCTCTGGAGCTATCCTCAAAGCTGAAAAGTATAAGAGTTATTGTGACTGTGTATAAAATTCCTCTACCAAAACCAGATATAAATTGCAGATATGCTATTAAAGGTATATTTTCTACATATGAAGTTAGTAACAAACTAAAAATCATTGATGCAGAACCTAAAATGATGGTTTTTCTTATGCCTATTTTACTTATAAACCAAGCTGATAAAGCCATACCTGTAATACCAGCTAGTTGAGACAATGTAGTAATATCACCAATATTTGTTTTTGAACCTCCTAAATTTTCAATTAAGATAGGTAGAAATCCAAAATTTACTCCAAAAGTAACAAAGTGAAATCCAATTGCAATTGCAGATATTCTTAGTAAAACGTTATTCCTTAACAAATTAATGATTTTATTTTTACTTAAATTAGTTTTTTTAGGTTTTTCATACTTTGCCCAAAATAGAATTATCATTCCAAGAACACTTACAATTAGAGATGCTAAAAAAGGAGTTTTATCTCCATATAAATCTGCAAGTCTCCCGCTCAATAAAGTAGAAATAGTAATAGCAACTCCATTTATACCCATCATGAAAGAACTTGCGTAATGTAATAATTCTTTTTTAAACTGGGATGCAAAAAGAAGACTTACTGCAACCCAACCAGCTCCTGCAGCCCCTGTTATTAATCTAGCAAAAAAAATATCTATTGGTCCATCAGAAATTAATAGTCCAAAAGAGCCTATACCAGAGCAGAGCATAGTCAAAATTGCAAAAGGTTTAGTACCCCATAAATCAACTGCTATCCCTAAAGGTATTCTTAGTATTATTTGACCTATTGCATATGATGCAACTATATAACCAATCATTGTAGCTGAAGCTCCTAAATCTTTCGAATGATTTGGAAGAATAGGTACATAAAGATATAATGATGCCCAGAAAAAGAAAGTACCTACTATAACTATGATAATAGAAGGATTTTTAATTATTTCCCTAATTAGTTCTTTCAAAATATGATATATTTTTTTATATAAATTCAAATTACTTATTTTTTATGTATAACTCCATAAAAAAGGGAGGGAAATATGAAATTTTGTTACGCAAATAGAAGAATGACTCTATATCCAAACTCAGTAGATCCATGGGATTTAGCTCCTGAAGATTATACAGATCAATTTCTGAAAAAAGTTAAAGATATGGGATTTGATGCTCTAGAGATTGGAAGTGATACATTAGATAAAACTGGAGGTTCTGAAAAAGCTGTAAAAGAATTCACAAAGAGAATTAATTCATTTGGATTAGATATAGGGTCAATTAGAAGCGGAGGCACTCTTACTGAAGCTAAGAATGGTCCTCAAAATATAGATAAACTAAAAAAATCAATTACTTATGGTAAACATACAGGAGCTGAAGTAGTAAACGGAGCTATAAGTGCACCTTCAAGATATCCAGGTAATCCAGAAGGAAGCCTACCAGCATCAGGATCTGGTTGGAATAAATCTCAAGATTCTTCCAAAGAAGCGTCTATGTGGGTATATGAACATCTTTCTAAAATTTATCAAGAATCATGTGATGAAGCATCTGATCATAACTTAAATATTTCAGTCGAGATACATCAAAATTCACCTGTAGATAATTCTTGGTCTGCAAAATATTTATATGGGATGGTAGATAGATCTAATTTTGGAATAAATCCAGATTTAGGAAATGTTCTATGGAATTATGATCAACCAGAAGAAAAATTTGAGGATTGCATAGATAATGTTGCTTCAATATCTAATTATTGGCATTGTAAAAACTTGCAAACAGTTTATCACCCTGAAAATGAAAGATCTGTTTTTATCAGAGTGCCACTTCAAGATGGTGAAATTGATTATAGATATGCTATTAGTTCCATGATAAACGCTGGATATAAAGGATATATGGCTATTGAAGGCACACAAAATGGAGATCAGTTTTACAAAGATTATCAGAGTATTAGTTATGCAAAGAGTGTTGCAGAATCATTAGATAGCTAACTGTTTGGTTCTCTTCCATATTTTGATATCCATGCTAAAAACATTGCTATGAAGAATAATATAGCTATTCCTATAAATGCATTTCTATAGGAACCTGATTGATCATGAATCATACCTGCAATTAATGGGCCAAGCGCCATAGTAATAGAAGTCAGAAAAGCATTTATTCCCATCATGCTTCCAATATTTTTCATACCGAATTGTTCAACAATCGTTAGAGGTATCATTGCTCCAAAAGCACCAAAACCTAGGCCATAAATAAAACATCCTAACCACAAAATTGTAGTACTACTAGAGCTACATAAAACGAGTGTCCCTATAGCTTGAAAAAAGATACAAAGTATTAATGTTTTTCTTGCTGAATAAGTTTCACTTACTCTACCAAAAGTTATTTTCCCAATTACACCCATAACCGCGATCATCATTAAGCATGATGTAGCTACATTTTGAGACATTCCTTCATCTTCTAGGAACTGTGTCAATTGAGTTAATATACCCTGATATGTTAGTACTCCAATCATTAATGAAATATTAATTGCCCAAAATCTGAAGGAATTAATTGCTTCTTTTGCACTGAAACCTAAGGATGATTGTTTTTTAGCTAAAGCTAGATAATCTAGATTTCTGTTAGTTCTGATTGATTCTTTTTCTACATCTTCTAACGATTCAGAAATTATAAAATATGAAGATAATGCTAAAAAAAGCATGATTCCTCCAAAAATCAAGTACGCTAACTCCCAGCCTGAGAATACTATTACTGATGCTGCTAAGGCTGGCATAGTAAATCCTCCAAAATTGTTTCCTGAGGTAACTGCTCCCATTACTCTTCCTCTAGTTTTAGGAAACCAAAGGGGAACAATTTTTCCAGAAGTAATTTGTGTAGCACCAGGGAATCCTGCATAAACTAGTGCGCTATATAAATACCAATGCCATAGACTAGAGATTGTAGGTCTAAGTAAAAAACCTAAACTAATCATAATTAATGAGATAAGCAAAACAATCTTAATTCCGTATTTATCTGCAGATTTACCTAGTATAGGACCAGTTAAGCCAGATATAAAAGCTAGGGATAGAGCTCCGTTTAATTGAGTTTTAGTCCAACCAAATTCCTCTTGTAAAGGATTTGCAAACTGGCCAAAAGCATATTGTGACATCCCAATAGATAATCCTGTTGAAAGAAATGCTACGAGCGCAATTTGATAGCCTCTGTAAGGAGCAATCATATATAAACCTCGAAAATAGTGAATTTATTTCATCTTATAGCTTCATTTATCTAATTCAAACATTTATTATTAGTCAAAATGGCTTATATTAGGAAACTTACGGAGGCAAACAATGAGTTCAAACTATGAACCAGTTAAGAACTGGGCAAAAATTCCTATGGGTATTTCATTTTATGGAGACTGTGGTGGAGTAGCAGTTGATTCAAAAGATAATGTATATGTTTTCAACAGAGGTACAGATCCAGTTTGTGTTTTTGATCCTGAAGGAAATTTTTTAAGATCTTTTGGTCATGGAGAATTTGATAGACCTCACGGTATCGAAATTGATAAAGAAGATAATATTTATCTAGTAGATGATGGCCCTGGTAATTTTATACAAAAAAGAGACAATAACGGAAAGGTGATTTTTACTGTTGGTGAAAGGGGTAAAGAAGCTCCTTGGCAAGGTGGAGAAATGTTTAATAGACCTACAGATATTGCAATACATCCAACAACTGGAGATCTTTTTATATCAGATGGATATGGAAACTCAAGAGTACATAAACTTACGCCTGAAGGAGAACATATTTTGAGTTGGGGTGTTCCTGGATCAGAGAATGGACAATTCTCACTTCCTCATAATATTTCAATGATAGGAGAAGATAAAGTAATAGTAGCTGATAGAGAAAATTTTAGACTTCAAATATTTGATCTAGATGGTAATTATATTGATCAATGGCATCTGCATCATCCAATGTCTGTTACTGAAGGTAAAAATGGAGATAAAAACCTCTATATTGGTGAAATGGGCCCTCCTGACGTACAAATAGGGGTTAAAGGACTAGGGAATAGAATAGTTATATTATCTCCTGAAGGGGAAAAAATAGATGCATTTGGTCATGGGCTACCTGGCCAAAATGATGATCAATTTGTTGCACCACATGGAGTAACAACAGATTCTAAAGGAAATGTATATGTTGGTGAAGTGGCTTGGACTTTTTGGGGTTCTAAACAAAATCCTCAACCTTTAGGAGAATTGATTTCGCTAAGAAAATGGATAAAAAAATAAGGAGATTAAATGACTTTAAAAAATAAAAATTATCAACCGGTTCCTTTATGGGCTAAGTTACCTCATCCAATGAGATTTCAAGAGGCCACAAGCGTAGCAACTGATTCAAATGATAATGTATATGTTTTTAACAGAGGGCTTTATCCACTAATAATTTTTGATAAGGATGGTAATTACATTGGTCATTGGGGTGAAGGAGAATTTAATAGGCCCCACGGAATCAGAATAGATAAAGATGACAATTTATATCTTATTGATGATTTAGATCATATAGTCCAAAAAAGAACAAAATCAGGAGAAATATTACTTACTATTGGAGAGAAAGGTAAGCCTTCACCTTGGCAAGAAGGAGGTTATTTTAATAGACCTACTGATGTTGCTATTGATGAATTTACAGGTGATATTTTTGTTTCAGATGGGTATGGGAATTCAAGAATCCATAAGTTTAATTCAAAAGGTGATCACTTGAAAAGTTGGGGGAAATCAGGATCAGAAGATGGTGAATTCTCACTTCCTCATAATATTAGTATTTTTGATAAAGATAAAATTGCTTTATGTGACAGAGAAAACTTTAGAGTTCAAATTTTTGATTTTGATGGAAATTATCTAGATCAATGGCATTTTCACCGACCAATAGCTATCTATTCTGATCAAAATGAGAAAGAAGTTTATGTAGCTGAGGCAGGTGCTCCAGATGTTCAAGCTGGAGTCCCAAATTTAGGTCTAAGGGTTGTAATTGTAGATGAAAAGGGTGATCGAATCAGTTCTTTTGGAAAAGGAACACTAGGTGAAAACCCTGATCAATTTATAGGACCCCATGGCATGGCAGTAGATTCTGCTGGATCTGTTTACATAGCAGAGGTCTCCTATACAGCATTTGGATCAAATCAAGATCCTCCTAGAGAGGTTGCTTCATTAAGAAAATGGGAAAGGATAAGCTAGATGATAGTTGGAGATGGAAAATTTAAGTTTGAGCTTGATCAAAATTGGCCTATATCTATTCCAGAATATTGGACTCTGGGACAATGTGCTGATATTGATATAGACTCTGATGATAATGCATGGGTTTTTTCAAGAGGTAAACATCCTGTTACCAAATGGTCTAATGATGGTAAATTCATGGGTTCATGGGGTAATCAAGGTGATCAAAAAGGAGAATTTAGAATTCCACATGGACTAAATATTGATTCAGAAGGATTCATTTGGCTTACGGATCATCAAACACACCAAGTGACTAAACATAAGCCAGATGGAGAGTGTGTTTTAGAATTGGGTGAATTTGGTTTTGCAAATTTTACACTTACAACGGATGGCACACAGGGAAACCCATTTAATATGCCAACAGGATCAGCTATTTCCCCTGAAGGAAAGATTTTTGTTAGTGATGGATATGGAAATAGAAGAGTTCATAGATTTTCTAGTGAAGGGAAGCATGAATTATCTTGGGGTGAACATGGTACTGGAAATGGACAGTTTGCAATAGTTCATAAACTTGGTGTTTATAAAGATAGCAGAGTTTTTGTCTGTGACAGAGAAAATGACAGAATACAAATTTTTTCACCAGATGGAGAACTATTAGATATTTGGACTAATGGATTAGCAGGGCCAGGAGATATTTACTTTCAAGATGATATAGCTTATGTGGTTGAACAAAGTGAAGGAAGTGGAATTTCTATTTGGGATGTTCCTTCTGGAGAATTACTAACTCGGTGGAGAGGAGTCCCAGAAGTATGTGAGGCAGTACATGGTTGTGCAGTAGACTCCAAAGGAAATATTTTCATAGCTGAAATAGGCCTAGGAAATATAGGCCAGAGAATTAGAAAACTTAATAAAGTTTAGAAAGCATCATTATCAGCTGCAATTTTATCTAAATCTTCCCTTGTGTAAGATCCTAAAGATCTAAAATTATATTCTGTATAATTTTTTATCCATTGCATAGCTATTTTTGATGATTTCTTATAATTTGTTTTTTGTGTGTCTGTTGCACTATCGCCTAATTGACTAATAATATCATCAGTTTCACTTAGGATTATGTCCTTTACAAGTTTGAAAGAATGTTGTTCTTCTGTATCTTCAGCTACAGATTTATGGATAATTCTTTGAGCAATTTGACCAGTCGATATCCTTGCAGTTGCCAAATCTTCCATCAATGCAGGTCTTTTTCCAGGCCTGCCTGCTAATCTGTCTATACCTTTAGCCCCTCTTCCATTTAACCATCCCTCAACATACTCAAGCAATGTCCTCACATTTTGTCTAGTTCCTTCTTTTGTTAATGTTCCGACAGGGTTTTCTATCTTAACAGGGTAATTATCTGGATTTTTCATATCCTCACTTGGTTCCCATCCAGATTCTCTTAATTTCTTAAATGGTTCTGCAGCAGGATCCATGTGATAAATGTGGGCGACCCAGGCTCTTAAGAAACCTTGATTAGCTTCCCATTCTTTATCAGCTTTTATAGATTTTGCAGCTTCAATATTTACATCTTCATCTCTAGAGGGCAGAGCAGTAGCCATTCCTCCGATAGGTACAGCATTATGTTTAAGGCATATTGCTACAAGTCTTCTAAAAATATTAGACATAAATTCAGTGTTTTGAATGGTAACATCAAATCTGTCTGGCCATACAAAATTTTCATCATGCATTACATATTCCAATATACTAGCTTTCAGATCCCATCTGGCTGCATTTAATCCTGCAGCATATTCACCTAAAGCAAATAGCATTTCTTCCATTTGAAAAACAGCTGGCAATGATTCAATAAGTATAATTCCTTTAATATTAACGTCATTCAATTCATCTACTGAATTTTTTATTTCTGTAAATAAAGAATTATAAAATTTTGCTTCTCGTGCAGATTCAGTTTTAGGGATGTAAAAATATACTCCTTCTCCTTTTCTATGCTGTTCTCTTCCTCCAAAAAATAAAGTTAATGCTGTTCCAAGTACAGTTGCAGAAATAGGGTTCCCATCAACGGTTACCATAGGTTCATCTAAGTGAAGACCTCTTTCTCTATGCATAAAGAATGGAATTTTTCCAGGTTCTAATTCATAATGTTTACCTGTAGCTTGGTTATCAAATTGTAAAGTTCCTAGAGTCGCTTGCATTCTATTTCTGGCAGCATACACAGAGTCTTCTAATGTATGACCTGCTGCGTCTTCGTCATCATCTAGATCACCTTCAGCTCTGACACCTCCAGGACCAGGATTTAATGCATTGATAAGCATAGATGCTATTCCAGCTGGTCCAGAAATTTCTATTCCAGGTTTTCTTAAATCCTCAGGTAGATTTGGTATTTCCCAATCACCATTGGCTTCAGAAGTTTCTAGGAGTTTAGGCATGATACCTTTTCTTGCCTTTTCTTGATTTGCTAGTCTTTCTTTCCTGATTTCTCCAACTTCAGAATTGAACTTATCATGTAATTTTACAAGTAGACTTTGAAATTCTTCAGTAAAAATATCTGAACAATCAATTGTGGATTGGTATGATAATCTGTTAGACAAAACTAATACTCCTAAATAAATATATTTTCCTGAAAAATTATACTATTTATTTTGTTTTAGTCCATAAAGAAAGTTTTCTATTTAAGTTATTAGTTCTTTCAGATCAGAAACATCTCTGTCAGATCGAAGTCTACCCAAAGCTTTTCTTTCAATTTGTCTTATTCTTTCTCTTGTTAAGCTTAGATCTTTACCAATTTCTTCTAATGTTCTAGGTTTTCCATCAGTTATTCCGAATCTTAATTCTAGAACTTTTCTTTCTCTATCATTTAATTGACTTAATACAGAATCAATATGACTTCTCATTGAAGATTGAGCGGCTACCTCTGGTGGGGTTGGAGTTGAATCATCCTCAATCAGGTCTCCAAGTTCGTTTTCACCTTCTTCTCCTATTGGAGTTTCTAATGATACAGGTTCTTGGGCCATTTTTAATATTTCAGCGACTTTTTTTGGTTCCATCTCAAGTCTATCTGATAATTCTTTAATTGAAGGCTCTCTGTTAAATTCCTGTGCTAGTTCTCTTCTTGAGCGCATTATCTTATTTAAAGTTTCTACAACATGAACAGGTATTCTGATAGTTCTTGCTTGATCTGCAATAGCTCTAGTTATACCTTGTCTTATCCACCATGTTGCGTAGGTTGAAAATTTGAAACCTTTTCTGAAATCAAATTTTTCTATTGCTCTCATTAGGCCAATGTTTCCTTCTTGAATTAAGTCGAGCATTGACAAGCCTCTATTTAGGTGTTTTTTGGCAACTGATACTACAAGTCTTAAGTTAGCCTCTCCTAAATGCTTTCTAGCTTTTTCACCTTCTTCTTTGATAATCCTAATATGATTTTTTATTGATTCACTAGATATTTCTTTTATTATTTTATTTTGGTTTTTAATTGGTTTTTCTATATCAAGATTGGATGAGACAACATAATTTTCAGGAAGGATTCTTCTTAAAACAGAGAGTTCAATTATATTATTTTCAGCGTCCTCTAAAGGAATACCTGTCGCATCAGAAACATATTTAGATGCTTGCATAAAAACTTCATCTACTTTTTGTCCATCAATTATCTCTTTTACTTGGTCATTTACAACAAGATCTGAAAGAGTAAGACTTCCTTTAATATTCAGGAATTTTTTTAAGGATTTTATCAATTTAGACAACTCTGAAAACCTATCTAAAGCATTTGTAACTATAAATGAGTTAAGCTCATCATTTAAGTAGAAATCATTAGAATAATCAATTGATTCCTCATCGAAATCAGAAGGCATAGCCATAAGTTTTTTTATACAAATTGAAGTTTCGATAGATCTTGCTAATATAACTTCATCACTTGCTGATAATAAGTTTACTTTTCCAATTTCCTTTAGATACATTCGAACTGTATCATTGCTCAGCTCTGAATCATCTTTATTTTTCTTAGTTTCGCCTTTTGAATCTCTTTGTTGTTCCCAATTAGTAAGTTCAGAACTTGAAAATGATTTTAAATCTTTTTCTTCTTCATTAGCTTCATCTTCTATACCAGTCTCACTGCTTCTGTGAATACCTTCTTCGTTCTCAAAATCTTCATCATAATCATTACTTATTGATGAATTTTCTTCATTAGATTTTTGAACCAATTCTCTCTCCTATGTTTGTTGCTCAGATACTTTATTATATTGAATTTTCTTTTAAACAAGAATACGTATTTAATACGGGTTTTTAACTTGCCTGAAAAAAAAATAAGGTGTATACCCTTATTATATAACATTTCTTAGTAAATTTAGAGGGTAGTATGAGCAGTTTTAATTTTGATAATTTATGGTCTGAAAAGTCAACCGATGCAGATAGAATACTTACGCTTCATGCAAAATATGATTTTGCTGTTGCATATCCGCCATATGAAGAAGTGCCAATGTATGGACTTATTGATGGCTTAAAGTCTAAAGTTGACGCAAATTTAGAAAAAGTATCGAAAGAAATGGCTTACTATCCTCATGTTCAAGGTGATGAATCTCTAAGAGAATTTACAGCAAATAAGATTGCATCTGATAGAGGTATTAAAACTGATAAAGATTCAATAGTTTTATGCAATGGTTCAGGAGAGGCTAATGGCTTAATTATACAAGCACTAATTGACCCAGGGGATTATGTTATAGCTGAGCAATTTGTTTATATGGGAACAACAAAGCAACTAACATTTTATAATGCTAACACCGTTGGTTCTCCAATTGATGATAAAGGACTTATACCTGAAAAATTAGAAGAAACTATATTGAAAATAAAAAATGATCATGGTGTTATGCCAAAAATGCTTTATACAATACCTGAACATCAAAATCCAACTGGTTCAACATTGCCAAAAGATCGTAGACTAAAAATCATCGATATCTGTCATAAATATGGTATTCCTATTCTTGAAGATGATTGTTATGTAGACAACAGATTTGAAGGTGAACCAGAGCCTGCATTTGCTTCTCTTGATGATTCAGGAATGGTAATTTACGTAGGTTCTTTTTCAAAGTTAATTGCACCAGGATTGAGACTAGGTTTTTTTACAGCTTCTAATGAAGTTATTGATAGAGCCCTTTCTGTCAAGGTTGGTTCTGGACCTAATCAGTTTGCAGCATATGCAGTAGATGGATATCTACGAAGTAATTTAGAAGAACAAAAATCTAACTATGACAAAATCCTAAAAGAGAAAAAAGAGTCAATGGAAAAGGGTCTTGAAGAAGTATTTTCAGGAACTAATGCAAAATGGTCTTCCCCACAGGGGGGATGCTACACCTGGTTCGAAATGACAGATGGAAAAAACTTATCTGAAATAAGGGATGAAGTGTTTAATAGGGGAGTTGGATATATCGCAGGAGATATGTTTGCACCAAATGGAGATGGTCATAATATGGCTAGATTATGTTTTGCATTTGAACCTATTGAAAAAAATTATGAAGGAATTATAGAACTTGGATCAATTTTCAAAGATTTGAATGTAATCTAGGAATTTTTTCTTATATCAATTTCTTCTTTTGAACCAATATAAAACCCTACTCTTTGGTGTAAATCATTTGGAGCTATGTTCAATATCTTGTTTTCTCCATCATTTGCATCTCCACCTGTATTCTCTGCAATAAATGATAGAGGATTACATTCATAGATAAGTCTTAGGCGCCCTTGCCCAGTTTTTGGGTCTGCAGGATATGCAAAAACCCCACCTTTTAATAAATTTCTATGAAAATCTGCTACAAGTGAACCAACATATCTTGCAGTATATTTTCCATTTTCTCCAGATCTTAGAGATTCAATCCATCTTTTATCTTTATCTGTAAACTTATTCCAATTTGATTCATTTACTGAGTAAACTTTTGAATTTCCATGTATGATTTTTTCATTAGTAACTAAAGCTTCTCCATTCTTATCAAATGAAAACATAGATGTGTCTTCTCTAGAAGAAATACACATTACTGATGAAGATCCGTAAACAGTATATCCAGCGACAATTGCATTACTCCCTTTTTGAAGTAAATTTGATTCATCGCTTTGATCATTATTAATTTTTTTATATATTGCAAAAATCGTTCCAATAGTAACAGCTACATCAATATTTGAAGATCCGTCTAATGGGTCAAATACAACTATATAATCAGCATCTTTGTTATTTGGATTAGGCACTATTACGGACTCTATTTCTTCTGAACCCATTAGAAAAACTTTTCCTGATTCAGAAAGATTTTTTATGAGTAAATCATTAGAAAATTCATCAAGTTTTTCTACCTGTTCTCCTTGTACGTTTATTTCTCCAGTTTTACCAACTAAATTATTTATATTTGAAGATCTAATTGCCTCAGATATTTTGTAGCAAGTATTTGATATAACAGAAAGTATTTTTTTTAAATTATCATCTAGATCAAGATCATCTAGATAGTCATCAAGTAATTTATTTTTTTTATCCATAAGTTATTTATAAAGAGTTTAAATTTATTTAAAAAAACATATTACTTTGGTCAAAATTTTTCAAGAAATATTAGTTATAAATATACCTTATATAGAAAATTTCTTTAAACTTTTCAATTTGAACTCAAGTAACTAGTTTCAATTTATATAAAGATGCTATAAATTCTAATGTAATTAGATATCGATAAATTATTATTTTATTTCATGAATTTGGAGAGAAATTAATGAATACAAAGGAATTGAATAGAGTCGCAAAGCACATGGTAATGCCTGAAAAAGGCATTTTAGCAGCAGATGAGAGCACTGGAACAATAAAGAAGAGATTTGATTCAATCAATGTTGAATCAACTGAAGAAAACAGAAGGGATTGGAGACAACTTTTATTTCAAACAAAAACTATTTCAGATTATATTAGCGGAGTTATTCTTTATGATGAAACATTAAGGCAAAGCACTAGTGATGGAGAAAAATTTGTTGATCTACTCAATAAAAATGATATTGTTCCTGGAATAAAGGTAGATAAATCAACCCATCCTCTTGCTTTGAGTGAAGGAGAAGTTATTACAGAAGGTTTGGACGGATTGAGAGAGCGGTTAGAAGAATACCTCGAAATTGGTGCTAAATTTACTAAATGGAGAGCAGTAATAAATATAGGAGAAAACACACCCTCTGATTATGCCATAAATACAAATTCATATCTTTTATCTTTATATTCTGCACTAAGTCAAGAGGTTGGGCTTGTACCTATAGTTGAACCTGAAGTGCTTATGGATGGAGATCATTCAATTGATCAATGTTCTGAGGTAACAGTAAAGACATTAAAAAAAGTTTTCGAAGATTTGTCTGAAAGTAATGTCCATTTACCTGGAATTGTTCTGAAACCAAATATGGTGCTTTCTGGAAAAGATGCAATAAAAAGAGCTGGCGCGAAAATAGTAGCAAAATATACAGTTGATGTACTTGAAGAAACTGTTCCTAAAGATGTTCCTGGAATTGCTTTTTTATCTGGAGGCCAGGAAGATCAAGAATCCATAGATAACTTAAATGAAATTAATTTATATGCTAAAAATAAAAAATCTCCATGGGAACTTACTTATTCTTACGGTAGAGGTTTGCAAGCAGCTCCTTTAAAGATTTGGTCAGGAAATAAAAGTAATGTACTTGATGCCCAGAATGAATTTGAAAAAAGAGGTATGTCGGCATCAAAAGCAAGACAAGGTAATTATTAATTATGGATATCAAGAAACTTTTAAGTGAATCAAATACCAATTTAGTAAATCATAGAAGAGTTTTGCATTCTATGCCAGAACTAGGTTTTGAAGAAAATAAAACTTCACAATATATTCAAGATGAACTAAAAAAATTAGGAATTCCAATTGATACGAAATATGGAAAAACTGGTGTTGTTGGAACCATAAAAGGTGGTCTTGGTGAAGGAAGATCGATTATGATCAGAGCAGATATAGATGGACTACCTATAACCGAAGAAACTGAACTAGATTTTGCATCTAAAAATGGTTGTATGCACGCTTGTGGTCATGATGGTCACATTTCAATACTTTTGGAGACTGCAAGAATTTTACAATCAGTAAAAGATTCAATTAAAGGTGAAATTATTTTATGTTTTCAACCAGCTGAAGAAATTGTTCAAGGTGCCTTAGCAATGATAGATGATGGACTTTTTGATGACTATCATCCTGAAAGAGTTTTAGGTTTACATATCTGGAATCAACTTCCTTCTGGGTTTGTTGGAGTAAATGATTCAGCTGTTTTTGCTTCTGCTGATGCATTTTCTCTTGAAGTTAAGGGTAGAGGAGGGCATGGTGCTCTTCCTCACTTAAATGTAGATCCAATAGTTGCGGCATCTCAAATAATTACTAATGCTCAAACTATAGTTAGTAGAGAAATATCACCTCAGGATCCAGGGGTACTAACTTTTGGTAAGATAGAGTCTGGATCAGCTCCAAATATAATTCCTGATTCTGTAAGTATTGAAGGAACAATCAGAGCATACTCGCAGGATGTAAGAGAGCGAATTTATTCATCCCTTGAGAGAATAAGTAAACTTAGCGCTGAATCTATGAGATCATCTGCGACTACAGAAATTATGTATGGAGCAGGACCTGTAGTCAATGAGCAGGAAGTTGCATCATGGGTTAGAGATAAGGCTAGAGAAGTTTTAGATGATTCATTAGTAGGTCCAACCGAGCCTGTAAGTGTTGGAGATGACATGGCAGAATTTCTTCAAAGAATACCAGGAGTTTATTTTTTGTTAGGTGCAAGCGTTGGAAACAAATACCCTCATCATAATTCTCGGTTTGACTTTGACGAAAAAGCAATGATTAATGGTGTAAAAGTTTTTATTTCTTGCACCTTAGATTTCCTAAATAATTAAACTACGGGAGAAGTTCCTCCGTCAACATTAACCGCTGTTCCTGTAACATAGCTTGCTTTAGCTGAGGATAGAAAACAAATAACATCTCCTACTTCAATAGCTTCTCCTACTCTTCCCATAGGAACATTTTTACCCATAACTTCCCAGTGATCTTCTAATGTATAATCAGGTTTATCTTTTTGAATGTTTTCTACTCTTGTTCTATGCTGCCCAGATTTTAACAATCCGACACATACAGTATTAACTCTTATATTAGAGCCTGCATATTCTTTTGACCAAGCTTTCGTCAATGATATTCCTGCCGCTCTTGAAAGTGATGTTGGTTGACTCCCTCCAGCTGTAGCTTTTCCTCCAGGAGTAGTAATATTTATGATGCTTCCTGATCCACTTGATTTCATGTCTTCAATAACTGCTCTTGCACAATAAATTGCACCATAAACCTTTAAGTTTAGATCTTCTGTAAGTTGATCATTTGTCATTTCCTCTAATGGAGATGCAGATGATGTTCCTGCATTATTTACTAAAATATCTATTTTGCCAAATTCATCTTTAACTTTATTTATAGAACTTATAACTGAATTTTCGTCTCTGACATCTGTTGAGAAAGCGACTACCTTTCCTTTAGCATCTTTTTTGATTTCATTCACAGCGTTATCTAGTTTTTCTTGAGTTCTAGCTAAAATTGCAACGTTAGCTCCCTCTCTAGAAAGAGAAATAGCTGCAGCTAATCCAATACCATCACTTCCGCCAGTAATTATTGCATTTTTGCCATTTAATCCAAGGTCCATCTTTTTGTCCTTTCAGTTATAATGAGTTAATTCTTAAGAATATAAATATATATCAATAGGAATTTTCTTTGAAGCCTCTAAAAGTAAATAAAAGAATTATTCTTGGCCCAGGCCCTTCATCTGCTAATCCAGATGTTCTGAAATCTATGTCGAATCCTATACTTGGATATTTAGATCCTGATTTTTTCAAAATTCTTGATGAGGTAAGAGAAAGTCTTAAGAATTTATACAGAACTAAAGATCATGCTTTTGCACTTAGTGGATCTGGTTCATCTGGGATGGAAGCAGGTCTAACTTGTCTTGCTGAAAGGGGAGATAAGGTTATTGTTTGTGCTTATGGATATTTTTGTGAGAGACAAATCTTAATGGCAGAAAGACTAGGATTAGAAATAATTCCTTTAAGATCTGAGTGGGGTAAACAAATGGATCCATCGCTTCTAGAAGATGCACTTAAACAACATCCAGATACCAAACTTGTAGTAGCAACCCATGCTGAAACAAGCACTGGAGTTTTGCAAAATATTGAAGAATTAGGGAAGATAGTATCTAAGTCAGATGCTTTATTTATGATTGATTGTGTAACTTCTATTGCTGGTACTGAAATACTTTTTGATGATTGGAATATTGATTTTGCATATTCTGGCAGTCAGAAATGTTTGGCTTCGCCTCCTGGATTATCCCCATGCGCGATGTCTGAAAAAGCATATCAATATATAAAAAATAGAAAAACTAAACCATCTTCGTGGTACTTAGATCTTTCTTTAGTAAATGATTATTGGGGGAGCGAACATGTTCCACAATATACAGTTGCAGTCAGTTCTATATATGCACTTTATGAATCACTTAGACTTCTCGATGAGGAAGGAATTGAAAATAGGTGGAATAGGCATAAAGTTAATGCTGAAAAACTAAGAGCAGGCCTCACAGAAATTGAACTTAATTTACCTATATCTCCTAATGACAGGCTTGATCAATTAACGGTGGTAACTAAACCTGACCACATAGATGATGTTGAATTTAGAAATAAACTAATTTATGACTATAATATTGAAATAGGAAGAGGTCTTGGAGACTTTGCTGGAAAAGTTTTCAGAATTGGTCTTATGGGAGAATCTTGTAAGTCTGAGTATGTTGATCAAATATTAGATGTTTTTAGAAAAGAAATTTAGTCAAAAATTAATATTTAATTTATCTAAATCTCAGATTTTTTCTGCTTAGCTCCGATATATTTGTACAACCCATTAGTTTCATATCTCTTTCTAAAGCTGTCTTATATAGACTAAGTGCTTTTTCTACACCGGCTTGTCCTGCAGCTGCCAG
>TARA_B100001121_G_scaffold210045_1_pt1 | contig 39733 bp, 42 predicted proteins | sample TARA_B100001121 | Tara Oceans TARA_B100001121 (sample SAMEA2622817) | marine metagenome | biome: marine biome (ENVO:00000447); feature: surface water layer (ENVO:00002042); material: "saline water (ENVO:00002010), including plankton (ENVO:xxxxxxxx)" | depth 5 m
AGGTCGAGGGCCTTGCCCTTGGCGACGCCGACCTTGTCGGGAATGTCGACGAGGACGATGTCCCCGAGTTCCTTGGCGGCGGCCCAGTGGGCGCAGGTTGCGCCGACGTTGCCGGCTCCGATGATGCTGATCTTGGCACGCTTCATGAGTGCTCGTTCCTTGTCTGCGTGGTCGTGCCGGGTCGGGCCCGGGCGGGAAATCCGTGAATCGCACATGATAGATGCCCGTGCCCGGGGTGGGCGGGTCCGCACGTGGATACCAAATGAAAAACCCCCGCGAATGCGGGGGTTCTGGGGAATGGGCCAGAGTGGACTCGAACCACCGACCTCACCCTTATCAGGGGTGCGCTCTAGCCAGCTGAGCTACTGGCCCCAGACCGGGCAGTATAGCAGAACCCGACGCTCCCCCGCCCAAAAGAGAACCCGGCCCGTCACGGGGACGGGCCGGGCGGAATTCTCGGTTTCAGCAACGATTCACCAGCTGGCGATGACCAGCAGGAGGTCGTTGACGTCGATGAATCCGTTGCCGTCGAGGTCCTCGGGGCAGCTGTTGCAGGGCGTGGCCCAGGCCGCGATGACGGCGAGGATGTCGTTGACATCGACCGATCCGTCGCCGTTGGCATCGCCGGGTACGACCACGACATCGTCGCAGTCGACGGCCGAGACGATCAGATTGTCGACACCAGCTTCAACCACCGACTGGGTGTTGGTTCCCACGTCGCTGGCCGTGAACCGGATCTGGATCTGCGTCGCATTGCCGATGATGTCCTGCAGGTCCCAGGAGACGCGGATCCAGCCGCCGTTGACTTCCGAGCCCGCGGGCCCGACCGTCTCCAGCGTGTTCCACACCACTCCGTTGACGGAGTACTCCACATCCAGCGTATCGGTGTTCGAGTTGTCACCGTAGCTGTTGTGGAACCAGCGGGAGTAGGAGAGCACCGGAGCATCGATGCCGTCGAGGGCAATGACCCCGGACGTCAGGGTCGTCGATCCGTTGTCGACATCGCTGTTGCAGGAGTCCGACGACGAGTTGTCGGTCAGCCAGCAGGAACCCGATCCATCGGCGTCCGAGGTCGGGTCGCCGCGTCCGCAGTTCACCGGCACACCACGGTTCCACTGGCCGTCGGTCGAGGTGCTCGACACCGTCCAGTTGCCGTTGGTCTGTCCGTTGTCCTCGTAGGCGACCAGCAGGTTGCCGACCAGCAGCTTGTAGGGGTTATTGGCTCCACCGGCGGGGAAGTCGAACTGCCCTGCCGTCTGTCCTTGACCCGTGATGTAGAACTCGGGGCTGTCGTCGCATTCCATCGCGGGGATGGTCGCGCTCCAGTTGTTGCCGGGTCCGGCCTGCGACATGTCGATCTGGGTCCACAGGCCGCCGTTGGCCCGGTAGCGGACCTTGACGGAATTACCGACCAGGACGTCCTCGCGGGGGTCGATCCGGACGAGGACCGTCAGGGCCTCTCCGGGGTCGATTTCCGCGGGCACCGACGAGAGCACGGTGACCTGCGGTCCGAGGAAGGTGGAATCCAGGAGCGCCTCGACGTCGAGGACACCACCGGTGACGCACCGTCCGGACAGGGAGGGGATGGCCCGCGTCGTGGACATGATCAGGTCCTTGACCTCGACCGCGGATGCGTCGCCCATGAGGGAGAACGCCAGTGCCACGCCGCCGGCGACGTGGGGGGTCGCCATGGATGTGCCGCTGTAGCTGCTGTAGTTGTTGTTGGGAGTCGTGCTCACCACATCGACGCCGGGTGCACCGAGGTCGACCTCGACGGCGTTGTACTGACTGAATCCCGCCAGATTCTCGTTGCTGTCGGTTGCAGCAACGCAGATCAGGTTGTTGCAGGTCATCGCTCCCGGGTAGGAGGCGCTGCCGGATCCGTTGTTGCCAGCGGCGGCGACGAAGACGTGACCGAAGTCGTTGCCGGCCGTCTGGACCACGTCGAAGAGTGCCTGGGAGTATCCCCCGCCTCCCCAGGAGTTGTTCGAGACCTTGATCTGATTCACGGCGCAGTATTCGACCGCGTTGATGGCGGCATCGATGGAACCCGTTCCGTTGCTGCCGATGAACGGGGCCGCGACGAGGCGGCAGCGCCAGTTGACGCCCGCGACCCCGATGCCGTTGTTGCCGACTCCACCGACGGTTCCGGCGCAGTGCGTGCCGTGTCCGTTCACGTCCATGGGATCGGAATCGTTGTTGGCGAAGTCGTATCCGTAGACGTCGTCCACGTAGCCGTTGCCGTCGTCGTCCTGGCCGTTGCCGGCGATCTCACCCGGGTTGACCCACATGTTGGCGGCGAGGTCGGGGTGGTTGTAGTCGATGCCGGTGTCGATGATCGCGACTCGGAACTCCTGGTCGCCCTGGTGATCATCCCACGCCTGGGGGGCGTTGATCTGCGGCATTCCGTAGAGGTTGTTGTAGAACGGGTCGTTGGGGACGGTGTCCATCGTGCGGACGATGTACACGGGCTCCGCGTAGAGGATCGTGTTCTCCTGCTGCGAGAGAAACCGGAGAGCCTCTTCGACGGAGACGTCGATCTCGATGCAGTGCAGTCCGGGAACGAGCTTCGAGGACGATGCGATGCGACCACCGATGCCGTCCATGACCGCAATGCGGGAGTCGAGGGCGTCCGGATCCTTGAATCGAACGAAGACCCGGTCGGACACGTGCTCGTGCTCGAGGGCATTGTTGTCGGGAATGATGGAGATTGCTGTGGGATCGATCGTCGCCTGGAGTCCTGCGGCGAACGAAAGTCCGATCAGGGCTGCCAGCGTGGTCGCTGTTTTTCGATGCATTGTTGAGACTTTCTCTTGGGGGGGATTGATCCGGGCCGAGACCCGGATCGGAGGGGAAAATTCTTTTCTCAGTCTGTGGTGATCGGAAGGGTGCTCAGTTCGCTCCGCTCACGGGCACGTTGAGTTCCAGTTGGCGATGACGGTCAGCAGGTCGTCGACCGTGTAGGGATCGTTCCAGCTCGCGATGACTCCGAGGAGATCGCTCACGTTCACGAAGCCGTCCTCGTCGACGTCGCCCGGGCAGGGCTGCGCCGTGCAGTCGAAGCTGCTGCAGGCCGTGTAGTCACCCTTGTACTCGCCGCCGACGTTCGAGCAGCTGCTCTCGGTGACGAGGTAGCAGTTCTCGTTCCAGCAGCAGACGCCGGTGGGTGCCGGAGGGGTGCCCGGGATGATCCGGAACACTTCGCCGCCGAGATCGCAGACGTACAGTTCGCCGCGGGCGTCCTCGCCGTAGCGCGAGATGCTGCTCACGGTTCCGCCGTTGGAGGACGAACGAAGCTCGTTGGTCACGTCCTGGAATCCCGAGACGGTGTCCGAGGACGGATCGTAGGAGAACACGTACTGGTTGCTCGAGCAGTAGTCGCCGTAGATGTAGTAGCCCCGCATCCAGGGGATGTCCTGGCCGCGGTAGACGAACCCGCCGGTGATCGAGCAGCGGCCGCCGCTGTGGCTGTATTCGAAGACCGGGAAGGTCAGGTTCGATGAGGGGGGGCAACCGCTGGTGTTGAAGGTGTTGTCGCCTTCGTAGCAGCGCCAGCCGTAGTTCCGTCCGGGTTCGGCATCCACCGGCTCGAAGCTGATCTCCTCCCACTGGTACTGGCCCACGTCGCCCATCCAGAGATCGCCGGTTTCCCGGTCGAAGGAGCAGCCCCAGGGGTTGCGGAGGCCGATCGACCAGATCTCGTCCGCACCGTTGGTGCCGACGTACGGGTTGTCGGCCGGCACGGTGTACGGGAAGCCGCCGTCGACGTTGATGCGGAGCATCTTGCCGAGCAGGGAGTTGATGTCCTGGGCGTCGTTGAAGGTGTCGCCGGCGCCGCCGCCGTCACCCATTCCGATGTAGAGGTACCCGTCGGTGCCGAAGTCGAGCCAGCCGCCGTTGTGGTTGGAATACGTCTGGTCGATCGACATGATCGTGGTGCCGGACGAACTGCTGGCGGTGTTGGAATTCGGGTTGTTGCCCGAGGCCGAGTACCGGCGGATGATGGTGTCGCCGTTGCTCGCGGTGTAGTTCACGTAGATGTACGGTTTCCCGTTGTAGAAGTCCGGGTGGAACGCCATGCCCAGCAGGCCCTGTTCGCTCGAGGTGCTCACCGGCGAGACCGAGAGGTACGGCGTGCTCAGCAGGGTTTCGGTATTGAGGTCGTAGATCCGGATCCGTCCGGTGCTGCCGGAACGGGCCTCGATGATGAAGAGTCGCGACTCGTCGCCCGGCGCGTGTCCGGCGTAGACGGGACGGGACAGTCCGGAGACGATCCGTTCGGTCTGGATGCCGAGGGCCCGGGTCGGGGTTCCCAGCGGCTTGATCTCGGCCTCGTGTCCGGCGTCGAGGCCGATCTGCTTGAGGCCGGGGTTCTTGACCCCATCCAACTGCGATGCCGCGACCAGACAGAGTCCGGTGACGACACATCCAGCAATCGCTCGCGTGAGCATGTTCTTCTCTCCTGGCGTCCGGGAACGCGGGGGTGTGCGGGGATCTGGGAACCCTTCTGATCAACCATGGACTGGCAAAGGAATGCCATGTCCTAGTCCTTGAAATTAGGCTGGAAATAGAGGTGGGGCAAGCGAATTGACGCTCACCGGCCGGATTCGTCGCCCTGCTGTCCCAGCCACCGTTGGATACCCGAGATATTCATGCCCAGAAGGTGCTCTGAGGCGTAGGAATCGAAGGTTCGATCGTCGATTTCTGATGCTCGGGCCCGCCCCAAAAGGGCTTGGCGGTACCGTAAATGCACTTCTGGGCGGTCCAAACCGGAATCAGTCCACATTCGGATCCATTCAACCTGCTCTTCCAGGCCATCTTCCAGGCGATCCAGATGATCACTGGTGGCCTCCACCGTGCCTCCGTGGGTCAGATGCAGGCGGGTCCAGGGCCCGGATCGAAGCCGTTGGATTGACTTCTTCCATACCGGAAGGTTGAACTCCGGCGGCGGGGTCGGAATGGAGATGAAGTCGGTGCCCGGAAACAGCATGGCTGCAGCGTCACCGCAGAAGCACACCGACTCGAAGCCCAGATCGAGTTCGAACGCGTGGTGATGCCGGGCGTGCCCCGGAGTCTCGACGGCCCGAAACCGCAGGGGACCGAATTCGAGTTTCTGCTCATCGAGTACCGGATGCACCATGGCGGCGGGAGCCGGGATGGTCTCACCCCACAGAGTGTCCATCGCCGCTCCGTAGATCCTTGTCGCGCTGGAGAGCAGTTTCGACGGATCCACCAGATGTCCCACTCCGAATTCGTGGACATGGATCGGAACTCCGCGTTCGGCCAGATGGCCGGCGGCTCCGGCGTGATCGAGATGGATGTGCGTGACCAGACACGCATCGAGATCCTCGATCGCCAGACCGTGTCCGGTCAGTCCTGCAGCCAGCTGCTCCATCGACCGCGCCGGACCGGCCTCGACGAGCACTGCGTGCTCCTCGCTGCGACACAGCCAGCAGGCGATGGCGCCGGGAAGCCCCAGATACTGCAGGTCGATTGGTTCGATCGAGATGCTCAGGGCTTCCGACCCTTCTGCAGTTCGAATCCGGCCCGGGTCCAGGCGTCGATGCCGCCCCGCAGGGTCCGGACCTCCTTGATTCCGTATTCCATCAGCGTCTTGCTCATCGCTTCGGCGAGGGGATCGTTGTAGGTCTGGCCGTACACCACCACCACGCCGTAGCCCTCGAGGTTCGTCCAGTCAGTGGCGATGGTCTTGAAGGGCATGCTGACGGCACCGGGAATGTGCCCGGCGATGTAGAACTCGCTGCGTCGGGGGTCGACCCAGATGTTCTCGACCGGATCGGAGAACAGGGTCGCCTCCTGCTTGGCCATCAGGGCCCTGCCCTCGTCGGGCGTCACGAACACGAGATCCGCATCGCTGTATTCCTTGGTGCAGCCGGTGAAGAGCGAGCAGGCGGCCAGGATCGGAACAAGCCATCGAATGTGCATTGGGTTCGCCTCCATGCGGGTGATGGCTACAGTGTAGAAGGCTCCACGGGATCCGTGGGGGGACTCGAAAGGACCATGTATGCAGTGCATCATGCTGCTGTGCATCGCGTTGGGATTGCCCGTCTCTCCCGGTCTCCGGCTCGCACCGAAGGTCGAGCCGGCTCCGGTCCTGACCTTCTCGGTCGAGAGCGGCCAGTCCGTGATGGCCCGGGGATACGACAACACGCTCCTGTGCACGCTCGAGATCCCCGACGGCTACCACGTGTACTGGAAGCATCCCGGCGCGAGCGGTGCCCCCACCGAGATCGAGGTCTCCACGCCCGCGGGATACGAGACCGGTCCGATGCGGTGGCCGCGTCCCGAAACCTTCGACGAGCCCGAGGGAACGACCTACGGCTACGCCGGACGCGTGACCTTCATCGTTCCGTTCCGCAACACCGTCCCGTCCCCCGAGCCGGGCGAGTTCGTCGTCTCCGCCCGCTGGCTGGCGTGCAAGAAGGCCTGCTTCATGGGCAGCGCGACGGCGACGATCCGGGTCGCGATGTTCGACCATGTGTACCCGGAACCGACCGAGGCGATGCAGGCGGCCGCGACCCGCATGCCTGTGCCGATTGCCGATCGGCCGTCCACCCGGGTCACGCTGGCCGCTGATCGACTGGTGATCTCGGGGCCGACCGATCCGGCCGGTCCGCCGGGATTCATTCCCGGCGACGTGCCGGGGGTGCTGCTCGGTGAACCGACCCTGCGCGGCGACGAAGCCAGATTCGAACTTGTGATTCCGTTCGAGCTGGAACCCGGGAACTCACTCGGACACGAGCCTCGCATCGAGGGACTGCTGGTTTTTGGGATGAAACCGCGGGATCCCTCGTACGACATTACGATGCCCATTCACCCGGCGGCCGACGCCGTCACCGACTGACCGAAGACAAGGGAGTTCTCCATGCATGTACGAATCGTGACCACCCTCGCCGGCTGCCTGCTCGCCGGAAGCCTCGCCATCGCCCAGGAGACCGCTCCGAATCCCGGCATCGCGCCCACCAAGGGCACGACGCCGCCCGCGAAGGAGGCTGCGCCGACCGAGGAGAAGAAGGAGGCTTCCGCCAAGGCCGAAGTGGGAAAGAAGGCGCCCGCCTTCAGTCTCAAGGACACCAAGGGCAAGGTCCACAATCTCGCCGACTTCTCCGGCCGCTACGTGGTCATCGAGTGGTTCAACCCCGGCTGTCCGTACTGTCGCAACATCTACAAGGAAGGTGTCGTCACCGACACCATCAAGAAGATGAAGCAGATCGACGCCGATGCGGTCTACCTCACCATCAACAGCACGGCCAACCAGCCCGAGGACTTCGTGGTGACCCAGAGCGACACCTTCCTCGAGGAGAACGGTCACAAGGACATCCCGGTCCTCATGGACTACGACGGCACCGTCGGTCGCCTGTACGAGGCGAAGACCACGCCGCACATGTACCTGATCGATCCAGAGGGGACGCTCATCTACGCCGGCGCGATCACCGACGACCGCAACTTCACCAAGGGCACCGAGGCGACGAACTACATCGTCGAGGCGGCGCGACGCAGTGCGTCCGGTGAACCGGTCTCGCCCAGCGCCGTCCGTCCGTGGGGTTGCGGCGTGAAGTACGCCGACGGCGGTTCCCGTCGCGGCGGTCGCCGCGGAGGCGGTCGCCGGGGTGGCAAGCCCTGACCTTCCATTCACACGAAAATCGACCGGGGCCCCGTCGAACGGGGCCCCGGCTTTTTTTCGAGGGTTCGGATCGGTTCAGGACAGGTTCACCGGCATCAGCACGTAGGTGAATTCCTTGCCGGTCCGGAGCACGCCGGGCTTGTTGGAGGCTTTGAGTTCGAGGACCACCTGGTCCTGATCGATGACCTTCAGTGCGTCGGAGATGTAGTTCGGGTTGAATCCGATCTCGAGTTCCTCTCCGGAATAGTCCTCGATTCCGAGGTGCACCTCGGCCTCGCCCATCTCCGGAGCGTGGCTGGTCAGGGTCAGCTGGCTGTCCTGGAAGTGCAGTCGGACGCTTCGTGACTCCTCGTTCGTGAGCAGTGCGGCCTGCCGGACCGCGGTCCACAGCGTCTGCCGGTTGAAGGTGACCCGCTTGTCCTGGTCCTTGGGGATGACGTCCTCGAAGGGAGGGAACTTCCCGTCGACGAGACTGCTGGACAGCGTCGCCTGTCCGGACGGATCGTCCACGTGCACGTGCACCTTGTTCTCCTCCATGGAGATGCGGACGACGGCGGAGTCGTTGCGGAGGATTCGTCGCATGATCGACAGCGCCTTGCTGGGAATGATGCAGCGGGCCTCGCCTTCTCCTGAGTTCGTGTTCCCCGTGGCGACGGCGAGGCGGCGTCCGTCGGTGGCCACCATCCGCAGCATCGTGCCGGTTCGCTCCACCAGGACGCCGTTGATGGCGTACCGGGAATGCTCGTCCGCGGCGGCGAACAGGCTGCGGTTGATCAGCACGACCAGATCGCCGGCCGTGATCTCGCAGTCGACGCTGCCCTGATCGAACTCGCCGATCGGCGGTGCTTCGGCCGGATCGAAGCCGTAGATCTTGAACATGGATTCCCCGGAACGGATGAACAGGGCCTGCTTGTCGTTCTCCAGGGTCACGGTCGCGTCCGGACACTCCCGGACGATCTGGTTGAGCTTGTCGGCGGGGACGAGGGTCTCGCCCGCCTCGTCGACCTGAACCTGTTCCATGACCATCCGCAGGCCGCAGTCGCCGTCGGTCGCGGCCAACGTGAGTCGACCGTCCTCGGCGGTCAGGCGGATGCAGGTCAGGACCGGATTCGGGGTTCGGCTGGCGATCACGCTCCCGATGATGCCGAGCGTTTCGGCCAGGGCGGATTGATCACAGATCACCTTCATGGGCAGAGCACCTTTCGCGTTCGTGGGACAGGGTGAAGTGTACCAAGGGGGTCGATCCGGTGAAATCCAACGGAAGCGCATTCCATCTCCGGAAACAGGGCCTCGGGCGGTTGCTGCCGCGCCGGCCCCATGGGATACTTGCCCCTCTAAGCGGATCGGGAGTTCCAGCCATACGAAGCAATTCCGCCCCCTCCGGGAGTGGAACGACAGCGTCGAACGGACCTCCCGACCGGTCCGTGCGTCGATCGATTCGCCATCCCCCGGAGAGGAGCTCCCCATGTCGTTTGAAGCAGCCGTGCATTCCAAGGCCATCCGTCTCGACACCCTGTCCCTCCAGATGTGCGCGGAAGCGGGCAGCGGTCATCCCACCACCGCGATGAGCCTGGGCCAGATCGTCACCGTGCTGATGTACCACTCGATGCGGTGGGTTCCGGAGGATCCCGGCTACCCGACCTCAGACCGGCTCGTCCTCTCCGAAGGCCACGCCGTGCCGATCGTCTACGCCGCCTTCGCGGATCTCGGTGCCCACGTCGGAGGTGACGGGGAACGACGGCCGACGACGATGACCGATCTCGACGAGTTCCGTGCCACCGATTCGCCGCTCGACGGCCACCCGAACCCCCGGGAGGGATTCCCCTTCTTCGATGCCGCGACTGGTTCGCTGGGTCAGGGACTCTCGTCCGCGGCCGGTCTCGGTCTTGCGGCCCGCTTGGACGGGCTCGACCAGCGGATCTTCTGCATCGTCGGCGACGGTGAATCCCGCGAGGGACAGATCACCGAGGCGCTCGACTTCATCATGGACCACGATCTGACCAACGTCCTGACGATCTTCAACTGCAACGCATACGGGCAGGCCGGTTCCGTCAGCGAACAGCAGGGTCCGGAGCGGACCCGGGCCCGGCTCGAAGCATCCGGTTTCCACGTCCTGGACATCGATGGTCACGATCCCGCCGCCATCAAGGCCGCGTTCGACGCCTTCATCGAAGGCGGTCACGGACCGATGGCCGTGGTGGCACGCACCGTCAAGGGGTGGGGCGCACCGAGCATCCAGGGCGACGGCTGGCACGGGAAGCCCCCGGTCGGCGAGGCGCTCGAGCAGTGCATCGAGGAACTCGACGCGACCGGAGCCTCGCTCATCGGATCGATGGAGGGTGCCGATCTGGCGATCTACCCGCCCACGATCGAAGCCCGACCGGCCCCTGCCGTCCGCGACTGTCTCAGCTTCCCCGATGCACTCCGCCGCTACGGCTTCGAGTCGGTGCTCGAGTCGGGACAGCTGGCCACGCGTCGCGCCTACGGAGTCGCCCTGCGTGAGCTGGGGCACGCCAACAGCGGAGTCTGTGCGCTCGATGCCGACACCTGCAACTCGACGTTCGCCCAGTGGTTCCGCGACGACGCCGAGATCTCCGACCGCTTCTTCGAATGCAAGATCGCCGAACAGAACATGGTCAGCGTGGGACTCGGCCTGGCCGCCGCCGGCAAGGTCCCCTTCTGTTCGACCTTCGCCAAGTTCCTCACCCGGGCCTACGATCAGGTCGAGATGGCGATGAACTCCGGCGCGAACATGAAGTTCGTCGGCTCCCACTCGGGAATCTCCCTCGCCGCCGACGGCCCCAGCCAGATGTCGCTTCCCGACGTGGCCTGGTTCCGGAGCCTCGGCAGCGTCGCCGACCACAACGGTGCTCCCGGCTGCTACGTCCTGCAGCCCGCCGACGGCTACGCCGCCTACGCCCTGACGCTGCAGATGGCCGAGCACGAAGGCATGTGCTACATGCGGACCCATCGTCCCGACGTCGAGTTCCTGTACGACGAGAACACCGAGTTCCGCCTCGGCGGCATGGAGGTCCTCACCGAGGGCCGCGATCTGCTGATCGTCAGTGCCGGCTACATGGTCCACGAGTGCAACAAGGCGCTCGACGATCTCGACAAGCTCGGCATCGACGCCTCGCTGATCGATCTCTACTCGCTTCCCTTCGAGGAGGAGGGCCTGCTGGATCTGGCCAACGAGAACGGCGGCATGGTGCTGGTCGTCGAGGACAACTACGGCGGAGGCCTGTTCTCCGCCGTCGCCGAAGCCTGCGTGCAGAGCGGCGATGCCTTCACCGTCGAGCAGCTCGCGGTCAAGCGGATCCCCAAGTCCGCCCGAGGCGAACGCGAGATCCTCGAGCAGTGCGGTCTTCATCACGAGCAGATCACCCGCCACGCGGCACGCATTCTGGGCCTCGTGACGGCCTGATCCATCCGCGATACGACTGCAGCAGGGTGAGCCATCGGGTCGATGTCACATTCTGTGGCCCGTCCGTCGGGTCCGGGAGTATTGTGACCCGATGACGCACCGTTTCCTGATCCCCTGCCTCGGCCTTGTCGTCACCCTCGGTGGCTGCAACCTCTTCCGCGGTACGCCGACGGTCCGGGAGACCATCGAGACCGGTCCCGCCCAGATCGACGTCGAGGCCCGGGACGCCCAGCTGGCCGAAGCCGACCTGCTCACGAACGAGGGGCAGTACGATTCCGCGCTGGTGATCCTGCACGGCATTCTCGAGGACGATCCCACCTCCACGCCCGCCTACCTGGGCATCGGTGACGTCTACCTGCAGCAGAAGGACTACCGTCGGGCGGAGCCCGCCTTCTCGCGGGCGGCCAAGCTCGAGCCGAGGAACTTCGACGCCCAGTTCGGACATGCGGTCGCCCTTCAGATGCTGGGCCGTCTGGTCGAGGCGGTCCGTGCGTACCACCGGGCGCTCACCATCGAACCCGAGTCGTCCGAGGCCAACCGCAATCTCGCCACCACCTACCTGCAGATGGACGAACCGGATCACGCCATCGTCTTCGCGCAGAAGGCCGTCCAGGTGGATCCCAACGACGGTGTCGCCTGGGTCAATCTCGGGGCCGCCTACGAGAGCGTCGAACGCTGGGCCGATGCCGCCGATGCCTACGTGGCCGCGTCCGAACGGATGCAGCCGACGCCCGAACTGATGTCGAACCTGATGAACATGCTCGTCCGGCAGAAGCGTTACCGGGAGGTCGCGAACATCGCCGACACCATCCAGAAGCTCCGTCCCGACGGCCATGCCATGGAACGCAAGGGCTGGGCCCTCTTCCGACTCGGGGAGTACGAGGCTTCGGAGGCGGCCTACCGCGAAGCGGTGGAGATCGACCAGGCTCAGTGGCGGGCGCTGAACGGGCTCGCCGTCACCGCCCTGAACCGGTGGTTGCTGAGCAACGAATCGGATACCGGCGCCTGGGACGAGGCCCAGTCCGCCTTCCGGGCGTCGCTGCGAATCAACCCGGACCAGGCGAAGGTCCTTCGTCTGATGCTGGACTACGGAATGTCCGGCTGATCGACGTCCCCGGCTGCGGCCAGATCCGATACCCTTCCGGGATGCCTGATACATCCCTGCTCGAGACGTTTCCGACTCCGGCGAACACGCCGTTCCTGATCGAACACCGCAACGAGGAGTTCACCTCCGTGTGTCCGGTGACCGGTCATCCCGACTTCGGGAGCGTCCTGGTCCGCTTCCAGCCGGGTGCGACCTGCGTCGAGCTCAAGAGCCTGAAGCTCTACTTCCAGTCCTTCCGCAACGAGGGGATCTACTACGAGGCGGTCACCAACCGCATCCGCGACGATCTCGCCGAAGCCATGCAGCCGGGCTGGCTGCAGGTCGTGACGGATTGGAAGGGGCGGGGCGGCATCCGCTCGCGGATCATCGCCTCCCACGGCGACGTGCCGGAGTGCTGGGCCCGTGGCTGAGTCGAGCATCCTGCTGGCGACCTCGAACCCCCACAAGCTCGACGAGGTCCGGGCGGTCCTCGAACCGCTCGGCTACCGCGTCCTGTCCCTGGACGACGTGCCCGGCGACCACGAGGAGCCGGTGGAGGACGCCGACACCTTCGAGGGCAACGCGCGGCTGAAGGCCGTCGGCTACGCGCAATCGACCGGTCTGCAGTGCCTGGCGGACGACTCCGGACTCGAGGTCGATGCCCTCGACGGCGCACCGGGTGTCCACTCCGCACGGTATTCGGGCGTCGCCGGCGACCGGGCCACCCGCGACGCGGCCAACAACCGGAAGCTGCTGGAGGCCCTGGCCGGGGTGCCCGACGATCGTCGCACCGCCCGCTTCGTCTGCTGCATGTGCCTGGCCGATCCCGACGGAACGATCCGGGTGGAGACGCGCGGCACCTTCGAAGGGATCGTCACGGACCGTCCGGCCGGAGCAAACGGCTTCGGGTACGACCCGCTGCTCTACCTGCCCGACCGCGACTGCACGTCGGCCGAGTTGAGTCCGGAGGAGAAGAACGCCCGTTCGCACCGCGGGGAGGCCTGTCGACGGCTGGCCGAACGACTGGGCTGATCAGCCTGCGGGTGCGGACCGGATGGTGAGGATCGCCACTTCCGCCGGACAGTTCATCCGGATCGGGAACCAGGCCCCCACTCCGACGGTCACGAACAACCGACTGTCACCGTGTTCGTAGAGTCCGGCGCTGCGGCGGTGCGCGATCGCGAGATTCGCATCGGGACGATCCTTGCGTGCGATCTGCCCTCCGTGCGTATGCCCCGACAGGACCAGCGGAATGCCCAGTTCGCCGGCGTGATCGAAGGCCTTCGGATTGTGGGACAGCAGGAGATCCACACCATCCGGTCCCACGGTCCGGTCCAGGCGGCTCCGGCACGCCTGCGGCGTCCTCGCCCACTCGATGCCGCCCACGGTGAGTTCATCGCCGTTGCGCACCACCCGGATCGTGCTGTCGTCGAGCACCGTGATGCCCGATGCGGTCGCGATGTTCCGCAGGCGGTCCGGATCGTCCAGTTCGTCGTGATTGCCGAGCACCAGGTAGTTGCCCAGCGGAGGCTCGATGGCCTGCAGCGCACGGAAGAGCGGTCCGACGTCGATGCAGTCGAGATCGATGACGTCGCCCGTGTTGCAGATCATGTCGGGACGTTCGTTCGCCAACTGCTCCACCACGGCCATCGCCTTCTCCATCGGGAGCAGGTCTCCGATGTGGAAGTCGCTGATGTGGGCGATGCGGATCCCGTCGAAGGCCCGCGGCCACAGCGGGCATTCGATCTCGATCCGTCGGGTGACGATGCCGGCCGCATGGTGACGATCGAGCAGTCGACCGCCGGTCAGACGGTTCGGTCCCACCGTGAACAGGAGGTGACGAAGCTTCGCCCGCCGGTATCTGCTGCTTCGTTTCGACGACACGCTCGCCCTCGATCCCGTCGGATTCAGAAATCGACCGTTAGGCCCACGAACAGTCCCTGCAGGCTCGGATTCGACTCGTAGTCGTCGTCCGAGACATTCAGCTCCAGCAACCGGTAGCCGAACAGGAATGCGATCTGTTCCGTGAAGTAGAACTGGAGGTCGGCCCGCACCTGCCACATCGTCCCCCCGTCCCGACCGAGGGTGCCGCCGACGCTGCCGCTGAGATTGAAGTCGATGTGGTGCAGCCATGAAACACGGTCCATGGTGTCCATCCGCATCAGCAGCTGCAGTCCGCCGTAGAGGGTGGCGTATTCGCCCTTGGCCTCGGTGGCGTTGCCGCCGAAGTCGAAGGTCTGCTTCATGTTGGTGTAGAGACCGCCCAGATGTCCGCCGAAGGTCAGGAAGAGCGGTATGTCCGCGTTGGGTTCGCCGATGAGATCGACGGGGTTCCACTGTCCTTCGATCGCGACGTTGGTCATGTCGAAGCTCGAGGAGTAGCGTTCACCCGCTGCGAAGTTGAATCCCGCCCAGGTCCCGTTGGTCGCGAAGTTGCCCGACCCGGAGGTGCTGAAGGTCGTGCCCATCACCCAGATGCCCCAGTCGTCGCGTCCGACCCGGAACTCGCCCCGGAACGAAGGCTCCATGTCGTCCATGCCCAACTGGTCGTTGTAGGTCCGTTTGCCACCGCCCCACGACGATTCCCCCCGCAGTCGGACCATCCACGCACCGGGCGTCACCGAGAAGGTCAGGGGTGCGGTCGCGTCGCGGGCGACCGCTTCGGCCGTGGGCGTCTCGTTCTCCACGAGTCCGGGCGTGCTGACGGCCAGGGCGAGCAGGAGTTGGTGCATCGGATTCCCCTTTCGGGATCAGGCGTCGGAAGCCCAGCGCACACGTCCCTGACCGCGTTCGATGCGGCCGATGATGTGTGCGGGTTCCCCGTCGCGTTCGAGCTGCTTGACGACCGATTCGGCGAACGTCGGTCGGACGGCCAGGACGTAGCCGATTCCCATGTTGAAGACCCGGAACATCTCCTCCTCGTCGACGTCGCCGGCCTGCTGCAGCCAGTCGAAGATCGGCGGTACGGACCAGGCGGACCGGTCGATGACCGCATCCATGTTGTCCTGCAGGACGCGGGGCAGATTGCCGGGCAGGCCTCCCCCGGTGATGTGGGACATCATCGAGACGATCTTCTTGACCCGGTAGTGGGCCAGCAGTCGCACGATGGGCCGCGCGTAGATGCGCGTGGGCTCCAGCAGCACCTCTCCGAGGGTCCGTTCTTCTCCCACCCGCAGCTGTGCTTCCGGGATCACGGCATTCAGATCGGCGTTCTGTTCCTTGAGGATCGCCCGGACGAGGCTGTAGCCGTTGGAGTGCACACCGGAACTCTCGATGCCGATCAGGATGTCGCCTTCCTGGATCCGGAGCGGATCGATCGCGCGTTCCAGTTCGACGACGCCCACGGAGAATCCCACGAGGTCGAATTCGCCGGGGCCGTAGATGTCGGGCATCTCCGCGCATTCACCACCGATCAGTGCGCATCCGGCGATCTCGCAACCGGCGGCGACGCCCTCGACGATCTTGGCCGTCGCATCCGGATCCTGCTCGTGCAGTCCGATGTAGTCGAGGAAGAACAGCGGTTCGGCGCCCTGCACGATGAGGTCGTTGACGTTCATCGCCACGCAGTCGATACCCACGGTGTCGAGGACGCCAAGTTCGATGGCGATCTTCAACTTGGTTCCGACTCCGTCGGTGCACGCGGCGAGGACCGGGTCCTTGAAGTTGCGCTGGAAGAGCGCTTCGTTGTAGTCGAGTCGAAAGAGGCCGGCGAACCCGCCGTGGGGTCCGAGAACCCGAGGTCCGTGGGTGCGTGCGACCGTTCCCTTGATCTGGGAAACGAGCCGGTCACCGGCCTCGATGTCGACCCCCGCCTGGTCGTAGCTGAGGCCCTTTTTGGGGCGTTCAATGGCCGTCATGGGGGTCAGTGTAGCCGATCGCGGGATGATTCACCCCCGTTCCCGGGCCCGCAATCGGTGGACCCGTCGGGGAACGGGGGCACGGAATGAACCCGGCCTGCGGGGAATTCCTTTGACCATGGATCGATTTGGAGGGACGATTGAAGGGCTTCGGGACCGGATACGGCCGGCAATGCAGGTGGTTTTTCCACCTTGGTGCATCCGGTCCGGGACCAGTGCGTAAGGGAGAGACGGATGAGAGAGAAGGGGCACGCAATGGCCTCCATCCAGACTCCGGGCCGCAAGGCTGCCACACTCGCGGGAACACTGCTCCTGGCGGGCTGCTGTCTCTTGATGGGGCTGGCACCGGTGGAGACCGCCGCGGAGACGCGTCCGGTCGCCAAGGCCACCTCCGTCCCCGCTTCCCCCGCTCCCGCCGTCCGTGGTGGGTGTCCGACCGGTCAGCTTCCGGACTGCAACGGAAACTGCTTCCCCGTCACCTGGCTCGGGGACGGGCTCTGCGACGACGGCACCTACTCGTACAACGGCGTGCCGATCTTCCTCGACTGCGCCGCGTTGAACTGCGACGACGGCGACTGCGACCCCGCCGACTGCCTCCCCGCGGACGACTGCGGAAGCTGCGGATCCGGCGACGTGGACGAGGGTGAACCGTGCGGTTTCCAGCTCAACGCAGGATGCGACGACGGTTCCTACAACCACACCACGGTCGACTGCGGCGCCTCGGTCTGCGGTCGGTCCTGGGCCGAGAACGGCCAGGCGGACATCGACTGGTACGAGATCTTCCTCCCCGACACCAACGGAGATTCCGAGGACACGTTCCGGCTCACGGTCGAATCGCAGCTTCCGCTGATCATCGAGCTCTACCGCGACTGCTTCGACAACCCGCTGGCCGTCGTCGATTCCATCGGCTGCGCCGGAGATCCGATCGAACTGTGTCTCGAGGCGCCGAAGGTCTACTACGTCCGCGTCCGGCCCGGACAGCTCTCCTCCGGACCCGTCACCTCCGGGTATCCCTGCAGCGTCGGGTTCGAGTACACGATGCAGTTCGCCTGCGAGACCGACTGCGGGGCCCGCCCGTGTCCCACCTGTGTTCCGGCTCCGGAAGGCCTGCTGGCGTGGTGGTCCATGGACGACGTGTCCGTGGCGACCTCCGCCTACGAGCTCATCCACGAGAACAACGGACTGCCCAGCGGTCAGGTCGAGTTCGAATCACCGGGCATCGTCGAGGCGGGCATCAAGTTCAACGGCGGGTACCTGCGTGCGGCGGACAAGGACCGGTTGGACTTCAAGCCCAACGGCGACTTCACCGTCTCCAACTGGATCCGTCTGGAGGCGAACCCGACCGGCATCCATCCGATCATCGACAAGCGCACGCCCCAGTCCCAGACGAAGCTGGGGTGGACCTTCACGACCTACGACGGCCGGCTGGTGCTGGACATGACCGACGCCGACGGAGCCTCCGGAATCTGGGGCACCCCGGTGACCATCTCCGACGGTGGCTGGCACCATGTCGTGGTGACGGTCGACCGGGACCAGAGCAACGGCGTCCGCTTCTACATCGATGGAACGCTCGCGGGGACGTTCGATCCCACCGCGGTGGCCGGCGATCTCTCCACGACGTCCGACATCCTGATCGGGCGCAGCCAGCGTCTGGACGATCAGCCCTCGGAACCGATCCTCAGCGGCTTCATGGACGAACTCCAGGTCTACCGTCGTTCGCTGACGTCCGACGAGGTCCAGGGCATGTACGAAGCCGGATGCGGCGGAGTGTGCAAGGTCCGCATGCACGTTCCCCGGATCACCGCCTACTGCAACGGACAGAACCAGTCCGATGCGGTCGTGACCATCGCGAACGCCACCAACCAGGACCGCTGGTTCGATCTCTTCTACGACGGACTGGATTCGGATCCCAACGGCGGCGGCTACTGCCTCGAGGACGGCCCGACGATCTTCACGCCCGACCAGCAGAATCCGATCTACGTGCCCGCCGGCACCACGGTGGAGGTTCCGGTCTCGATCGATCGTCCCACCGGTCTGCAGGAACTGGGAGATTCCGCGTGCTGGACGACCACGCTGCGGGAGACGGCCACCACGTTCGAACTGGTCCGCAAGGGCACGGTCACCGTCAACAACCAGGTCTGCGTCGAGGCCGAGTCCGATTCCGTGCTCCAGATGCCGGTGGGCATTCCCACGCCGGTCAAGTTCACCCTGTACAACCAGACGACGAACGACCAGTCCTACTTCTACCGCATCGGATGCGTGAAGTCTGTCGGCGGTGAACTCAACGAGCTGGTGCGTCTGAACGGCGAGGAGCCCGGTGACGAGGTCTTCGACTACGTCGTCGTCCCCGCCAACGGAAGCGTCGACGTGATCGTGGACGTGCTCTACCTCCGGCAGCGTGGCAAGTCGGAGAAGGCCGGATACAGCGACGTGGTCATCTATCGTGAACCGGGGACCGACGTGCCGTGGTACGGAGGCGATTCGCAGGGCATCGAACCGGCCGAGGCGCAGGTCGAGACGTGCGAGACCGACATCAACTGCGACGGCTCCGTCGACGTGAACGATCTGCTGGCCGTGATCAGCGCCTGGGGCGACTGTGAACCGGATGCAGCGTGTCCCGAGGACATCAACGGCGACGGAACGGTCGACGTGAACGATCTGCTGGCCGTGATCGGCGCCTGGGGCTGATCGTCCGATCAGCCGGCGGCGGCGGGAATCTCCAGGGCTTCGGCCATGGCGGTTCCGAGATCGGCGGGACTCTCGCACACCGTGACCCCGCAGGACCGGAGTGCATCCATCTTGGCCTGGGCGGTGTCGTCGGCACCGCCGATGATGGCGCCGGCGTGCCCCATCCGCTTGCCCGGAGGCGCCGTCCGGCCGGCGATGAACGCGGCCACCGGCTTGCGCATGTGCTCCTGGATCCAGTGTCCGGCCAGGGTCTCGTCCGAACCGCCGATCTCGCCGATGAGGATCACCCCGTCGGTATCGTCGTCCTGGTTGAACATGTCCAGCAGTTCGATGAAGTTCAGTCCCTTGATGGGATCGCCGCCGATCCCCACGCAGGTGCTCTGGCCGATCCCCAGCACGCTGGTCTGCCACACCGCCTCGTAGGTGAGGGTGCCGCTGCGGCTGATGACACCGACCGCCCGACCGGTGGAAGCGTCCTCGCGTGCGGTGTTGATGTAGCCGGGCATGATGCCGATCTTGCACCCCCCCTCGAACACCGCGGACGGTCCCTCACCGGACACGCGTCGTCCCGGGGTGATGATGCCGGGGCAGTTGGGACCGATCAGCCTCGTGTTCGGGAAGTCGGCGAGTTGCGCCTTCACCCGGACCATGTCCTGGGTGGGGACGCCTTCGGTGATGGCGCAGATGAGTTCGATCCCCGCCTCGGCGGCCTCGACGATGGATGCCGCGGTGTAGGGGGGCGGAACGAAGATCATGGTCGCGGTGGCACCCGTCGCCTCCATCGCGGATGCGACGGTGTCGAAGATGGGGAGACCGTTGTCGTCCTGGCGTCCTCCCTTGCCGGGCGTGACGCCTCCGACCATCCGGGTGCCGTAGTCGAGACAGCCCTTCGTGTGGAAGGCACCGGACTTGCCGGTGATCCCCTGGCAGATGACCTTGGTAGTTCCGTCGACGAGAATGGACATGGATGGGCTCCCGCTCCTGAGAAGGGGGAGATTCTAGCAGCCGGGTCCGATCGGTGGAGCGTCCGTCCGGACGACCGTCAATCGATGATTCCCGCCGTCATCGTGAAGGGGACGTTCTGCTCCGTCTCCGCTCCGGTCTTCTCGTCCCGGACGCGGACCTTCAACTGGTAGCGGCCGACCGACAGGCCCCGGGGCAGGGTGAACTTCTGGACCGTGAAGTAGTCACGGCGCTGCTTCCGGCTGTGGTCGGAGGCGGACTGCCAGTCCTCCTTCCAGACCGGAATGCCGTCGCGATCGCTGTAGATGGTCAGATGCTGGCTCGTGACCGTCTCCCACAGATCGTCGTTGTTCAGATCGCTGGTGAACCCTTCCATCTCCAGGTAGATGATCACCGGTTGGGCGGAGTGGGCGACGAACGAGTACTGGTCCGAATCGTTGCGGACGGTCCACTCGTCGAAATCACCGAATCCCCGGACCCGCGTGCAGAGCGCCAGCGTCGGGAGTTCGAGATCCGGCGTCAGCTTCAGCCGCTGCTGGAGTTCGTTGGTGGCGTTCGTCATCGCCAGCCACGGGTTGGTGTCGGAGTCGAGGCTGCTTCCCACTTCCATGAAGTACTTCTGCATCGTCGTCAGCAGCGATCGGTCCTCCTCGTTCAGGTCGGGGATGGCCGCCGGATCGATCGCGCGGGCGGGATCGAGCATGGACATCGAAGCCAGCACCATCAGTTCACGAAGCGGTCGATCGCTCCAGGTGCTTCCGATGTAGAGTTCGCGGGAGAAGTCGATCATCGCCCGCCGGAGTCGTGCGTCGGGCGGTTCCTCGGTCCCGCGGTCGTCGTCCGGAGTCGCGGCGGTCGGTTCCTCGGCGGGACCGTACGGAGGCTGCTCCTGCACGGCCGCGATGGTCGGAGGCGACGCCACGGTGTCGGGGCGGGTCCATTCGATGGCCGGTTCGTCGGTGGTCGCGGGCCGTGTCTGCGTCTGCTGCTGCTGGTAGGAGAGAAACGCCTCGGTGTCCCGCTGGACCTGCTGCTGGTGCGCATCCAGATCGGACGGGCCACCCGGGTCCACGGACAGGGTCGGAGCCGGGGCGGGACGACCGGCGGCCATGGAGCCGGTTCCCGACGGGGCGCAGGCGCCCATCGCGGGAATCAGAATCGAGCAGGTACACAGGAAGAGTCGGTTTCTTTCGCTCATGGGAGTCTCCTGACGCGATGGGTGGCCTTCCTGGCCGTCGGCACGTCCCCTGACGCGCCGATCATCATGCCGCGAGCGTACTCAGGGTATCGGCTATCCGGATCGTCATTCGTTCAAGAGTTCGTTCGCTCCGGCCGTATCCGGAGCGGATTCCGTGCACATCGCGCAGGATGGATCGAAGCATCCGCGCGAAGGTGGTGGCGTCCACCCGGCTCGCCATCCGGAGCACGGGGGCCCGGCTGGATCCGAACAATCGCTGCTGGCGGCAGATCTCGGATTCCGGAACCCCCTGCGATCGCAGGGCCGAGGTCGCATGGAGCTTCCGCAGCAGATCGATCAGCGACCAGAGGATCAGTTCGGTCGGTTGCCGCGAGACCTCCTGCAGTTCGCGGAGCGTGCCCAGAGCGGTCTCGGTCCGGCCCGACAGCACGGCTTCCTGGATGGCCCAGGCCTGTTCCTCGCGACTGATGCCCGTCATCTCGATGACGTGCTGCCGCGTGATCGTCCCGTCCTGCCCCACGAGCGCGGCCAGTTTGCCGAGTTCGCTGTCCAGACGGCCGAATTCCAGTCCGATGCGGTTGATCAGCAGCGTGACCGCCGTCTCCTCGATCGTCGCTCCGTGTGCCTTGGCGGTTCGGCCAACGCACCAGCGGACCGCGAAGGGCATGTCCGTCGTCTCGTTCAGTTCGATCTTGTGCATGAGGCCCTGGGCGGTGATCAGCTTGTCGAGCTTGCCCGCCTTCCAGGTCTCGGATTTCAGGAGAAGCGTGGCGTTCTCGACCGGCTGCTGGACGTACTCCTCGAGTAGTCGGCGGGTCCGGCTCGGCCCCTTGGCTCCCGCACTGCTGGCCAGGAACGCATCGGCTTGTTCGACGATCACGAGCTTGTGCTGCTGCAGCAGGCCGAAGCTCCGGAGTTCGTCCAGCACGTCGGCCGCGGAGGTGGTGGCACCGTCGAAGGTGAACCATTCGATCTCGCCGTGGGTCTCCTCGAGGAGTCCGGACAGCCGTCGGGTGTACTCCCGCACGAGAAAGGAATCCTTTCCGCGCAGGACCACCACGCGATGGGACGGATCGAATTTGGGCGGTTTGTAGGCGGTTCGTGCGGCCATGGAGAGAACATCGTACCAGCCGGGGCCGGCTACAATCGACCCCATGCTGCTGCTGCAGGTCATCGAGGGGCCGGACCACGGGCGGGTGTTTCCGCTTCCCGACGGCGAGCCGCAACTGATCGGCCGTTCCACGGAAGCCTATCCCCTGACGGATCTGTCCATCAGCCGTCGTCACGCCGAACTGACACCCGACGGATCCACTTGGCTGCTCCGCGACCTTGATTCGGCCAACGGCACCTATCTCAACGGGGACCGGATCCGATCCCGGGTGCTTCTGTCCTGCGGAGACCGGATCCGATGCGGCAGCACGGTCTTTCGACTGATCGAGGGCATGCACGACGTCGGGGGTCCGTCGGGAACCATCGACCAGGATCGCCTCGTCTCGGTGGGACGTACGGTGGCATCGATCAGCCACGCCATCAAGAACATCCTGCAGGGGCTTCGGGGCGGTGCCTCGGCGGTCGAACTGGGAATCCAGCGGGGCGACCTCGAGATGGCCCGGGAGGGGTGGCCGATTCTCAGCCGCAATCTCGACCGGATCTACGATCTGACCTTCAACATGCTCGCCTACTCCCGGACCCGTTCGCTGGAACCGGACACCCATGACCTGGCCCAGATCGTGCAGGATGTCGTGGTCCTGGTCGAACCCGTCGCACACCGGAAGAAGGTCCGGCTGGCCAGTGAATGCGAACCCGGCATGGATTCGGTCACCTGCGACGCCAATGCCCTGCATCAGGCTCTGCTGAATCTGATGCTGAATGCGGTGGAGGCCGTCGAATCGAAGTCGGGCCGGGTCGGCATCCGGACCCGATCCGACGCCCGGGGCATCTGGATCGAGGTGACCGACAACGGACCGGGCATCGACCCCGGTCGGCGGGAGGAGGTCTTCAGGCCGTTCGCCTCCACCAAGGGGCAGCGTGGAACCGGTCTGGGACTGCCCGTGACCCGGCGGATCATCGAGGACCACGGCGGTGAGATCTCCCTGCACGACGGGGAAGACGGCGGCTGTCGTTTTCGGATCAGGCTGCCCGGGCACGGGATCGACGACCCCGGCCGGACGCGGGTGCCGTCCACGGACGATCCACCGCTTCCCCTCCCGATGGAGCATCCGCCGGATCTCTCGGACGAGTTTGACTGAGCCGGGTACGCTGCACGCTTGCCGAGCCGAGCACGGGGCCTATCATGGCCCAACCGCCGGAGAACCGGTCTGAAGGAACGAAGCCCATGATGGAACGAACGGGACAGGTCATCGATCCACGCACCTCGCAGGCACTGCCGGGCATCCCCGGGGGCATGGCGCCCCAGGCGGCCGCGGCCAGCTACCAGCGCACGCGGGAGATGACACTTGACGAACTGCTGCTCGAGAACCGGGTCATCTTCCTCGCGGGAGAGATCAACCAGCACAGTGCTGCCAGGATCATGATGCAGATGCTGTACCTCGAGGATCAGAAGCGGGGACAGCGGATCAACCTCTACATCAACAGTCCCGGCGGTGCGGTCGACGACACGCTGGCGATCTACGACACCATGCGGTTCATCTCCTCCGAAGTATCGACCTACTGCATCGGGCGTGCCTACTCCGGTGGTGCCGTCCTGCTGTCGGCGGGTGCACCGGGCTACCGGCACATCCTTCCGCACGCCAAGGTCATGATCCATCAGCCCTACGGCGGGGTGTGGGGGCAGACCAGCGATGTGAAGATCCAGGCCGATCAGATCATCAAGTCGAAGGAGACGCTGAACCGGATCCTCGCCGAACACACCGGACAGTCCTACGAGACCGTGGCGGCCGATGCCGAGCGTGACAAGTACTTCACCGCCGCAGAGGCCAAGGACTACGGCCTCGTGGACGAGGTCTTCGAGTATCCCACCACCGAGAGCAAGGACGCGAACTGATTCAGTCGCGAGCAGGATCCATGACCAGCCTCATACCAATCGTGATCGAGAAGGAAGGACGCGGCGAACGCGCCTACGACATCTTCTCCCGCCTGCTGAAGGATCGCATCGTGTTCTGCAGCGGAGGGGTTTCCGACGGCATGGCGAACCTCATCGTCGCCCAGTTGCTGTTCCTCGCCAACGAGGATCCGGAAGCCGACATCAGTCTCTACGTGAACTCGCCCGGCGGCAGCGTCACCGCCGGACTGGGGATCATCGACACGATGAACTTCATTCCCTGCGACGTGGCCACCTTCATCATCGGACAGGCCGCATCGATGGGATCCCTCATCTCCTGCTCCGGGGCCAAGGGCAAGCGCTGCTGCCTGCCCCACTCCAAGAACCTCATGCACCAGCCGCTGCTCGGCGGCGTGCTCGAGGGGCAGGCCACCGATCTCGAGATCGAGGCCCGGGAGATGCTTCGTCTCCGCGAACAGCTGTACGGGATCTACGCGACCCAGACCGGCAAGGATCCGGAACAGATCGCCGCGGACTGCGAACGGAACAAGTGGCTCGACGCCCAGGAGATGGTCTCGTACGGACTGGCCGATCGAATCGTCGAGCGACTGCCCGGTACGGACGCTTCGTGATCTCCGGCCCGAAGATCCGGGCCTTCGCGCTGCCGACGATCCTGCTCTGTCTGTCGGCCTGTGTCGTGTGGGGCTGCGGCGATGCGAGCCGCAAGGCCAACGCCCGGTTGCGTCGGGAGGTCCACGATCTCAAGCAGGAGGTCGCACGCCTCGAACTCCTCGAATCCGAGCGGGCCACCCAGCTCGCGCAGGCCGGCTCCGTGCGGCCGGATCTCGACGAGGAGGTCCTTGTGAGCACCCCCATGGTGACCGGGATCGGAATGTCCACGTGGAGCGGGCAACTGGACCGATCCGAAGACATCCCGACGGTTGAGATCTTCGTCTCGGCGGTCGACGGTCGAAATCGACCGCTCCAGATGGTCGGAACGCTCACCGCCCGGGCGATGTTCATACCGCCCGAGGGCGAGCCGGTGGATCTCGGTGAGCGGACCCTGACGCCGTCCCAGGTACGTGACGCCTGGCGAAACGTACTCGGCACCCCCAGCTACGCCATCAAACTCCCGATCCGGGATCCGCTTCCCGACGGCGCGGAATCGATCCATGTGCGGGTGTTCCACGAGGACGCACGGACCGGTCGCCGCTTCGAGACCTCCGGGGATGTCCGTGCGGTCGACGGGAAGGTCCCGGTAGAATGAAGACCATGCGAAAAGCTCTCGTCATCTCCGGCCTGCTGCTCGCCCTTGTCGGGTTGAGCGGGTGCTACCGTCCCCTCTTCACCGAGGACCTGCCCCGGCACCAGTACCTCGAGTACGACCAGGCACGCAATGGAATGCAGCCCACGGAGGATCCCGATGTCTTCGGCAATCCCCAACCGGCGCTTCGTCGTCGGCTCGATCCGCAGTAGTCCGGTCCCGGGTCCGAGAACTCGCGGTTCCGCGGGGGATTGGACCGCTCTTCGTTCAAGGCCGGACACAGTTCTGATCGATAGTAAGTGCTGGAGCATTTAGCAGACAGACGGTGGCGTACTTCCACTCGACATCACGAGCGAAGCGATCGATTTCTCGACGGACGCAGATCGTCTGGGCGAGTTTCGTCACGTCCATGTGCCTGGGCATCGGTCTTCTGAGCATCGACACCGGCAGCATGACCGGCGGCGGCTTCCCCCTGACGAATCTCGCCGACATCGACGAGGTCCTCGAAGGCCGGGACACGATCTTCGACATCCAGGCTCCGCTGGACCGCCCCCGCTGGACGGGAATCGTGGTTCATCACCTCGGTCGCCCGTTCGGGACTCCCGAGTCGATCCATCGGCAGCATCTCGGCTACGGGTACCAGGGCCTTGGATACCACTTCATCATCGGCAACGGAAACGGCCTTGCGGACGGTGAAATCCATGTCGGCTACCGATGGGACGATCAGCTTCCCGGGGCCCACGTAGTGGGAACCGCCGGTTCGCAGCACAATGCCCATTCGATCGGGATCTGCCTGGTCGGCAACGGGGACCGCCAGCCGTTCACCGATCGTCAGATGACCCACCTGGTCCGATTGATCCAGCGACTCCAGCAGGAGCTCCGGATCCCCCGGGATGCCGTCTGGCTCCACAGCGATCTGGCCGAGGGGATTCAGAATCCCGGCCGGTTCTTCGCGTCCGGGCAGCTGCAGGAGCAGCTTCTGGACCCGTCTCGTTGATCGTAACCGCCCCCTGGGCTACTCTAAACGGCTCATTTCCCCCGCTGGCGCGGTCTCTGCCGCCATGCTTCAATCGGCTTCAGTGATTTCCGGGCAACCCATGTCTCCAGCTCAGAAGATCGGCAACTTCACGATTCTCGCCAAGCTCGGTGAGGGTGCGGAGTCGCACATCTACGCGGTGCAGGACAACAAGACCAAGCAGGTCTGGTCCCTCAAGCACGTGGTCCGCGAGGAGGACAAGGATGCCCGCTTCATCGAGCAGGTCGAACGGGAGTACGAGATCGGTTCGAAGTTCGATCACCCCGTTCTTCGGGGGGTCCACAAGCTGATCCGGCACCGCCGCATGTTCAAGACGCAATCGGTCTCCCTGATCATGGAACTGGTCGACGGCGTATCGCTCGACCAGCAGCTGCCGACCAGCCAGAAGGGTGCGGTCGAAATCTTCCGTCAGGTCGCCGAAGGCCTGCTTCACATGCATGGCCGCGGATTCGTCCACGCGGACATCAAGCCCACCAACATCCTGCTCATGGAGGATGGCGGGGTGAAGATCATCGATCTCGGCCAGGCTTGCCTCATCGGTACGGTCAAGAAGCGTATCCAGGGGACTCCCGGCTACATGGCGCCGGAGCAGGCCCACCGCCAGGCCATCACGTCCAAGACCGACATCTACAACCTCGGTGCCATGATGTACTGGGTGCTCGTCCGCGAGGTCATTCCCACCGTCATGCCCCCCAAGGGGACCGACAACACCATCTTCTCGGGCGCCCTCGAGACCGGTGACATCAAGCCCCCGGTGGCCCCCCATCTCAAGAATCCCAAGGTGCATCCGCTGCTCTCCCGGCAGATCATGGACTGCGTCCAGCTCGATCCGAACGACCGTCCCGCCTCCATGGAGGTGATCGTCAATCGACTGGAGCTCATCATGGACGTGCTGGAGAATCCGTCGGAGCCGGCGCCCGAGATCGTCGGCGACGAAGACACCCGCGCCTGACGGTTTCCCGTGTCCCCGACCCCTGGTGGCGGGTTGACCCGGACTCGATGCTGAAATCAACGCCAAAACGGCCGGTTGGGACGATGTAGAGGACATGGCGGGATTTCTCGGTCGATGGCTGGAGCGAATCACCCCCCGGGAGGGGGTGGATCCTTCGATTCGAACCGCCTTCGACCAGGCGATGGAGATCGAGGGTCGCATCACCCTGCTCCAACCCGATGCCGACACTGGAGAGCCGGTCACCTACCGTGCGATGCTCGAACGACTCGATGAGGACTCGTTCGTCGTGCTTGCGCCCGACGACCTGCCCGCTCGAATCGGCGAGGTGTTCGAGATGGCGGTTCTGAGTCGCTCGGGGCGTCAATGCGGCATGGTCGAGCTGACGGGGCACGAACCGGTGCCCAGCGGCGGTCAGGTTCCGATTCCCGGACTTCGCTTCTCGTATCCGCCCACCCTCGATCACAACGAGCGTCGCCGGGCCCATCGGGTCTCGGTGGCCTTCGATCTGGCGCCCCGCGGGCGCATCTTCGACGGCCGGACCAGTGGTCCCGTCGAGGTCTCGATCATGGATCTGAGCATCGGAGGCATGCAGCTCAAGTGCAACACGCACGCGGACCGGTTCGCCCCGGGCCAGACGATCGATCTGGACGTGCAGCTGCCCGATCCGGTGGGCAGCATGCTCATTCCGGCCCGGATCGCATCCGTTCGCAACGATGATTCCGGTCAACAGCGACTGGGCATCGCCTTCAATCAGGCCGTCGAGGGCATGGCCCAGCTGGTTCGTTCCATCGAGGTCCGCCGGGCGGGCCGCCGACGGACCGAGCGGATCTGAGAGGTTCCACCGTGAAGCCGGATGATCATGTCTGCCTGTGCTTCCGGGTCAGCCAGCGAAAGCTCGTCAACTGGATGAAGCGTGAGCAGCCCGCCGTGCCCTCCCGCATGAGCGAGTGCCTGGGAGCCGGAACCGGCTGTCAGTGGTGTGTCCCCTTCCTGAAGAAGCTCCACGCCCAATGGAGTGCCGGCGAGGAGCCGGGGCTCACCGTCTCGCCCGAACAGTACGCCCGGCGGCGAACGGTCTACCGACGTCGCGGTGATCAGACCCAGACCTGACAGATGAGCACCGACTGGGGGCCACCCTTGCCCTGCATGGTGCCGATCGTGCTGCTTACGAACTTGACCTCGTACTGCGGGTGCAGGTCAAGCCATTCGTTGATTGACTGATCCATGTAGGCCACCGCATCATCGGTCAGCTTCGTGAAGAACGAGCGGCAGTGGATCGCGCCGCGTCCGGTCGTGTTGGGGGTCCGGGTCCATTCATCCTCGTGGAACTTGGACCGACCCATGGTCTTGATCTTCTTGCGGAGACCCTCCGGTCCCTCTCCTTCGGCAACCGGGAGCTCCTCCTCGACCGCCTCCTCCACCGGAAGATCCGGGGGCAGGTCGGGATTGCGGAAGTGCTTGTCGTCGTCGTTGGGGAGGTGCGTCATGGTGCATCCCTTTGGTTCGAGCTCACGTCCATTGATACCCGCAAACCCTCGTATCTGCAGGGATCATCCCTCCGCATTGCTCCAGCCCTCGCAGAGCAGTCTCCAGCCGTCCGTGTCGTCCCGAAGCACGCGAATCCGCTGGCGACGTCCCGCCTCCGGTCCGGAGGTCCAGCGGATCGAGAACGATCCCCGGGCGATGGGAATCGGGGCGTCCAGAAGGATTCCCGCCGCAAGTCGCCGCACGGTCCCCCGTCCGTCCGACAACGGACCTTCGTAGTCGAGATAGCGGGAACGATGCAGCGGCAGCGGAGTCGCATCGATCTCCTGACCCTCGTCCATTGCATCGAGTCGATCGACGAGTCGCCAGGTCTGCAGGGTTGCATCCCCCCGGGCGTCCGTTGCACACAACCAGTCCACGTGGTCCCCGATCGGTCCGTCCGAATGCCAGAGCAGGACAAAGGGCCTTTCGACACCGTTGGAGGCAGATTGGATCGGGTCATCGACCATGGTGTCCATGCTAGCTCGAAGCAGGATTGCTGCGTCGGGCGAACTGGCCCCGTGCGTCGCGTCCTCGTATCATGGCCATGGCTTGAAGCAAGGGAGTGCAAGAGCATGAAAACACATCCGATCACGTCCATTCTTCTGGGAATCGTGCTGCTGGGAATCACCGGCTGCACGACGCATCCGACCACCGCGACCGTGCGGGAGCAGGCCAGCGACGCCCTCTGGGCGGAACGGTACGGAGAGGCGGAGACGCTCTACGGAGAACTGGCGGAACGCTTCCCGCAGGACTGGCGGGTCCAGTACGGGTTCGGCGTGAGCGCAATGCATACCGGCAACCTGTCCGAGGCGCGCCAGGCCCTGGAGATCGCGCACACGCTTCGTCCCGCGAACCGCGACATCGCCGTCGATCTGGCCGAAGTCATGTTCCTGCAGGATGACCGCAACGGACTGTTCCTGTTCCTGCACGATCGGGCCCAGAGTCGCAGTGATTCCCGGGACTGGCTCCTGCTGGCGGAATACTCCCTGATGACGGAGGACCCGGATTCCGCACGTGAATGCATCGAGAAGGCCATGGTGGTCGACGATGCATCCTCCGCGGGCACCTGGCTCGAAGCGGCCACCCTGAGCGAGCGGATGGGAGATCTCGACAGCGCGATGATGTACCTGCGGACCGCGTACACCATCGAACCCGACAACACCGTGGTGCAGGATCGGCTGCGTGCCCACGGACTGGTGCCGGGCCCGACGCTCGCGATGCCGAACGACCCCGCATGACGTCCTCCGACACGACTCGATCACTGCTCCAGTGGCTCGATCCCCTCACCGATCCGGCGAGGATGCGGTTGTTGAGTCTGCTCGATGTGCAGGAAATGAGTGTCGGCGAGTTGGCCAGTTCGCTGCAGCTTCCGCAGTCCACGGTCTCCCGTCATCTGAAGCGGTTGTTCGAATCCGACTGGGTGGTCCGGCGAAGCGAAGGGACCGCCGCGTTGTACCGGCGTGCATCCTCCGGTCTCGATACGACCGCTCGTGAACTCTGGGAGCTGGCCCGCCGCGATTGCGAAGCGGACCCCCAGTGTCGGGAAGACGCCCGGCGGGCGGCCGAGGTGATCGCCCAGCGGCGTGTCGACAGCCGTCGTTTCTTCGGTCAGGTCGGCGGCGAGTGGGCGGATCTCAGGCATGAGCTCTTCGGAGCCGGGCTGACCACCGAAGGCCTGCTCGGACTGCTCGATCCCGCATGGGTCGTGGCGGATCTGGGGTGCGGCACGGGCATCACCGCCGCCGCTCTCGCGCCGTGGGTCGGTTCGATCCACGTCGTGGATCGCGAACCGGCGATGCTCGAGGCGGCCCGGGTCCGGCTCGACGGATTCGACAACATCCAGTTCCATCACTGCGATCTCACGGCTCTGGACCTGGGCGACGCAAGTGTCGATGCCGCCGTCCTTTCACTGGTGCTTCACCACGTCCCCGAACCCGAGCAGGTGGTCCGGGAGGCGGCCCGCATCCTCCGCCCCGGTGGTCGTCTGATGATTCTGGACATGGTCGAACACGACCGTGAGGCCTATCGGGACACCATGGGACATCTGCATCTCGGCTTTGCCGACGAGGTGGTGGACCAGTGGAGCATGGCCGCCGGCCTCACCAACACCGGACGAACACGTCTGCGTCCGGCTCCCGACGCGACCGGCCCGCCGCTGTTTGCGACCACTCTCGTGAAATGATCAATCGTCGAGGAGGTCGCTGCCGACCGGTTCCGACGGTGCGTCCCGGACTTCCGACTGCGTGTCCTCGGGCTTTGCCGGCGCATCGACCGGTTCCAGCGGAATGATCTCGACCTCCTCCTCGACGGGAGTCCGTTCGGGCAGCCAGATCTGTTCGAGCAGTTCGAGGAAGGCCTCGTCTCCCTGAACCCGTCGCATCTCCCGCAGCCCCTGCTCGATCATCGCGGGGTTGTCCGTCTGGTGGCCGATGTAGGCGAGGAGGAATGCATAGCGGTCGCTGTCCTTCTCCGACGTGATGCGTCGATTGAGTTCGCGAACGGCTCGTTCGAGATCCTCGGGCAGCGGAAGCAGCGTCCGGCTGTACACGACATCGATCATCTCGGGCTGGAATCCCAGCAGACTCTGCAGGGTCAGGGCGCTGGTCAGGTACAGGCCTCCGCCGAGTTGGGCGTGGGCCAGACCGGCCGTGGCCAGCGGATTGCCCGGTTCGAGCCGCAGGGCACGATTGAAGCGTCGTTCGGCCCAGTAGTACTCGCCGGTGTTCAGCTTGTCCTGCGCACCGAGGATGAGTTCCGAGATCCTGGTCTTGTCGTCCGACGACAGTGCCTCGATCTGCTGTCCGTGCCGAAGCACCTGGCCGAATTTCTCCAGCGGCATCAGCGAGGGCTCCTCCGCCTCCGGAGCCGTCTCCGCTCCGGGCGTCGGTGGGACGGGGGGAGTGGTCGAGAGCACATCGTCCTCTCCGGTCCCGACGATGTTGGTCGGATCGAGTCCGGCGGGAGCCTCCCGCAGCCCGTACCCGTCCATGACCTCCTTGAGCACGTTCTGGTAGTCGTTCTGGAGCATCGTCAGGGCACCGGGATCGGCAACCCCGTCCTGCTCTCGCACCTCGTTGTAGCGATCGGCGATCTCCATCAGCAGCTGATCCATGGTGCGGTAGTCGCGGTCGTCGATGCGATTGCCGTCGGCATCGTTGCTGATCCGGTTGTCGATCTGGGAGAGGGCGTCGAAGTTCGGCCGCCACATGTTCCCCACGTTGCTCGCCCGGCGACCGAGTCGCTCGTCCTCCTGCACCCTGGCCAGGTCGTATTCCGTCAGTCCCATCTCGATGTGCGAGGTGGGATAGGGCAGGGGCGAGATTCCCTGCAGAGTCGTGGCTGAATACCGAACGGGAACATCGGCGGCCGAACGGCCGATTCCGACGTAGTCGGGACGGCTGTTGATGTCGCGAAGTTCGTACTCATTGCGGAGGAAGTTGCTTCGGCGGTCATCGCGCAGGAACCGGTTCGGCTCACCGATGCCGTAGGTGACCGGGCGGTTTCGCTCGTCCGTCTCCAGATCGAGGTAGTCGGTCTTGGAGACGTCACGGGCCCGGACGCCGCCGAACTCGTTGTACCCCCCCTGTCCGTAGTTCCCCAGCCCCCGGCCCATGGCGAAGCGCCCCGGATTGTCCGCCTGGGAGTTGTAGAAGAACGGGTTGTAGTACCCCCCGCCCGAGTTGGCGGCGATGCGGCCCATTCCTCCGCTGCCGCCGCTTCCCACGAGTTCGGTGGTCAGGTTGCCGAGGTTCTCCCAGTACCAGGGATTGTTGTAGAGGGAGTCGGCGTAGAACGTCATCTCGGAGTTCGCACGCCGGAAGTCGGCATTCGACCGGAAGCCGATGGACTGGTTGAAGCCGCGTCCGTCGGCGGCCCGCTGCGAGAGGGAGAACCGATCCTGCTCGGCGCGGACCCGACCCGTTTCGGTGTTCTCACGTCCCCGGGTGCTGATGTTTCCATCCAGGGCGTGGCCGTCTCCGAGCGCGTTCTGGCCCGCGGCGGAACCGGTGGCGGCAAGCAGGGCGGTCAGGGCTAGCAGGTTGCATCGGATCGCTGACATCGGCATGTTCATGGTAGCCCCGTTTCAATCCCCGACCGGTGCGGGGGGAGAAATACACCGGAATAGGACCATCATCGTCATTCCTGCTCCCGTGGCTACAATGGCCACCCCGTGCCGAACAACCGATACATCACGACACCGATCTACTACGTCAACGACCGACCGCACATCGGGCACGTCTACACGACGACCGTCTGCGATGTCTGGGCCCGCTTCATGCGCCTGCTCGGGGACGATGTCTTCTTCCTGACCGGAACCGACGAGCACGGTCAGAAGGTGGAGCAGTCCGCCGAAGCACGGGGCGTCACGCCGCTGGAGTTGGCCGACGAGAATTCGGCCGAGTTCCGTCGCATCATGGGGATGTTCGATCTGACCAACGACGAGTTCATCCGGACCACCGACTCCCGGCATGAATCCCAGGTCCAGTCACTGGTGCAGCGTCTCATGGATTCCGGAGACGTCTACCTCGGCACCTTCGAAGGCTGGTACGACGCCGGACAGGAGGAGTACTACACCGAGACCAAGGCCCGGGACGTCGACTACGTCTCCCCCATCTCCGGCAAGCCGCTGGAGCGGGCGACGGAGGAGAACTACTACTTCCGTCTGAGCGCCTACCAGGACCGGCTCGAGGCGATGTTCGAATCCCATCCCGGCATCGTGCGTCCGGAGGCACGACGCAACGAGGTGCTGGGACGACTTCGCGAAGGACTGCTCGACGTACCCATCAGCCGGACCAATTTCGCCTGGGGGATCGGAGTGCCCGGTGCCGGCGAACACGTGATCTACGTGTGGATCGACGCCCTGTTCAACTACATCACGGCCCTTGGTCTGGCCGACCCGGAATCGGACTGGTACGCGGCACGAAACGGATACTGGCCGGCGACGGTCCAGGTGATCGGCAAGGAGATCCTCTGGTTCCACGCCGTGATCTGGCCGGCTCTCCTGATGGCCCTGGAGCTTCCCCTTCCCGGCTGCGTCTACGCCCACTCCTTCTGGATCAGCGAGGGGCAGAAGATGTCGAAGTCGATGGGCAACTTCATCGACCTTGAGCAGCTGCAGGAATACATGCAGACCTACGGACGCGATTCGCTCCGCTACTTCCTGGCGACCCAGGGACCGCTCGGTGCGACCGATGCGGACTTCTCGAGAAGCCAGTTCCACGAGACCTACACCACCGATCTGGTGAACACGCTGGGCAACTGCGCCAGCCGCACCTCGGCCATGATCGGCAAGTACTGCGACGGCGAATGCCCCGTCGATTCCGGCGACGCCGTCGGCGCCGACGTGGACTGGGCACGGTTCACCGCGGAGCAGGTGGAGATCGCCGCGGATTCGATGGAGGCCTTCGATCTGGCCCGATCGATCGGCGCCGCCATGACCATCGTCCGGAAGGTCGATGCCTTCATCAACGACACGGAGCCGTTCAAGCTGGCCAAGGATCCCGATGCGGCCGGAACCGTCGGCAGCATTCTGTACCGATGCGCCGAGGCGATCCGGATCGCGGCCTGCCTGCTGGAGTCGACCATGCCCGATCGCATCGCGACCCTGCGCACGGCCTGGAATCTGGGCGAGTCCACCGCGGATCTGCGGTCGGAGTGTGTCTGGGGACGACTCGCGCCAGGAACATCGATCGCCAAGGTGGCCCTGTTCCCGCGCGTTGACGCGCCGGAGGAATAGCTTCAGGCCTTCAGATCGACCCGTGTCAGCGACGGCGTCCGGCCGTCGGGCTGGTTCTCGCGCCGTTCCTGATGGGACTGCTCATCGGAGTTGCCGGACAGTCGTTCGGCCGCCTCCTTCAGTTCCACCCCGTCGATCTGCAGATCGATGCGATCCGCCCGGGCCAGAATGGTCTCGGCGGCGGTCGCCCGACGTCGTGTGCGCTCACGATCGGCCAGCGGCCCCGTCCGACCGGATCGGGCGATGGAGGCGGTGACGGATGACGGCAACAGGGGCATACCTGTCCTATCGGCACAACGGATGGCCCGGTTGGAATGTGGCGTCGCTTCAGTCGCCGGCCGGGGGAAGCACGGCCATGATCGTGCGTCCGCCCCGCACCTTATCACCGACGGCGATGCGGACATCGACCCGGTCGGGACGGGGAAGAATGAGCTCGGTGGTCGATCCGAACTTGATCATCCCCCATCGCTGCCCCTGCTCAAGCGTCTCGCCCTCCTGGAGGGGGCAGACGATGCAGCGGGCGATCATGCCCGAGACCTGCCGCATTCCGAACCGCTCTCCGTCCGGAAACGAGAGGAGGATCACGTTCGATTCGTTGACCTTCGCGGATTCCTCGGTCTGGGCGTTCAGGAACCGTCCCTTGCGGTAGATCATCCCCTGCACGGTGCATGCGCAGGGGGCACGGTTGATGTGCACGTTGAGCACGCTGAGGAAGATCCGGAGCACGACGGCCGGCTTCCCGTCGGTCGCCTCGTGTGCATCCACATGCTCGATCGCGGAGATCACTCCGTCGGCCGGAGCCAGCATGGTCCCGGCGTCGAGTCCCCGGGGAATCCGACGGATCGGATCCCGGAAGAAAGCGGCCACGGCGAACCAGCCCACGGCGACCGGTACGGCGAGGATCCAGCCCGGGAAGGGATACCAGTCCGGCAGTACGAACAGCAGGATCAGCGGAACGGCCACCACGGTGGCCAGTCCCCATTCACGTATTCCGTACCTGGTCAGTGGCATGTGTGCGATGTACTACGGGTTACTCGGAGGCCCGACCGATGAACATGCCGGCGAGTACGGCCAGAATGGCCACTCCTGCGATTCCTCCGGTCCAGATCCAGATGCTCTCGCTGATCGTCATGGCCAGGGCGGAGGTGGCTCCACTCAGCTCGACGAGCAGGATGATCATGAGGATCACGAGGGCGATCATGGCTCCGATCGAGGCACCGATGGCCAGACCGGAACCCGAGCCGTCGTAGGCTTCCACGGCCATGGGGGCTCCGGGCATCGTGCGGGCGGCCATTGCACCGCCGTCACCGATGGAGGGGACGCCGCCGGCTTCGGTTTCATCGGCCGCGGCGGCTTCGAACAGGCCGGAGGCATTGGCGGGGATCTCGAAGTTGTCCTCGTCGCTGTTGAAGGCGTCCTCGAGGAGCTCGGCACCGAGCGTCGTATCGTCGGATTCCCGGGTCAGATCGAGCAGGCCACTGCCGGATCCCACCGATTCGAGGGTCAGATCATCATCCATGCCGTCGCCCACCCTGGTGGCTCCGGCGTCGTCTTCCGCCTGCATGTCCTCACCGGTTCCGAAGGCGGAAAGCCCCGCGGCATCGGATGATGCACTGAGGTCCATGCCGGAGCCGCCCGTGAGACCCATCCCGGCGTCACTCTGTCCGCCCGTCAGACCAAGGGCGGAACCGGTGTCGCCACCGGTGAGACCGAGTCCGATTTCCGAACCGGTATCAGCATTCGTACCCCCGAGATCGATGACCACATCGCCCGAATCCTCACCGACTCCGGCCAGCAGATTGATCTGTTCGACCTTGAAGACCAGTTCATCCTTGTCTCGAAACTCCTGCAACTGGCCACTGGTGACCATCTCGCGTACCTCGTCTTCGCTCTTGTCGAGGATGGAGCAGACTTCCTGGATGGTGTAGAACATCTTGTCCATGTGTGATGCACTCCGGGCTCTGGCGGATCGTTCCTAAGCGACCCTGGGGGGCGTTTCCGGGGTCGCTGAAGGCGGCCCGCAGAGTACGCGTGAACGGCTCACGGTACCCAATTCAGGCATCCCGGGCAAGATGGCGGCCTTGTGGCCTCTCCCGTGCAGTGGGTACCCGTTCGTGACCTGTAATTACCCGTTGCGACCGGATGCTGAATCGGTGCTCGGATCAGGCGGTGGCCGGCCGGCTCAGCAGGGCGCGGACCAGAAAGTAGGTGCCGACACCCAGCAGAAACAGGGGCAGCACGATCCCGATCAGGGTCGCGGCCAGGGGATGTCCCACCAGCCAGGGGGCTGCAAAGACCCCCGAGGTTCCGTCGAGTCCCGAAGAGAAGGTCATGATCGCCGTCTCGGAACGATCGATCCCCCACCGACCGGCGGCAAGGTTGATTCCGACGGCAAGTCCGGTGCAGACCAGGCAGGCCAGGATGCGGGCGGGACGATTCACGGGTGCATGGTACGACAGGGCTCAGGCCGGGTCGAACTGCTGCTCATCGTGCTCACGGCTCATCTGGGCCCGGAGGCGGCGGAGAATCGAGTCCAGCCGTTGCGAGATGCGGGATTCGCTGCAGCCCAGAGCCAGGCCGATCTCCCGCATGGTCATCTCCTCGTAGTAGTAGAGAAGGATGATCAGACGATCCCTGCGGTCCATGCCCCGGGTGATCCATCGCTGGAGGTCGCTTCGCTGCAGTCGTTCCAGAGCCCCGATCGTCCGGTCGTCGGGGGTGTTCTGCATGGCCGAACCGTCTTCATCGTGCGATGTGCCCGTCACGACCGAACTGAAGGGGATCACGGCGGGAGCATGCCGGTCCCTGAAGACCTGGACGAACTGATCCTCGTCGAGATCGAGCGATGACTGCAGTTCCCCGGGATCCGGATTCCGGCCGTGCTGGACCCGGAAGGATTCGATGCTCGAGTTGACCTTTCGGAACCTCGTCCGGACGAGTCGTGGCAGGTGATCCTGGGCCCGAAGGTAGTCCTGCATCGCACCGGAGATCCGGGGTCGACTGAATGTCTCGAACTTGATTCCGCGGTCCAGTTCGAATCGCTCGATGGATTCCACCAGCCCCAGGTAGCCCTGCTGCACGAGATCGTCGGTGTCCACGTGATCCGGGAGTCTGGTCCGCATGCGATCCGCGATCCGCTGCACGTGATTCGTCATGTAATGGACGATGAGCCGTTCCCGGAGCTCGGCTCTCGGTCGTGTCTTGTAGGCCTTCCAGACCGCCATGATGTCGGGGTCCTGGCTGCGTGCGGTGCGATCCGGCGCATCGGGTATCGCTCGCTGCGGGGTCGGTTCGGTCGTTCGGCCGTGACGAGTGCGCCCTGGCGATCCGGATCGCCGCGCTTCGCTACGTGCCCGCTGCGTTGCGGCAGTCGGCATCGTGTCCATCCTTGGTTTTTCGTTCCTTCTTCCTTCGTACGCCGTTCCATGGCGTGCACAATTCCCGAACATCGGACATTCGTCCCCGCCCGCTCGAATTTGAACGTGACAAATGCCGCCGGCCCGATCGTGCCGGACATTCTCGGACCCTATGCGGTTCAGGCCAGCGGGAGCAGCAGCTTCACGAAGAGAATCAGCCCCACGGCCAGGGCGGTGATCACCACGACGATCTGCCCCGTCATCAGGCCGACCTGCCGCCAGTAATTCCGCATGTCGACGACCCGCATGGCCTTGTAGGAGGCGGCAATGCCGAAGGCCAATGGGACCAGCAGGACGTACCAGAGGCTCTGCAGCCAGTTCATCGGTTCGAGAAAGGGAATCCAGCCGAGCATCGTCATGGGTCCGTGCTCCGCCGACCCGGATGGTCGGATCCCCGATCGGGACCGCCCAGCGCGTCCAGGATCAGGATGAAGTTCATCAATCCACCCAATGCGATGAACAGTGTCCCCGTCGCATTGATGTTCCCGAGGCTGGTCAGTCTGGCCTGTGTTGCGGGGGCGGCCGTCTTCAGCAGCGTCTGATTGAGATAATCGACCAGAAATGCAATCGGCCCGTTGCAGCCCTGGGCCAGGAACCAGAGGCGATCCCTCTTCATGTCCACGACGTCGACGCCTCCGATCAGCACGCCGAAGACGAACAGGAAGAGGATGCCGAACATCATCATCAGGCCCCGGCGATGCTGGCCGATCGCGATGTGCCCCAGGCCGGGAAGAATCCACGCTAAGACTGCAGCACCGGGTCGCAGAGCGGGTTGTTCCAGTTGCTTGGGCATCGAGTCGGGTCCGTATTCAGCCTGTACCACCTGTGAGGGTTGATCGGGTGTTTGGAGGCTTCCGGGGCAGGATTTACGATTCTTCCCGCGTTCCTGATCCAGTGGCGGCCGGGCCGGGTCGAGGTCCATCCTATGCGTTCTGCCTCGCGGGCGGAACAGGTTCGGAGTTCGGGCTGTCCCGGCTCCGAGGGAGTGCAATCATGAAGGAACTACCATCATCACGGGACGGGCAGGGCCTCGTCCCCCCCAACCCCCTGAGCGTGGTCGATCGCCGCAGCGGGCTCGACCGACGCGACCGGGAGGATACTGCAACCAATCTGGAACGCCGCCGCGGCCCCGGACGTCGGCGGAGCGACTTCCTGCGTTCCGCCGAGGAAGGCGAAATGACCGAGGAGCAGTTCCTCTTCATTCAGGCCATCGACGCATTCAAGCGGGTCAACGGCAAGACATTTCCGACCTGGACCGACGTCCTGGCGGTCGTCCGCAAGCTCGGTTACCGGAAGACGATGCCCAGTGAACTGACGCTGTCCAATCAGACGGCAGACTGGACCGAACCGCCGAACGGCTCATCGGGGGTCGACTCGACGACGGAAGAGGCTGCGTGAGCGGATGGGGGATCGACGAGCCGTTCGCTCGTCAGTCTCCGTGCTCCTGGTACCAGTCTTCGTTGATCTTGATGTACTTCTTCCATTCGTCCGGCAGATCCTCCTCCGGGAAGATCGCCTGGACGGGGCATTCATCGATGCAGAGCCCGCAGTCGATGCAGGTATCCGGATCGATGTAGAGCATCTCGAAGTCACCGTGGTTCCCTTCGTCCTTGGAAGGATGAATGCAATCGACCGGGCACACGTCCACGCAGGCAGTGTCCTTGGTTCCGATGCAGGGTTCAGCAATGACGTGGGGCATCGTCGAGATCTCCTTGCTTAATCATAGGCCTCGCCCTGGGGACCTGTCTGATGCATCGGCAGCATGCGTGTTGGCCCATGCAAAAGAACACGGGGCCGATCCGAAGATCGGCCCCGTGCGTGATTGCCTGATGAGGCTCTGATTACGGAGCGTTCCACCCCGATTCAGAGCTGATCAGCGACGACGTCGAGTCGCCTTCTTGCGAGTGGCCTTCTTGCGAGTGGCCTTCTTGCGGGTGGCCT
>TARA_B100001121_G_scaffold310737_1_pt1 | contig 39613 bp, 33 predicted proteins | sample TARA_B100001121 | Tara Oceans TARA_B100001121 (sample SAMEA2622817) | marine metagenome | biome: marine biome (ENVO:00000447); feature: surface water layer (ENVO:00002042); material: "saline water (ENVO:00002010), including plankton (ENVO:xxxxxxxx)" | depth 5 m
TTTTTTTTAATTAAAATACTCTTTTGATTTTTCTTATTCTTTTAAGGTAATAGTCCTTCACTAACTGAGTTTCTACCACACCCCTCGACGAAGATGCATGAATAAAATCGATATCAGATGATGTTCTACAATTAGAAATTAATCCGACATGAGTAACTTTCCTCTTACTTTTCCCAAATGCAAAAAATACGAGATCTCCCTCCCTAGATTTTTTGAGTGACACTTTTTTACCTATATCTATCTGCTGAGAAGTAGTTCTTGGGATTTTCTTATCTATCGACTCAAAAGCTCTAACGAGTAAACCTGAACAATCAATTCCTTCTTTATCATTACCACCCCACTTGTATGGAGTACCAATGTATGTTCTTGCCTCATCAATAACAGAGATTATATTATTTTTTCTTAAAATTTTTTTACTAGATATACAACCAGTAAATAGTAAGCTCATTAAAAAAAAAGATAAAAATTTTCTCATTTTTCTAATATTAAAAATAAATCAAGATTCTCAGGGGAGTCTTTACAAAGAAAATAGTCATCTGTTGAGATTGAGGATACAAGTGAGGAATTATTTGACTCTAACTTTTTTCGATTCACTCTATTTAAGATCTCATATGGAATTTTATAAAGAAAATTTGGTAAATGTTTTTCGAGATTAAGTACATCAACTCTTTTAAATTTTGATACTGATCTTTTATTGTCATAATAATATTCCATAACCTTTTCATTACCAGAAATCCCTTTCATCATTATCTTTTTAAAACTAATAGACGCTAATTTTTTTAGTTGATTAGATGTGTATTCTCTTATATGCCAAGGATTTCGAGTTAGTGTCATGTTAATATTTGGGGTAGATAAAAGAGCAATTCCGCCAGGTTTCAGAGTTCTATATATTTCTTTCATAAATAACTTATCATTTTTAACATGTTCAATAACTTGAAATGACAGTATAGTGTCAAATGAATTATCCTCAATATCACTAATAGGAGGAAATGATGATGAAATAAATTTTCCATTTGGATACTTTTTAGAAAGTTTTTCGGTCATAACAGAAATTTTATCAATAGCTATATAAGACTTAGATCTTTTTAAAATTGTATCTATACCCCTACCCTCACCACAACCAAGTTCTAACACATCACCACTTATATATTTCTCAGCATATTTATACGCACTCAAGAGCCTATGATGTAAGGGGTTATCAGATGATAATTTATCAGAAGTTATTTCGGTTGTAAATAAAGACATAATGTAAATTTAATAGGAATAAATATTTTATAATAAATCTCAATAAACGAATAAAAATTCTAATTAAATATTGTGTATATTATTAAATGGATTATATAAAAAAATATTGTCAAAATATAATATTAACATTCCTTGTAATAATTATCACTCAGCATAATTTAATATCTCAAGTCACAGTCAAAGAATATTTCAAGGAATTAGAAACGTATAATTTTCACGATCCAGACCCTGTCCCAATATTTATTAAAAACCCTAAAATATATCCTTATTTCACTTTTGATGGATATAGTACAAATTCAATTTTAAAAAAGTTCAAGGTTGTTGAGATTGAAAACAAATATATTAAAGTCTATATCTTACCCGAAGTTGGAGGTAAAGTTTGGGGGGCAATAGATAAGACATCCGGGGAAGAATTTATATATAAAAATGAGGTCGTCAAGTACAGAAATATATCTATGAGAGGACCTTGGACATCTGGTGGTATTGAATTTAATTTTGGAATCATTGGACATCATCCATCAACAGCAACACCTGTTGATTATGTAATAAAAAAAAATGATGATGGAAGTATATCGTGTTTTGTTGGGAATATTGATCTTCCATCAAGATCACAGTGGAGGGTAGAAATAAAAGTAAAAAATAATCAAGCTTCATTTCTCACTAACGCCCTATGGTATAATCCAACCCCTATCAACCAGTCCTATTACAATTGGATGACTGCTGCTGCTCCTGCGAGAGAAGATCTAGAATTTTTTACACCTGGACATCTTTATTTGGAGCATAGCGGAAATGTTAAAAATTGGCCATTTGATATTAAGGGTAGGGATTTGTCAAAATATAAAAACAATAATTTTGGACCAAGTAAGTCTTATCATATTGTGGGAGAGTATAATGACTTCTTTGGAGGATATTATAAAGATTCAGGATATGGATTTGGTCATTGGGGAAAATATGAAGAAATTCCAGGACAGAAGCTATGGTTATGGTCGCAGTCAAGAGCAGGAGGAATTTGGGAGGATTTATTAACAGACAATGATGGACAATATATTGAATTCCAAGCAGGTAGATTATTAGTACAATACCAACCTACTGAAGATAAAAATCCTATATCAAATGTAAATTTTGAACCTTATGCGGTTGATAAATGGAGCGAGGCTTGGTTTCCACTAAGGAAAATTGATGGTTTAAGTGAAGCATCGGAGCATGGCGCTTTATATGTTCAGAAAATTAAAAACAATATACAGGTAAAAATTAATCCTTTTGTAGAAATAAACTCAGAAATGATAGTTCTGGTAGATGACAAAATACATTACCAGGAAAAAATATCATTGAGCCCAATGGATGTTTTTACAACAAATTTTAAAGTTGAAAATGATAAAAAATATGAAATAATTATTAACGACCTTGACTTACACTACATATCTGACAAATCACTTAAAAGGTTAGATAGATCCTTTGATAGTGAGAATAGTGACATCAGTACAGACCAGAGACTTTTTTTAGAGGCAAAAGAAAATATATCCTACAGACAATATGACGAGGCAAAAGAGAAACTTGAAAAATTAATTGAAAAGGATAAATATAATTTAGAGGCCATATCATATCTGGGTGAGCTTTATTACAGATCCGGTCTATATGTTAAATCATTAAATTTTGTAAAGAAAGGTTTACAAATTGATACCTACCATCCATCACTCAACTATATAGCTGGGATATCATATAAAAAATTAGGTGACCTCACTAACAGTAAAGAATCTCTTGGATGGGCTGCAAGATCAATAAAGTATAGATCTAATGCATACTCTCAAATTGCAGATATTTATCTAAAGGAGAAGAAATTCATAGAAGCAATTGAATACGCCAATAAATCACTGGAATACAATTTAAATAATATCCCCTCATTAGAGGTCATAGCAATATCTCATAGGTATTTAGGTAATAGAGATAAACACAAACTAACTCTGAAAAGAATTGAAGAAATAGATCCAATCCATCATATCATTACATTTGAAAAATACTTAGAAAATAAAAATGAGAAAACAAAAAAAGAAGTTCTTTCAGCCCACCAATCTGAGTTAACTAATGAGTCATATCTTGAACTTGCAATAGGATATTATAACCGAGGATTAGAAGTTGATGCTACAAAAGCCCTGAATTTTAGTAAGGAGGACATAATCAATAATATATGGCTTTCCTATCTAAATAAGGATCCTGAATACTTGAAATCAATACTATCTATTTATAAAATTGATTTTGCTTTTCCATTCAGAAATGAAACAATTAAAGCATTAAACTGGGCAAGAGAGGAAGTTAAAAGTTGGAAGCTTGACTACCTACTTGCTTTAAATCTTCACGGAAAGAATCGCTATAATGAATCAGTAAATCTTCTAATGAATATTGGAGATGAAATTGAAAACCCGATCTTCTTCTTAAATAAAGCAGAAATTATTAAAAAAAATGGATTTGATTCCAGAAAAGAACTTGAGAGAGCTTATGATCTTGACAAAAAAAATTGGAGGGTATCGAGATCAATTTCAGAATACTACTTCGATAGAAAAGACTTTAATAAATCAACTCTAATACTGGAGGAAGCTTATAGATACGATAAAAAAAATTATATAATTGGGATGGACTATGTTAAATCTTTAGTTAAACAGAAAAAATATATAGATGCAATCTCAATTTTAGATGAAATTGAAATACTTCCTTATGAGCATGCTGGTGAGGGTCGAGACTTATACTCAAGTGCTTACTTGGGTTTAGCAATGGAAAATATTTTAAAATCAAATTTTGAAAAGGCAGTAATATTACTAAATGAGTCTAAAAAATGGCCTGAAAATTTAGGAGTTGGGAAACCATATGATCCAGATGAAAGAATAGAAAACTATCTATTAAATTATTCTTTTGAAAAACTGAAAATGAAAAATAAAGAAAATTTAGTGATGGAAATTATAGATTTTTCATACAAAAACATTCATAAATTAAGTGCAAATCATATAATTGGTTACATTGTTCTTGAAAGAAAGAAAGGAGAGAATGCTGCTAATCAATTTCTAAAGGAACTGATCGAAATACACGGGGATGAATCAGAGGAAATAAACTTTATAAAAGACTTTAAAGACAATAATTTTAATGAGAGTTTTGAATTTTTAAATAAGATTAAATTATTAGATTAAATGAATAGACAAGATTTTGTTTTTGGTTCTAGGCCAGTTTTAGAGGCTATCAAATCAGGTAAGACAATAGAAAAGTTATTTATACAAAAAAATTTAAATAAAGAGATAGTTAATGAGATTAAAAATAGTCTTAAAAAAAGCAATGTTTATATCTCATTTGTGCCAAAAGAAAAACTAAATAGGATCACCAAAAAAAATCACCAGGGAATAATTTGTTATTTATCACCAATTAAATACCAGCCAGTGAACGAAATAGTACAGAGGTGTTATGAGTCTGGAAAAGATCCCGTGATCTTAATTTTAGATAGAATTACAGACACAAGAAACTTTGGGGCAATTACAAGAGTTGCAGAAGCAGCTGGTGTTGATGCAATTATCATACCCGAAAAAGAATCGGCACTTATAACGAGTGAATCCGTAAAGTCTTCTGCTGGAGCCATAAATTATATACCAATATGTAAAGCAAAAAGCCTAAAAAATATTACTCAAGAGTTAAAAGATAGCGGTCTAAAAATCATATCATGTACAGAGAAGGGTAAAAAAGATATTTACGGAATAAAATATAATGGTCCTTTATGTATTATTCTTGGATCCGAGAAGGACGGAATATCTCAAAATTTATTAGATATAAGTGACGTCAGTGTCAAGATACCAATGCTTGGCAGAATTGATTCATTAAATGTATCGACAAGTTCTGCAGTAATTTTGTATGAGTTAGTCAGGCAAAATAGCTAGATTGATTTCAAGCCTGTTAGATCAGAACTACTCCTAATTTTTTTACCCATACCATCTAATAACTCAATTCCATATTTCCTGCATACCACAGATTCTGGAATTTCTTGATTATGCCTATCTCCCCCATTCGTAAAAATATCTGGTTTAATTTCTTCTAAACTTTTACAAACAGTTTTGTCTGTATCTACTGATAAAAAAACTTCATCAACCCACTGTATTGCTGAGACTATCTTCATTCTATCTCTCTCGTCCATAAAAGGTTTACCTTTTTTAAGTTTACACTGATGGTTATTATTTACGATGACAATTAAATAGTCTCCCATCTTCTTTGATAGCTCAATGTACTCCAAATGACCAACATGGATAGGATCAAAATAACCACTTATTGCTACTTTTTTCATTTAGTTTTATTTTTAACGTAATTTATATAATACTTTTGAATATGAATATATTAGTACTCGGATCAGGAGGTAGAGAACACGCTATATCATGGAAAATCTCTCAAAGTGATTTATGTAAAAATCTTTTCATTGCCCCTGGAAATGCTGGGACAAACTTAGCTGGAAGTAATATAAATTTAGATATCAATAACTTCAAACAGGTTAAAAAATTTGTTCTTGATAAATCTATAAACCTCGTAATTGTTGGTCCGGAGGAACCCCTAGTTAAAGGGATTGTAGATTTTTTTAAGTCGGATGAGGAGCTTAAAAGCATAAATATTTTTGGTCCAGGTAAAACCGGAGCAATGTTAGAAGGAAGTAAAAATTTTTCTAAAGAGTTTATGTTCAGAAATAAAATACCTTGTGGTAAATCAAGAACATTCAGTAAAAATAATTTAACTGAAGGCTTTAAATTTTTAGATGATATTAACCCCCCATATGTATTAAAAGCTGACGGACTTGCTGCAGGTAAAGGAGTACTGATACTAGATAACTTAGAAGAGGCAAAATCTGAGCTAAAAAATATGGTAGTAGACGAGAAGTTTGGCGAAGCAAGTAAAAACGTTTTAGTAGAAGAATATCTTGACGGAATCGAAGTCTCTGTTTTTGCTGTAACTGATGGAAGAAATTATTTGATCTTACCAGAGGCGAAAGATTATAAAAGAATAGGGGAAGGTGATACCGGACCCAACACAGGTGGTATGGGTGCTGTATCACCGGTCAACTTTGCAGATAATAAATTTATGGAAAAAGTTGAAAAAAAGGTGATTAAGAGGACAGTAGACGGTATTGTAAAAGAGAAATTAGATTATACAGGTTTTATATTTGCTGGATTAATGAATGTGAATGGAGATCCATACGTTATAGAATACAATGTGAGAATGGGCGACCCAGAAACCCAAGTAGTGATACCTAGAATTAATAATGACTTATTAGATATAATAATAAAATGCTTTAACAATAAATTAAGTGAGGTAGAATTAGATATAAAGGATGGCTATACAACAACTGTTATTTTAGCGTCCGAAGGATATCCAGAATCTTATGATAAAGGAGATGTCATTAGCAATCTAGAGGAAAAAAATAATAGTCAAATATTTCATGCTGGGACAATAAATGAAGATGAAAAAGTTAAAAGTAATGGGGGAAGGGTAATTGCCTGTACAGGAGAGGGAGAAACAATAGATGAGGCCCTAGAAAACTCTTACTACCTAGCAGATAAAATAACCTGGAGAAATAAATATTACAGAAGAGACATAGGTAAAGATTTAAAATGATAAAAATTTATTATTTATACTTAATATTTATTTTACTACTTTCTTGTAATCAATCAAATATTTATTCTAACTATTACAATTTTGAAGATAAGATATGGCATTCTGACTCCTCAATTGTATTTGATTTTAACAGTAGGAATGAGGAATTATTAAATTTTAATCTTTTTCTTTCCTACTCTAATGAGTACCCCTTCCAAAATATATATTCCTCTTACTCCCTCCTCGACTCAGAAAAAAATATTGTAAAATCAGATATGATAGAATTACAGTTATTTGATAAAAAATATGGCTATCCACTCGGTGATGGTATCTTCAAAAATTTTACTGTCGATACTTTAATTATAAAGTCTCTAAAAATAAAAAAAAATGCAGAGTATACTTTGCTAGTTAAACATTCCATGAGAGATGATAAAATATCTGGAATAAGTAGACTAGCTTTAGTTGTTGAAAAGTAAATTAGTTACTATCAACATCTTCAACTTTATCAAATAAAAACGATAGGGAAAATCTCATAGTCTCAGCTAATGGATGGTCATTCTGGGGTGTAGAAAGATATGAAAAATCTACACCTAAATTATTATATTTTATACCTAGTCCAAGGGTTAGAAACTTTCTACCACCTTTATCCATATTTTCTAGAAAGTAACCTCCCCTAAAAGAAAAAATTTCTCTATACCAATATTCTAATCCGGTTGATATTGTTATCTCTTTAATCTCCTCTGAAAATCCATCGGGCGCATCAGAAAATGATGAAAATATACCACTTAAAACAGATCTATTCGGATTTTTTCCTTTCAAAATTTTAGCCTGATTTGTTGTTGGGTCAATTACATAATTTCCGTTTATATCTACCTCGTAGATCGGTGGTGATGGTACCATAAGTTTATTTAAATCAACAGCAAGTGTAATTGAGTTATACTGATCAAGAAATGTCTTTAAAGAAGTTCCAACTCTTAAATTAACTGGAATAAAATCAAGACTTTTAGAACTTCCGTACGTTATCTTTCCACCTATATTCGAAATATGAGAACCAAATGACAACTCAGATGTTCTATTCACTAGTGAAATTTCCTTATTGTAATACAAACCAAGATCCACAGAGAAACTATTTCCAGCCTTGGCATCAGAATAATTAGAGATACTTCCGGTGAGATTTGACCAGATGTATCTTGCAGAACCTCCGATAGATAAGTCGTTTGTTAGTTTCCTTGAATACGTAAATGCTGTACTTAACTCTTTTGGGTTTTCCACACCTAGTGATAAACCCTGATTATCTGTAAGTTGTATCTCACCCAAATCAAAATATTTCATTGATAAACCTACTGTCTGGACCTGATCAAGCTTATAAAAACCTGAAAGGTAGGATACTGACATATCATCAACAATTTTACCAAGCCACGGGACATAAGACATACCAAAACCATATTTTTTATCAATAAAGGCAAGCTTAGCATTATTCCAGTGCACAGAGTTAACATCTGGAGAGGTAGCAACCCCCGTCTCTCCCATTGCTGATCCTCTTGAATCTGGAGAGATCAGGAGAAAAGGAACAGCGGTAATTATTGGTCTTCTAGATGAATCTTGACCACTTAGAATTGTTGACTGTGAAAACACAGGCATACTTAAAAAAATTAAAAAAGCCAGATGACGTATCATAATATCTTTAAAATTTTATCGTGGAGAGTTATCATCTTCTCATTTATCAAATTTCTGACATGCAATTTATATATATAGATTCCTTGGGGCAAAGGATTATAATTTAAATCTTTACCATCCCAAGAAATATTATCAATAATATTCGGAGAGAACTCATATTCATGTTGATAGGTAAACACTTTATTACCTCTCAAATCAAATACCTCAATGGAGATAAATATTGGCTGACCGTACTCCTGCATCTCAAATTTAAAATTTGTCTTGTCAGTAAAAGGATTCGGATAATTCATTACACCTGATATGTTTAGCTTATTATCATTACCAGTAACAAATACAACTGACTCAGAGGTTAAATTATTATAATTATCTGCTACTTTTATTTCAACTTTATGCTTTCCATTTTTTAAATTTTCTAGAGGAAGCCTAACAGACCCTCTCTCATAATCGTCTTTTTTGTAGGAAAAATATCTATTTAATTTAATTTCGATAGAATCATCAATTATTGCCTTCATGGTATTCAGAGTATTTTTCTCTGTAATATTTATTCCATTTTTATCATACAAATCAACAATTAATAATGGAGAATCAGACACTCTATCACCAGTAATAAAGTTATAAGAGTCTATAAAAACATCCACCTCAGGTCCATTATTATCATTTTGGTATTCATCTGAAGTTCCACCTATTGTAAAATATGAAAATCCAATTGCCTCATCAAAATTTATAGTGTCAACAGCAAAAAGATTTATTTTTCCTTGACCAAATTTGTAATCAATATTTGCTGGTATTTTAAATTCAAATGAGAAAGAACCATTAAGTACCGATGATAAACCTTTAAAAATAACTGCATCCCACTCTAAAAATTCATAGGGATCATTCTCATCTCCTAATGTTAAATTTCTTGAAATTTTATCGTAAACATCAGAGTAAATATTACCATTGAAATTTTCAATCTTATCATTATTTTGATCAACAATTTCTCCAGATACTAATATTTTTGCACCAGATTTTATTGTGTCAATCTTACTCACTCTCACATCAAAAGATGGATAGCTTAATCTTAATGAGGGGTCACCTAATAATGCAAAATTTCTATTAATTGGACCGCTAAGACTCCCATTTTTGGTTTTTTTAAAAATCTCACCTAATCTTAGATATTCACCACTTTCATTTGTAAATACATTCTTATAAAATTGATTGTTTAGTCTGTAATTAGTCTGAGAGAATACTGGTCGTGTTGTAGTAAGTAACGCGATTGCACCACCTTTATCCTTATTTAATAACATCTCACCTCCTGAGGTTATGAGTGGGTCATCAAACTTTCCAAATTCACAAGTTGCAGTTAGAAAAAGAGGAAGTTTAGATCTATTATTCAAATTGAATATAAAATTATCATCTAATATTTTTTCTTCTGTCCAGAAAAATTCATTTCCATGACCTATGTAATTTACAATCATAGCCCCATTTTCAATAGCCTCATTAAGTAAGTATTTAGTTTGTGTCGATGTCTTGAAACCAGCTACAATATCCTGCTCGTAACTATCTAGGTAAATTTTATTTATTTTGTACTCAGGATTAATTGTGTTTACGAGGTTAAAATGATTTTCAGCATCGTTCTGGTGGACACTCTTATCTCCATCATCAGCGACTAAATAAATATTTTTTTTCCAATCTCCTCTAATCGATTTTTTTTCTGAGTATACATAAAGCTTATCAACATAGGATTTAGATTCCTCCTTGTTTTTACTTGGAATTCTACCAATTCCGACCTCTAGATCATGATCTCCATCAGCAGTTTCATCCCAGATACCTTCATTTGAGTCAAGAAATCCAAGGTAGTCGTCAGAAGAGTAACTATATATATTATTTGATGAGTTATAGGATTGGTATATTGGAATGAAATTAGTATTATTTGGAACTCTATCCTTGTAATCATATGAACAATCACCAAAAAGTAAAACATAACTTAGATTCTTATTACTTGTATTGTAAAGAAACTTTATGTAGTTCCTGATTGATGAAATATCCTGATTACCAGATGAGAATTGATTATAAATATCTTCTATATCTACAATTTTCACACCTAGACCCTCTTTACTACGAAGACTCTTTACCCTGACTGCATCTTGTATGAAGTCTTTATGAGTAATTATTAATAAATCTGGATTTTCGTGGTTTAATATATTTGAATTTACTACGTTCCCAAAAAATTTAGGAGTTCTTAAATTATTAACATCAAAAATTATATTTCTTCTATAATTTTTTTCATTTTGTATAAAATAATAATGTGAATTTTCCTTCCTTAAATTAAATTCAGTTATATCATATGGGTCAGTTATATCCCATACTTTTAATCCTAATTTACTTTGGCTATCATAATTATAATCATTTACACTGTAGACAATTTGCTTTGAAATTAAATCTGTATGAAGTGGTTTATTGAAGAAGATAATGTCTTCACCTACATAATTTAACTTTATATCACCAGTAAAATCTATGTAGTTAAGGTATGAAATTGAAGATTTTCCTCCATAATAAGACAATTCTAATTTATTTGCATTTCCAGAGGAAAAATTAAATGACTTAACAGTCTCTGATAATTTGTAACCATATATTCCCTCATTTACTTGTCCCATTGGTACGTTATATGTCTGATTATCTAATAAAATTTCGAAGGAAGACTCCTCAGTTGATCTTGAAGCTAAATTTATCTCAATATCTAGGACAGTATTTTTATTAAACATACTGATATCAATATCTAAGGAATTTCCAGAAGAAAAAAGTTCTCCAAACCACTCTCTTCCGGACTGAATAATAGTGTATAAATCCTTCTCATATCTATAGTTGATCAGAAAACTATCTTTAGTGATTTCATATGAATCATAATTATCTCCAATACCTACACCCTTCGAGATATTATTATTTATTGTTAAAAAATAGTAGGCGGTATCTGTATAAATATTTTTCTTTGTTCTTACTTTCTGCTGTGTAGAGTCATAAAATATTTTATCTGAGGATTGTAAATAAAAGAAAATAAATTCTCCATCGTCAAACTTACTATCATTATTTCCATAAAAACTTACCGGTACTTCCTGTGGATTAATAAATTCTGATAATGAATTGAGCTGAGGAAGAGAACCATTATACCCACTTCCAAAAATTTGAATTTTTAATGGGTCTATATCCTTGTCAGAAAAATTAATTTCGTTAAAAAAATTTTTATCAATTTTATATATACCAGACTCGACTACTCCAATTTTAATCCAGTCGCCTTCCCTTAGTATTGAATTTTGAGCCATCAGTAAAAAGGAAGAAGATTTAATAAATAAAAATGTAATAAATAATCTCATCTTAGATATCAAAATATTATACTAACTGAAAAAGAAACGATTTATTTGAAAAATTGATCAAAAAAAATTGATTTTATTATAGAAATCAATATGTAGAGAAGTATTATGAAAAATATGATTGAATGCCCATATAAAATCAATATAGAGGTTGATATTACAATAAGTAGATACCTTTCAATGTTATTTATTAAGTTGAATCCTGAGAACTTAAGAGATATAAATTTAATTTTTGATATCAAAAGTGTAGATAAAAGAACAATCAGTATTGCTATAATCAGATCATCTTTAAAGAAATTAAATGTGCCTTGGTAATTAACCAATGATATAAAAAAAAGTCCATTAGCGGGTGTTGGAAGCCCAGTAAAATAATTATTATTGTTTTCTGTAATATTAAATTTAGCTAGTCTCAAAGCTGAGAAAATAACAATTAATACAGGTAGATATTTTACCATTACATTTTCTGCAGTATTTTCTAAATAAAAATAAAGAACTATAGATGGTAAAACACAGAAGGAAACAAAGTCAGCAAAGGAGTCAAGTTGTTTCCCGAATTCGGATACTGCTTCAAATTTTCTTGCGAAAAAACCATCTAAAAAATCTAGTATTAGACATATGTAGAATAGATATAAAACTGTACTATTAGTCGGATTATTAAAAATATTTATAATACATATGAAACCTAAGACAAGGTTTGATAAAGTAAAAAAGTTTGGTATTACAAATTTCAATTTAGGAAGGGGTTATTAGATTTTTCATCTCCAATCGATGTTATAGGGCCATGTCCAGGAAAAACTGTTGTACTATCATCGATTAAAAATAATCTTTTTTTAATACTATTAATCAAAGTATCAAAATCTCCTCCAGGTAGGTCGGTTCTACCAATAGAATTTTTAAAAATTACATCGCCAGAAAAACAAATTTTATGGTCTTTGAAATAAAATGCAATGTGGCCAGGTGAGTGACCAGGTAGAGACAAAATTGTAATTTTATTACCCATAAAGGAAAGATTAGTTGACTCGTCAATAGTACTTACATCTTTTTTATGAGTGTAATGTTGCATACCAAACATCGTAGCATATGACTCCATTTCATCATAAATATTTTTCTCTGAGAGGGGTATATATGTCTTTATAGGATAAAGCGTAGACAGAAAATTAATTCCAAGTATGTGGTCAATATGAGTATGAGTGATTAAAATAAATTGAGGTATCAATGATTTTTCCTCTATATAGTTTTTAATTATTTTATTTTCTTCTTCGTAGTAATTACCTGGGTCAATTATTATACAGTTATTACCTTCAGTAATTAGATATGTGTTTTCTTGGTAATCATTAAAAGTAAAACATTTAACTTCCATAATAATTAGTATTAAATACAAATTTGATATTTAAATAGGTATATAAATAGTAAATGGTAAAAAAATATGATTATGTGATTATAGGTCAAGGAGTAGCTGGTTCAGCAATGGCATGGAAACTATATTTCAAAAAAAAATCATTTATAATACTTGACTCAGAGATTAAGAATTCTGCATCTAATGCTGCTCTTGGTATCTATAACCCTATAACAGGGAGAAGGAAAGCCCTTACTTGGAACGTAATCAAATTGTTTAAAAATCTTGAAGATTTTTACAAGAGGGTTGAGGATTATATCGGGACAAAAATTCTATTTAAAAAAAAAATTTACAGACCATTTAAAGACCATAGTGACTTCAATGATTGGAGTGTGAGATTATCTAATAAGAAGTTTCATAGTTTCATCAAAGAACTAAATAATGATATGGTGATAACAGGTAAAAGTGGGTATGTAGATGTAAGAAAATATATAAATGAAACTAGAAAATATTTCAAGACTAGAGATCGTTATATAAAATACAAACTAAATGATAAAGACTTATCAGTAGTTAATAATAAAATAAAACTTAAAGAGTTTGATTCAAAAAATGTGATTATGTGTTTAGGGATAAATCAAAAAAAAATAAAATGCTTTGATGATCTTGAAATTAAAGAGGTTTCTGGAAGCAGCATTTTGACCGAATCAAATATTTCAATGAATCATATTTTAAATAAAAAAATATCGATTATAAACTCATCGAAAAATACATACCATATCGGATCAACATATCATAACGGATCAGAAAATACAGGATATAATAAAATAATTGATCAGGCTGAGAACATTCTTAATGAAAAATTAAAACTTAAAGAAGTATTATTTGGGATAAGGTCTGCGAGCAAAGACAGAAGACCAATTGTAGGAAGACATCATAACATTTCTAATCTTTTTTTGATAAACGGTCTTGGTTCTAAAGGGGTAAGTCAATCACCATACTCTGCAAAACAGCTACTTGACTATATCGAAAATAATAAAGAACTTGATAGAGAAATAAACATAAAAAGATTCAAAACGTAGGTCTTTAATATGCGATACTTAATTTTCATTTTTTTGTATACATTTAGTCTGACTACATACTCACAGAATGAGATTTATAATATTGGTAAAAATAGAATTCAATATAAATCATTTGATTGGGAGGTTATGTATACAAATAACTTCGAGTTTTACTATAACACGAATGCATTAAATATCGCTGAAATAGCTTCATCATTTTTAGAGGAAAAATTCTCAGAATTAACAAATAATATCGGCCATCAACCATTTAAAAAAACCAAAGTTTTCATTTATAATTCTGAGAGAGAAAAAGAACAAAGCAATATAGGTATAAATGAGGCTGATGAGTTCTTGTTCAGTAACTTAAGTTTAAATAATAGGATTATATTCAAAGTTGCATACAATAACGATTTAAATGTTTTCAAGAATAATCTAATTTATGAATTTAATAAGGTCCTTATAAGAGATCTCATGCATGGAAATCTCAGTTTTGCTAAGAGATTTGGTAAGGTTTCTTTTATAAATATCCCTGAATGGTTTTCAAATGGAGCTGCAAGATATCTCGCTTACGGTTGGGACATGGAGATGGATAATGTCATAAGAGACTATTTTTTAACAAAACAAAAAAAATCTTTAAACAAGATTTCAGATGAACAATCTAAATATATTGGACAAAGTATCTGGAATTATATTTCTGTCACATACGGAAAAAACACAATATCTAATATCATAAACTTAACTAAAATTATTAGAAATCCAGAGAAAGCTATTTCAAGTTCATTAGGTATAAATTATAATAACTTTATTCAGAACTGGTCTAATTATTATTATTCGAGCATCAGTAATAGATACAGTAGAGATGAACTTGAGAACTCTGAACTTAATCAAGTAAATAATTATGGTAAGGTAATTGACCTCAAAAAAAATCTGTCTGGTGATTTTATTTTATTTTCAGCAATCAAAGGAAATTATAAGAGATTATTACTTTATAGTATAAAACAAAAAAAATTTAAAGTCCTGGATAGAATAAAATCCAGCGAAATAAATAACTCTTACTTCTTGGATTGGAAAGATGATGAGAACATCACATATATAAAAAATTTAAAAGGTGAAAATAATCTTATAACTAGAAATATTTACTCGAATAGTAAAGCATATAAGTCCTTGTATAGATTTGAGAAAATTTATGGGTTTTCATTTAATTCAAAACAAAACTTGATAGCCCTCAGCGCAACTGTTAACAATCAAAGTGATATCTATCTCTTAAGTGCCAACGGCGATAACTTTAAAAAATTAACAGATGATAAGTATCATGACATATACCCATCATTTCTAAACAACTCAACTACGGTTATATTCAGCTCAAATAGGAATTCAATTGATTTAGAAAATATTCAATCCTCAGAAAATGTATCTGAATATTACAATCTGTATTTGTATAACCTAGACACTACATCAACTCAATTATATAAGTTGACGAATACACTTGCAAACAATATTAAGGCAAAACCACTTGCAGATAATAAAGTATTATACCTCAGTGATATTAGAGGAATATCTAATGTCTTCAGCTTAAGTATTGATGGAAATTCTAAACAGGTAACTGACTTTAGTACTAATATTATCAATTACTACTACGATGAAATTGATAAAAATTTATATTTTAATAATCTCTACGAGGGAAATATAATTGCTAGAAATATTAGTGATTTTGATATCAGTGAGTCAAGATTTGGAACTCAGACCTCAAGAGTTGATTATATACAATCGCAGAGGTCAAATATTAAGAAAAGAGAGAAAACTAATAGAGAAAATATAGAGGAAAATATAAATTTTGAGACAACTGAAAATTTCTCATTTGAAGGTGAAAATAAACTTAAATCATCAATACTAAAAAATATTGAAATTAATAGAGATAATAGGAGAAGGATTGGAAATAAGTACAAGTACTCAGTCATCAAAAATAATTTTAATAGTTTTCTGAGAATAGATCCTCAAGAAGGACTTGGTACGCAGGTTGAATCTGATTTTATTGAGTTATTTGAAGACCATAAATTTTACGCATCAGCTTTTTTACCTTTCTCCAGTTTAAAAAGCTCAGATATTTTCACAGAGTATAGTTTCCTTAAAAAAAGATTTGACTTTAGAATATCCTTTGACAGAAAGGTTTTATTTACAGAGGATTCTGAGAAATTCATTTATCATAAATACCTCTACAACCAAATTAATTTTAATATATCTTATCCCATTTCTGAATTTTCTAGATTTGAAATTGCTCCATTTTATTCCACCTATAAATTCAACGATTTAGATTACAGAATATTTAATAATACACCACCTTCATTCCTATTTTATGAAAAAAATAATTTCTATGGATATTTTTTAAATTTTATGTTTAATAACACAAACAAGATCTCATATAATTTGGAGAAAGGGACAAAATTAAAAGTAAGTTTCAGAAATTATCAAACCAAAAACGATGCCAACTCCTTTAAAAATTTTAGTGTTGACCTCTCGCATCACCAACCGATATCAGAAAATATTATTTTCTCATCAAGATTATATTATGGAAATTCTTTTGGCGAGAATCCTTATAAGTATATGCTTGGTGGAGTTAAAAATTCTTTAATAAGGAAATTTGAGGATAAAGGAGTAAATGATCCTCTTCTAGTTTCAAATGGGTTTAACAATTATAATTTTATTTTTGGAGAATACATCAATATGAGAGGTTATGACTTCAATAAGTTTGATGGTTACAAGGTACTGGTATTAAATTCTGAATTTAGAATCCCACTGGTGAAAGCTTTAACTGGCCTTAATGTAAGTAGTAGTTTTTTAAATAGCTTACAAGTTGCTGGATTCTTTGATCTGGGGTCATCATGGAATATAAACTCTCCCTTCAGTAATAAAAGTGATGTAAATACTTGGATAATTAAAGAACCAGGTTCTGTATTTCAAGCCGAAATTGAAAACTCTAAAAACCCCTGGCTTGCAAGTTATGGGATAAGTTTGAGATCATTTATCACCGATTATTATGTTAAAATTGATATAGCAAAACCGGTAGAAGACTATCAAGTTAAAGACACAAAATTTCATATTTCATTTGGATATAGTTTCTAACTAGTATTATGGTTACATCAATGACAGGTTATGGTAGTTATAATTTAAGCAAGGGTGACGTCTTTATTGAAATAGAAATTAAATCTGTGAATTCAAAGTTTTTCGATTTTAATTATAAGAGTAATTATAATGATAAATCTCTTGAGAATAAGATTAGAAACTATAGCAAATTACATCTAAATAGGGGTAAAATCGATGTTAAAATTGATATTAATAATTTGAATACAAATAATTCAAATCAGTTAAATAGGGATAAAATTAAATTATATTTTAATGAGATGAAATCTATTCTGAGTGATACATCTAAGGTTAAGGATAAAATTATTCTAAAGAATATACTTAGTAATTTATCACTATTTAACTCTGAGAATAAGTTTAAAGTTGAAGGTAATGTAGTTATAAAAGGATTAAAAAAATGTATAAAAAAATGTATTGAATTTAGAGAGGAAGAAGGTAAAGCAATCAAAATTGATTTAAATAAAAATATTGACTCAATATTATCCGATCTTCATAAAATTGAAAAAATTGATAGTTCAAAAAAAAATAGTATAGAAAAAAAAATAAAGAGTAAGCTTTCCAAACTACAAGAAAAATCATTTGATAAATTTAGGATTGAGCAAGAGATATTATTTTATATTGAAAAATTAGATATCAATGAAGAAATCACAAGATTGAAAAAACATATAAGTTTATTTACAAACACTCTAAAAACTAAATCACCAAATGGGAAAAAATTAAATTTTATCTCTCAGGAAATAGGGAGAGAAATTAACACTATTGGGTCCAAGTGTTCAAACTTCAAAATTCAAAAATTAGTTATAAATATGAAAGAAAAATTAGAAATGATAAAAGAAGAAAACTATAATATATTATAGATAGTTACTATTAACCCAATTTAAAGGTTATTGGTAAAATCATTCTAACTTTAACAGGTCTACCCCTCTGCTTTCCAGGAGACCATTTCTTAGCCTTTGATATCACTCTCACTGCCTCCTCATCACAACCAGCACCAATACCCTTGATTGCTTGGACATCCGTCAAAGAACCATCTTTGTCTACGACAAACTGCACAAAAACTTTACCTTCGATACCCATTCTCCTTGCCTGCGCAGGATATCTTAAAGTTGTACCGACATATTTATAGAATGCTGCCATTCCACCTGGAGGTGTAGGTTGGTCTTCAACTATAGTAAAAATCTCGTCAACTTCTTCCTCCTCTGGTGCCTCCTCAAAAACAATTTCTTCGATAACGGTTTCCTCAGTTATCTCTACATCAATTTCGATTTCAATCTCCTCCTCAATTTCTTCCTCGTCAGGGACTTCGATTATTTCTGGTTGCTGAATAACTGGTGGTGGTGGTGGTGGCTGCTCTGTTGGAGGAATCTCCATTAAATCTTCAAAATCATCTTCGATGGTACCTAAGTCCATGCCAGCACCTCTATCATAAAACTTCCATTCAAAAGCTGTTATAACCAGTAAAAGACTCACGCAGAGTCCAATATTAAGAAATAGTCCACTTCTTTTCTCTAAATCTGCTTTTGGGTTCTTCTTTATCTCCATCTAAGTAATTTAAAAAAAATCTTATTTACTTACTAATATATACCCAAAAATAGATCCTCCTACTGAGCCAAAAATATTTGCAAATAAATCATTTACATCGAAGCTTCTATATGGTATACCAATCTGAAGTAACTCAATAGTACAACAAAAGATAAGAAGAGAAATTATAATCTTTAACGGAACCTTTTTTGTATTATATAATGAAAAATAGGCTCTAGATATAAAATAACATTGTATAAAAAAAAGCACAAAGTGAATGACTTTATCTAAATTGGCTACTGTTGAATTTATATCTTTCGATCTATAAAATATTAGTAGATAGACAACCACTAAAAACCAGGAAATTGAGCAGAATAAATAATAACTAAACCATCTATTTTGTAATTGCTTCATAAGCTTCTAGATCTAACAATTCTTCTAGTTGAGTTAAATCATCAAATTTTATTTTAACCATCCAGCCCTCTCCATATGGGTCATTATTAACTAGCTCAGGTTCAGACTCTAACTTGTCATTAACCTCAATAATTTCTCCCTTTAAGGGCATGAAAAGATCAGAAACAGTTTTCACTGCCTCAACTGTACCGAAGACTCCGCCCATATCAATGTTTTCATTTAGTGATTCTATTTCAACGTAAACTATATCACCTAATTCCCCTTGAGCAAAATCAGTAATTCCAACATATGCGATATCCCCATCAATCCTAATCCACTCATGATCTTGAGTATATTTTAAATTATTTAAATTCATCTGACGAATATAGTAAATGATTTTATATCACAAAAAATAATTTATTATTGATTTAAACTTAGTCTTAACCTAGCACCAAAAGATGACGAATATCTAGGGAAAGAATTTGATACAATTGGTTTGTTAACAACTCTATCGTAGTACATAATAAGATTAATTCTATCATTAATAGTATAATTTATATTAGGCCTCAACTGAAAATTATAATTTCCATTAGTAATTGTACTCTCCTTATCAATTTTTCTCTGTATTGCCTTAGTATTTCTAATGATAAAATTTAATCTGAATTCAATTTCATTATCTAGAACTATTGTGTTTCCCATATATTTAAATGGTAGCTTTAATTTATCCTTAGAATATCCAAAATCAATAGAAAAATCGGAATTTATAATTTCGGAAACTTGAGCATTTGATAAATTTAACATGATATTTCTATCTTTCTTATAGTCAATTCTTGCATTTAAATTATTTTTAGTTCTAACATTTATACCAATCAGTGGAGAAAATCTCTCAGTAATTCTAACTTGATTTATTATGTAAAAAGGAACCAATCCGTTTTCAGTTAATTGTGAGGCAAGAGGATAATTCATAATAGAATTATTAAAATCTAAATTGTCTATGTATAATAAGGAGTTTGAAAATTCACCGACAGAATAAATACTCTGATAAGAATGTGATATAGTAATATTACTAAAAACTTCACTTAAAGATTTTATCTTACTCAAGCCAGAGAAATCAATTCTCCAATTCGGTATAGGAATCTTAGGAAAAGGCTTCAAGGAAAAATTATTTGGATCTGACTTTGAATAGGCTGATATAAAGGCTGGGATCAATACATCTTGAGAGTTTAGACCATACTCACCCTGAGAATTTAATGCATTGAGCCTTTCCCTAAATATTTCTCGATTTTGTGCAAAATTTAAGAATGTGGGAGAATTATTAAATTTATCGTCTTTTATAAAGGCTGTTCTAATTGCTAGGAATGAAAGAGAGAAGTTACCTCCCCTTGAAGGTGTTAACGACACGTATGAATCAGACTGAGTGTCGTACCTGAAGGTCTCTTGGAAGTTTTCGGTTACAATTCGTTTAGCATCTAACTGAATTCTAAGAAAATTTAGGGGTTGTAAAGTACTCCTAAATTGAAAATTATTACTTCTAGATTGAATAAATGGGTTATTTAAAAAATCATTTTTCACGAGCCATCCATTTTGTGCAGCAATTCTTCTAATCTCAGAATCCTGTGAACCAAATATAAAATTCCAACCCGGTGAATTATAAAAATTATTCATACCAAAAACTCCAGGCTCACCAATTACACCAGCTAAACCAGTTCTTTCAGTTACATTATAAGTCAAATTAATAGATCTAAGTGACATTATAGCTTTCATTATTCCATCAAAGGCTCTTGATCTAAAAATAGATTTTATTGTATCTTCTTTATTATATTTTTTATTGTAAGACTTCAGAATTGGTATTTTATCATAAAACTTTGATATATCTAATTTTGAACCAAGAGTATACTCCCTATTATTTTCGATGATGTTTCCAAGAGAATCAGCTTGTTGAAAGGAGCCAGCAGACCAAATATATTTTGATGAATACCTTACATTTGAACTTATCCAATCAAAAAGAGGAAACTTATTAATTGGCAAATTATAGTTAACCTGAAGATTTTGGTTGAAATTATTAGCTCTACCAAAATTCTTTAAGTTATAATACATACTATCTAACTTTTCACGAGTATCTAATTCTCCCTCAGGTTCGTCAATAATTGAATTATTTACAACATTAAAATCTACATTCATACTATTAAAAATATTCCACTTTAATCCGTAAGATTTATTGAAAGAAAAATATTTTTCAAAAATAGGATCAACTCCTTCCGTTGTTAAATCTGAATTTCTGTATTGTGTTTTATTAAACCTCCTATTAAGGTCTCCTCTTATGTTAATATTTGAAGGGAAAATATTAAAATTAAAATCTTTAATAAGCTTAAAAACTTTTGCATCAAAAATTTTAAAATTTTTGAATGGCTGCAGAGAAATATTTTTTGGAGAGAAATTATAGGTAATATTACCTCTATGCTCTCTCGACTCAATCCCTTGAGTTGTGACATTAGAACTTTTTCTTTCACTGTATGAAAACCCAGTTGAAAAGTTTTCAAAGTCCCAAAAGTCTACCCTTGATTCAGGATTATTTCTTACCTTTCTTACATTATTCAAACTTATTGATTTTGATTCTACCCTCTCCTCAGTTAGTTTTCTGTAATCATCTTGTTGCTTCTTGGTATCAAAGGACTTAATAGATGCAGATAGAGGTATATCTTTATCCAGGGGGTCATATTTTGGTGTAATTATTGATGTTGATGATGTTACGTAAAGAGGAAGTTTAATTCCCCATTTTGAAGGTAATAGTTTATCAACATTTAAGTTTGCTGATGCATCGTATTGAAGCTTTTCTTCTCTAGATCTCTCTGATATTCTTTGTTGTATTGATCCAAAACCGACTGATGTATATCGTAGAGATGATGAAACAGTTCCGATATCTGACAATTTTAAATTTAAATTTGCATTGGCAGCCCATCCCTTTGTTCTATCAAAATCTGTTAGCCTTAATTCATTAAACCATAAACATGCTGACTTTGATGCCCTATCTGTTGAGAGGGGATTTTTAACACCAATCATAAAGTTTAGTATTGAACCCATTGAAGGTCTCCCCTTAATTCTTATTATATATTTCCCATTTGCAGAGGGTTTTGAGAATGGTAAACTTACATCTATATTTTCTCTATTTCTCTGAGATTTTAGAGATAGAAGTTCTTCAATGGAAAGATTAATTTCATTCTCTTCAGGCCATATAACTCTAGAAAGGCCAGTACTATTTTGATCAATTAAAGAGGGCTGTGTTATCTTTAATGGAAGTTCGATTTCATAGTAATTATTTTCATAATCACTACCAAACCTCAGAAATGCGTTTATCTCATCATCTCTAAGAAAATCACCTTTATTTGGCTCTGCGTGAATGAACATTTTAATACGTCCATAATTAATTAAGTCAAAATTAGACTCTTTGTAAATAGCCCTTCCATCACCATCAGATAAATTATCAAAACATAATTGGAGAGATTGCTCATTTGTTCTCCTCTGAACAATTGTGGTATTATCGATATCTCTAGGAATACCAGGTGGGACAACATAAGGCGACTTGTTGTCTGAACCGATACTATTTTCCTCTATGCCTACTACTGAAATTTCAATATTAGATTCAGTCCCCTCTGATACTTCATTAAGACCTGACTGGAATAAGGACTCTTCATATTTTCTCCACTGACTACCAACCATTTGAAGCTTTGCAAATCTTAATACAGTGGGTTCCTCCCAATCAGTTAAGTAGGTTCTTATAAATCTAATTGTTTTAAAATCTGAAATAGATCCGTAAACTCTGTCTGGATTTCTAATTGGAATTCTAAACTGATACCATGTTGCTGTACCTGACTTGTCTATAATTTTATCAACAATATTATTTCTACCAATCTCTAAGCTACCAGGTCTTAGGTCAATTTCATATTCATAAAAACTCTCTGTGTCCGAGAGGGTGTTATCTTCATTTAAATCTTCATTTTCTGGGTATGGAGATCCCTGTGATGAAAAGTTGGAATTAGTGCTAAGAGGTGTATTTCCCTCCATTCCATTTATATTTTTATATCGCTCTAAAATTTTTAAGTTTAAATTATCCAAATTACTACCCAAGTAATATTTAAAATTATCTGCAGAAACATCTTGCTCTATAATATTCTTAACTTCGCTTGTTAAATTAATTTTATCTAAGAAATTTTCTTTGAAGTAGTCTGCCTCGTCAGAACTTTTTAATCCATCTAAACCAACATCTTGATTTATTCTCGCGTTTTCGTCATTCTCAAAAAAATTTGTAAGATATTGTTTCGTGGTAACTCGCCCCCACTCATTAAATTTTATTCCCTCATTTGAATAGTCTTGAGACAGACCATTTTCAAAGGAGTGGACATTATCTTTCATTATATCTTCAGATATATTACCAAGATTAAAAATAAGCTTTCCTCCCGTTGAATTATTTTTATTGAAAATTCCGTCTAAAACCTTTCCATTCTCACCATCAATAAAAGGATCCATCAACCAAAACTCAATATATTGGATATTAGTTCTGTCAAAATCTGTATCATTTTTTATGCTTTTGGTAATCGCACCATAATTTGATTTAGGATCTCTTAGAAGTCCAGATGGTAGTAAATCTGTAGAATAATTATATTGACCTCTTTCATTTGGAAAATAGGCAATATCAAAAATTGGAAGATTTGTGTTTATAAGTTGTCTATCTTGTTTTCTAAAGATATCCTGAGGTGAGACTGCCTTAGTGTAATTATTTTCTAAGTCCTCTAAAGTTATATTTTGAGGTTTAACCGAACCTCCATTTAGATAAAAGATATTATCTATTGTATACCATGCTATTTTTGCTCTTTTAAAAGAATACCCCAAATTATTAGTTGTTAGATTACTTTTATCAAATAAGTTGTTTCTCGTAGAAGGAGTTGAACCTAATTTCCAAGATATTGGTGAGCCACCTAAAGTAACTGGTATAACAGCGCTTTCAAAATCATCAATATAAGTTATTCCTTCACCGTTAATAACATTTGAGGTTCCAGGTATAATTTGAGCAAATTCACTACTGAAACTAATATTTGATTTTTCCTTAGTTGCTAAGAAAGGAATAGTATTAATAATTTTTGTCAAAAATTCGCTTTCTTTTTCGACATTAAAATCAAATCCATATTTAGTATTTTTCACAGGTTCATTGCCAACACTAAACCTAGTAATACCACCTGGTCTCTCATTCAAATGAAAGACAGTAAAGCCCATGTTAACATTATCATCAAACTTATATTCTGCTCTTGCCCCAGATAACCACTTTGTCTGAAAATTAAATAAATCAGCCTTTTCGAAAGAGATAGTTATTTCCTGACCGGAAGTCAGTATCGATGGATTTAAAATCCTTACACTACCTAAATTGTAGTTAATTGTATAGTCAGTTCCCTCGATTAATTTTAAATTTCCTGCCATTACGACAACAGAATTCTCGGATATGTCAAGTCCAGGTAAATTTATCTCACTTCCTGAACCAGAAGAAACTGACCCTACTAAAAAAAATTTGTTCTTTGATAAAATCTGTTTAGCTTCATCCTGAGTCTGGGTATAGAGTTCATTAAATACGTATTTATCTGACAACTCAATCTCATTATTTTGAATAAAATAAGAATTTAAAGTTTCACCAAATGGCTCGAGAACAGGAAAAATTATATTTCCTTTGTTTCTGTTAATAGTTATGCCATCAACAAAATCAAAATTTCCATCATACTGTGGATCATTAAATGAATTTAATTTATCTAACCCTAATAATCTGATTAAGGGTTTATCTCTCGTTAATATCCCCTCATTTATACTTGGGTTATTAAAACCAACAGCATCATCCCTATAATTTATCCTTAACTCAAAGTTTTCTTTTTCTATTTGAGTAGCATTTAAATTATAAATATTTTTCATCATAAGATCCCAAGTGGGGATCTCAGTATTAATATTTGAGGGCCTTAACAGCTTTAAAAATATAATTTCATTATCTTCCCTATTCTGGTAATCCTCAGTTAATTCTCCAACTTTAAATCTATTTCCATTATATGTATACTCATATGAGACAGCTAGAACTTCATCATTTTGAAGTCTCCTTAATAAAGAGATATAACCTAATGATTTATTAATTTCATATTCATCAACATCTAGTTTTCTTGCAGAGGTAACCTTTTCGAAATCAATTGTTTTTGACAAATTAAATTGATTAAGTAAAATATCGTCAACTAAATCAATATTTCTAAGATTATTATTAGCAGATATATTTTGAAATAAATCATTTGCTCCATTATCTGCTGGACCATTGTTACCTGACCCAACAAATATATTATTCTGGCTCAGGATATTCTTCCCTTCAGCAAGATCAGTTAAGGCAACAAAATTTCTTAAAGACTCTGAGTTATTAGTTCTATTTAATATATACACCTCTACCCTATTAATATTAATTCCAGAACTTACAAGTGGGATTGATTTCAACCAACGCTCATAGTTTTCTCTAAAAAAATGGCCTAAAAAGAAATGTCTATTTCTATCATAATTAGAGGCTAGGACCTCAAACTCCCTACCTTGAAAACCATTATCAATTTTAATTGATTCACTTTTACCCTGCTGTCTTGATAAAATTCCAGTTATACTTAAATTACCAAATTGTAATTGGGTTTTAACACCAAATAAACTCTGAGCCCCTCTTAGAAGACTATTTTTCACAGGCATACTAACATTTCCAACCTCAATTTTTCTTACTATCTCCTCATCAAAACCAGTATAGTCAAGCTTTAAATTATTCTGAAAATCAAACGTATTATTATTATCAAAATTGGCTGAAATTTTTAATTTTTCTCCAACCTTCCCATTAATGTTGAGGTTAATCTGCTGATCATAATTAAAACCACCATTTCTCTGTTGCCTTATTGGTATAGAAGGATTTTCTATTTTTTGAAATTTTGCTCCAAAATCTAAATTAACAAATCCATTTACTTGTAGATCAATAAAGTTTCCTCCAAATATTCTATCTAAAGACTCGGATATATAAATTTTAGGTATTAACCTTCCACTCTCAAGTGTATTTTCTCCGTCAAGGCTTATTGATTTTTTTTTAAAATATTCCTTAATCTCTCTATCAGTATTTAATTTATCATAGCTGTCAAATGGTAATGTTATAGATGGTCGGTAATCTAAATCTCCAATTTTCTCAGTCACATAAAAAACTCTAGAAGTATCATATTTTGCTTCAATTTTTAGAAGAGAAGTATTAAAATTTAATGGATTATTTGAAAATAAACTTGAGAAGGGGTCAGAATACCTGTCTTTGAGCGAGTATGTAGAAAATAAGTTTGGAGAGTAACTTTCAGTACTATCCTCAACTGACTTATTATCTTGAGATATTAGATCAATAAATTTTACCTGTAATAAAAATAATATCAATAAGAACTTAAAAATTGAATTCAAAGCAATTTTTTTAGAAATTATGATCTTTTTAGTACTTCCTTTATTAGATTCTCAAGAGATATATCACTCTCTCTTTGTAAGATATCATTTATATGTCTCTCAACAATTTTTTTAGAAATACCTAAAGATGATAAAGCTGATAACGCCTCATCTCTTGTAGTATTGTCATAAACAGATGAAATTTTGTCACTATCAATACCCTCTACAGAAATTTTATCTTTTAATTCTAGAATAATTCTTTGAGCAGTTTTTAAGCCGATACCCTTAACTGATTTTATTTTATTAGTATCTGAATTAATAATTGCTTTTTTTAATTCTAGAGCTGAGAGAGATGATAATATCATGATAGCAGTACTTGGTCCAACTCCATTAATAGAGAGTAAACTTAAAAATGTCTCCTTTTCATTAATAGAATTAAAACCATATAGTGTATGCGAATCTTCTTTAACATTAAGGTGAGTATGTATGAATATATCATCCTTATCTTTTAAGCTAGAAAATGTTCTAAGAGATATATTAATATCATAACCTACACCATTTACATCAAGAACTAATTTAGTTGGGTCGATATAATCTTTTTTACCCTTTAGGAACGAAATCATGACTCAAATGTCATTAATATAGAAGATATTTCTTGCATTAACTCCCTTTTTTTTAGACCTGGAGCATATACATATCCTTCCAGATAGTATATTCTACTTTTATTTTTATCATATATGATAATACTTTTGAAAGGTCCCCCAGCTGAAATATCGCTTAACTTCCATAAACCTATTGACTCTATAGCTAAGTTACTATCATAGTTAACTCGACTTGACTCTACAGGGAAGATGTCTTGAATATCCATAAATATTTTGGGGTTCTCAGAATCCTTTAAAAACTTTCTTGATATATAATTTCTTATATTATAAATTTCTGGTTTCTCAGAACTAAAAACATCATAAAAATTTGAAGGTTTACCATCTGAGTAGTCCTCATAGTATAAAAAAATATTTTTTTCAAATTCTGGATCAAGTTGCCTTAACCAAAAAAAGTTTGAAATATCTCCTTTAATATTTTTTGCCAAATCATAACCAATAGGTATTTTTAATTTAACATCATGATCTGACAAGATTTTTTGAGAAATGTTTTTCTCTTCCTTGGCAAAAACTTTATCACTTATTCTTTTCTGTAACTCTTTTTCAAAATACACGAGTATTGCCTCTTTATTTTTAGCTAGTTTTTTGTATAAATCTTCATCTGATTTACTGAATAGATACAATATAATTTGACCTTTTGCGTACTGATCTCTCTTAGTAAAGTAAAAAAGAGTTGAGTCCTCTTTAATAGATTCTAAAGACTCTTGATTGAAATTTTTTCTGAGAATCTGAGAATCAAAACTATTACCTTCTAGAGTAAATGCCACAACAATATTTTTTGCGTGCTTCAATATATTATTAAATTTTCTTGGTTTAATATACCTTAAATCAAATCTTGGCTCAGGCTGAGGTAAGCCTGGCAGGTAGGAACCATATGTATCAACTAATAACCTCCCAATTTTTCCCTGGAATTTCGTTGAATCCATAATTAAAAGCATTTCATTATTCTCACCTGAGGCTCTTGGAAGAAATGAAGAATTGTTTACACTTGTTTTTATTTGTTTATCGCAAGAAATACTTGTAACTAAAAACAAAAAAAAGGCCACGAAAAGTTTTAATCTAACTACCACTATTTATAAATAATAATATTAATTTTAATTAAAAATAAATCATTATGAGTAAAGAATTATTAAATAAGGCCATTGCCTCATGCTTCGCAAAAATAGCAAGAGTTGATGGAAGTATTGGTAAAGAAGAATTAGATATAATTAATTCAAGTGAGATTCTCAAAAAATATGGGGGTAGTATTGAAGGAATTGATACAAAAGATTTCTTTAATAATATTCAGAATCAATACGGCGAGACAATAAAAAATAATTTACAGGATGAAGAGAAAGAAATTCTGATAAGTGATTTAGTAAGTCTTATTAAAGCAGATGATAAGGTACATGACCACGAATTTTTTCTACTTGGTCATGTTGCAAACAGTATTGGTTTCAGTCCTGAGAGAGTTTCGGAGATTATAAAGACCAGAGGTTTATCTGGTAAATCCTCAGGTTGGTTTTCATGGTTATTTGGTTAGAGATAAATTAAATAAGAATCTATTTTTTATCTTCTTCTGAACCTGATTCTTTTTCAATTTCCTTTTTGATCTCGCGAGAGGCATCTTTAAATTCTCTGATACCTTTACCAAAGCCTCTAAAAATTTCTGGTATTTTATTTGCACCAAAAAAGATCACGACGATTAGTCCAATAATTATCCACTCCCATCCTCCAGGCATACCTATTGCGAAAATTATATCCATATTATAAAATTTATTATTGTAAATATAATAAAATCATTTTTTGATAATCCACTTTTCAGGATCCAACTTTATATTATTTTTCCATACTTGAAACTGTAACTGAGTCACACCATCTTTATTTGTTACTAGGTCAGCAATGACCTGACCCTCTGAAACAGTATCTCCTTTTACAACTTTTAAATTTTTAAGCTTTGCATATAGAGTGAAATAATCGCCATGATTAATAATTATGACATTATTCATGCCAGGAATAAATGCAATTGTAGATACTTTACCGGTAAATATAGCTCTTACCTGTGTGGAACTACTTGTCTGAATATCTATACCATCATTCTTGACTTTAATGCTTTTAATCACTGGGTGTGGGTGTTCACCAAATCTGTTTGTTATAAACCCTGATCTTACTGGCCAATCAAATTTACCAATATTCTTTTCGAACCCTTCTGTAATCTCTAACAAATCTAATTCATCTGCAGAGCTTAAAAGCTCTTTTTCTCTTCTAATAATATCTCTAATCAATTTATCTAATTTTTCTAGTGATTTTTTCCTATCATTAATTTCCCTTCTTAGATCTTTTTCTTTTTGACGGAGGTTTGATATAATTTTTCTCTGTTTACCTTTAAGATTAATAAGTTTACTACTTTCTTTAACTTCATTATTTAGAAGATTTCTTTGCTTTTGGTTTAGCTCTATTAAATTTTTCTCTTGATCCTTTAACTCTAGAGATACTTCATTTATTTCTTGAATTTGATTCTTTCTAAATTTAGAATATTGAAAAATATAATTAAATCTTCTAAACATTTGATTATAATTCTCAGATGCAAAGACAAAAGTTAATTTATCTAGAGAGGATTTTGATTTATATGAATAATATATCATTTCTGAATATTCCTCATTTAAAATTTTTAAGTCATTCTTTAAAGATGATATTAACATTCTTAAAGTACTTATCTCCTCAGATTTTATTTTTAAATCCCTTCTAAGGTTATTTATTAAACCCTGTCTATTATTAATTTGTTTATTGATAACATTTAACCTCCCGACAGTAATATCCTTTGATTTTTCAGTCTCCTTCAGAATTTTTTCAGCTTCTTCAATTTTATCAATATTGATATCCCTTTCTTTTTCTAAACTAGACCTAGATTGGTCTTGGGCAAATAAGTTGACACTAAATGTGATTAATAGTATAGGTAAGAAATTAAATTTTCTTAAGGACATACTTTGATGGTATATTGAAAGGAAACTTTAGTGGTTTATTTGTTCTCTCAACCTCTTTAAAATTAAAGTTAATATTTGTAATGACTGGAACACTACTATCATCTAAATAGCTTACAGAAGTAAAAAGATGTCTGCCAGGAAATAAAATTTTACCTAATGGCTTAAAGTTTTCGTAGTCTACTGTTAAGAGGTAATTAGTAATTTCATCAAATAGAATTAGTTTTTCGATCTTTGATGTTTTAATATTTACAAGGTTTTGAGACTGAATTGACTCTTTTTGTTGTATTATCTTAAAATAATTTCCCTCACGATTTAAATTATCAGTTTGGGAAATATCATATAATAAATTTCCTGTTAATATTGATTCAAGCTGATCAAAATTTAGTTTTATTTTAAATTCCCTCTCAATTATGTCAGGTGATGCCTGGATAACTTGTTTATTCACTCTATCGATTATGATAAATTGATCTTTAGTAATCATACCCCTAGCTGCCTCAACTCCTAAAGCTACTCTCACTGAAAACCAAATTCTTTCGTTTTTTTGAATCCTCATATTCAGAGTAGCATTAATTAATTGATTATCATTTTTATATTGAAATTTGGATTTTGTTGACAGGTACTTGTAATCTATTTCCTCAACACTGAAATCATCAAATTCAACTTTAGAAGATTCAAATGCGATAAAATCTTTCTTACAAGAGCTTAAGAGAAGGAAAAATATAACTAGCCGAAATTTATTAAAAGCCATCTTTTGTAAAAGTATATTAAATTTAATACAGGAAATTTAATATCAAGCCTATTCACCCTTAAAATCAGGACATCTTTTTTCTATGAATGCTTGAATACCTTCTTTAAAATCTGAGGTTTTTACACATTCTATAAATAATTTAATTTCCTCTTCGAATCCATCAACGTCTTTTTCAAAATAATTATTTACTGATTTTATAACGTTTTTGATAGCATTTGGCCCTTTTCTTTTAAATGTTGAAATATACTCCTCTACTTTATTTATTCCCGAATCAATGTCATCAACAAGATTATTAATAAGTTTATAATCCAAAGCATCTTCAGCTGATATCATATTTGCTGTCAACATCATTTCAAGAGCCTTTGATTTGCCAACTATTTGTGTCAATCGCTGTGTTCCCCCGTAGCCTGGAATTAAACCTAAATTAATTTCTGGCTGGGAAAACTTAGCATTTAAAGTAGCAACTCTAATGTGACATGCCAAAGACAATTCACAACCACCACCGAGAGCATAACCATTTACAAGTGCAATCACTGGGATGTGCATTTTCTCAATCTGATTAAATAAGTCGTGGCCATTTCTACAAAATTTTAAAGATGATTTACCATCAAGCTCTACAAACTCTTTAATGTCTGCTCCTGCAACAAATGACTTATCACCCTCACCCGTTATAACAATTCCATATTTTCCGATAGAGTTCTTAGTTATAAAGTCGAATAATAAAATCAACTCCTCAATAGTCTTTTGATTTAATGCATTAAGGTTTTTGGGACGATTTATTTTTATCAGGAAATAATCTTTACGATTCTCAAAATGTAAATTTTTTAAGTTCTTCATCAAATTTTAATTTTAAGATTTTTTACCATTGAATTAATAGTTTTATCTAGATCAAATTTTGCTTCCCAACCCCAATCTTTTTTTGCATAATCATCATTTATTGAATTTGGCCACGAGTCGGCTATATTTTGTCTAAAATCTGGTTTAAAAGATACACTAAATGATGGATCTTTCTCAATTAAAATATTTGAAATCATGTCAGGAGATACACTGAATCCAGATAAATTATAACTTGATTTTATTGATAATTTATTTCTATTTACAGTCATTATTTTATCAATAGATTGAATAGCATCATCTATAAAAAGCATAGGAAGTAATGTATCTTTTTTTAAAAAACATTTATAGTTTTCTTTTCTTATATATGAATAGAAAATTTCTACTGCATAGTCTGTTGTCCCACCACCAGGTAAAGTATTATAACTTATAATACCAGGAAACCTTAAACTTCTGATATCAGTTCCATATTTAATATTATAGTATTCACACCACCTTTCTCCAGACAGCTTACTTATCCCATAAATGGTATCAGGCTCCATAACACAGAACTGATTAGTATTATTTTTTGGAGAGGTATTACCGAATACTGATATAGAACTAGGCCAGAAAACTTTTTTAACTATTTTATTTTTTGCAAGCTCTAATACATTGAATAATGAGTTAATATTGAGGTCCCAGGTCATCCTAGGGTTCTCCTCACCTTTAGCAGAAAGAATAGCTGCTAAATGATAAATTTCTTCAATATCATATCTTTTAACTATTAGTTCTAGTTCTCTATAATTGATAGCATCTAATTTATGATAAATTAATTCAGACTTAGACTCTTCTCTTATATCGGTTAATATTATACTATCAGAATCATATTTATTTGATAAAAATCTAGATAGTTCGGTTCCTAGTTGGCCCTCAGATCCAATAATAAGTCTTCTACACATTATGGGTTATGGTTATTAATTTTTAATTTGCACTAAAATATGTAATCTAATAAAATTTTAAGTATGTATAAAGATTTTAAAGTTCACCTTGACAATGAGATAGAAAAAACCAAAAGCTCTGGATTATTCAAAAATGAGAGAATTATAACTTCACCTCAGAGTTCTGTAATCAATACAGATATACAAGATAAAATTATTAACCTTTGCTCAAATAACTATCTTGGGTTGTCATCACATCCGGATGTGTTAAGAGCCGCAAAAGAATCTATTGACAGTCATGGATTTGGAATGTCTTCGGTTAGGTTTATATGTGGGACACAAAATATTCATAAAAAACTTGAAGAAAGTATTAGTAAATTTTTAGGGACAGAAGATACAATTCTTTACGCTGCTGCATTTGATGCGAATGGCGGTCTTTTTGAACCATTATTTGGGCCAGAAGATGCAATTATATCAGATGAACTAAATCATGCATCAATAATTGATGGGATAAGATTATGTAAAGCGTCAAGGCATAGGTATAAACACAACAATATGTCTGACCTTGAAGGTAAATTAAAGGAGACACAAAATTCAAGAGCTAGAATAATTGTAACCGACGGTGTCTTCTCAATGGATGGTACAATTGCACAGCTAGATAAGATAGTTGATTTGGCAAAAAAATATAAGGCACTAGTGATGATAGACGAATGTCACTCAACTGGATTCATGGGAGAGAAAGGTAGAGGCGTTCATGAACAAAAGAACGTCATTGGTGAAGTAGATATAATTACAGGAACACTTGGTAAAGCTCTAGGTGGTGCTTCTGGTGGCTTCACCTCAGGGAGAAAAGAAATTATTGAAATTTTAAGACAGAAATCAAGACCGTATCTTTTCTCTAATACTTTAGCCCCATCAATAGTGGGTGCGTCTTTAAAAGTCTTTGACATTATCGAAAATGATAATAGTTTGATTAAGAAATTACATGAAAACACAAGATATTTTAGGGGAAAAATGACAGCTTTAGGTTTTGATATAACTGAAGGTGATCATCCTATTGTGCCTATCATGCTCTACGATGCTGTCCTAGCAAAAAAAATGTCAGAAAAATTACTAGATATGGGTATATATGTAGTTGGATTCTACTTTCCTGTAGTGCCAAAAGAGAAGGCAAGAATTAGGGTTCAATTGTCTGCTGGGCATTCAAGGAGTGAACTTGATCGTGCAATAGGAGCATTTGAAAAAGTAGGAAAAAGTTTAAATATTATTTAGGTTTATAGTCAACCTCTAAATAATTTAGCAATTCAGACCTCAACTGAACAATTGAGATTTTGGCCTTCATATTACCGTCCTCAAAGACAGAAACTGTCTTATGTTCTTCTGAAATTACAATTGCCAGGGCATCAGTATCTTGAGAAATACCGTAAGCTGCTCTATGTCTTAATCCAAAGTTCATTGGTAGATCTTGATTCTCTGACACTGGCAAAATACATCTTGCAGCAATTATTTTTTCATTATGAATTATTACTGCACCGTCATGTAGAGGACTTTTTCTATTGAAAATTGAAAGAAGTAATCTCTTTGATAAAATTGCATTTAGAGTCTCACCTGACTCAGAATAAAATTTAAGTTCTGAATTTTTAGATATTACAATTAATGCACCAGAATTATTTTCAATAATTAGTTGACAGGAATCAACTAAAGTTGAAACGAAATTATTCCACTTTTTATTTGTATTATTTGCAAAGAAAAGAGAGAATACATCAAATAATTTTTGATCTTTTATATAATTTGTTTTTCCTAAAAAAAGCAGAAATCTTCTGATTTCTTTTTGGAATAAGATCAGAACAGCTAATACACCAACTCCCATAAACTGCCCTAAAATATTAGTTAATAATTCCATCTCAGAAGCCCTAACGATTAGGTAGAAAAAATATAGAATTAGGAATCCAATGAATATTCTAATTGCAACACTTCCTCTCAGTAACCTATAAATAGTATATAAGAGAAGACTTACCAAAAAAATATCAATAAAATCAATAAATCTTATTTCTAGAAATCCTATATTAAAATTATATATCATGAAACTAATTTTACGTGCTCCTTCACATCATGTACTCTAATTATTTCAGCTCCATTCTGAATTGCCAACTTATTCATTTCAAGAGTTCCATGAAGAGCTTTACTCTCTCCATATTTTTTTTTAATAAATGATTTTCTAGATAACCCCACAAGTATGGGTAATTCAAATATTTTAAAAACATTCAGATTTTTTAATAGATCTAAATTCTGTTCAAATTCTTTTGCAAACCCAAAACCTGGGTCTAATATAATATCGTTTACACCAAGAGAATTCAGTCTTTCAATTTTTTTTCTAAAATAGCTCAATATATCAACTATTATATTGTGATAATCGGTCTTTAACATCATATCTTTTGGCGTACCTCTTATATGCATCAATACATAAGGAATATTATAATCTGCAACAACATTGAACATATTAATATCATAGCTTCCTCCAGATATATCATTTATTATATGTACCCCCTCACTTATTGACCTTCTAGCTATTTCGGATCTAAACGTATCAACTGAAAATAAGGTATCAGGAAACCTCTTTACTGATTCCTTTATAATATATTTAATTCTTTCCCATTCCTCGTCAACAGGTATAAAGTCAGAGCCAGGTCTTGTAGAGCAACCCCCAATATCAATGATTGAAACTCCTTCTCTTATCATATTTTCAACTCTTTTAATAGCTGAATCTGTAGAGTTAAATTTACCCCCATCATAAAAGGAATCCGGAGTCATATTTAATATACCCATGATAAGAGGCTTATCAAAATGAAATAATTTTCCTTTAATATTTAATGATCTTTTGATTGATATCTTACTCATTTTAGTTGCTATTTCATATTTTTGAAAAAATTAATAATAATTTGAGAAGTTCTACTATAAATGACTACAAAAAAATTATGGATATCTGCAAAGATATTTATTTAAAAAAATCTAAAGACTATGGGTCTGCCTGGAGAATTTTAAGGATTCCTTCGCTTACAGATCAAATATTTATAAAGGCACAAAGGATTAGGTCTACCCAGGACAAGAAAAAAATGAGAGTTAATGAAAAAATTGATAATGAATTTATTGGAATAATCAACTATTGTATAATGGCAATAATCCAGATAGAGTATGATAATGATGAAATAGAGATTCCTTATGAAAAGCTTGAAAAGTTATACGATACTCATTCAAATGAAATAATGGATCTATTATCAGATAAGAATCATGACTACGACGAGGCATGGAAAGAAATGAGAGTAAGTTCCATGACAGACATAATATTAATGAAACTCTACAGGACAAAACAGATAGAGGATAATCAAGGAAAGACCTTGATATCCGAAGGTATAAAAGCTAACTATCAAGATATCGTTAATTATTCAGTATTTTGTTTGATTAAATTATTATTAATAAAAAAATGAGATTTATATATTCAATTTGTAGATATTTTGTTGGGATTCTATTTATTTTTTCTGGTGGTATCAAAATTAATGATCCCATAGGGACACAAATAAAACTTCAAGAATACTTTGAGGTATTTAGTTCTGACTTCTCACCAATATTTGAAATTTTTATTCCCTACGCATTAATACTATCTGTTCTATTATGTACATTAGAAATTGTAATAGGATTTGCTCTTCTACTGAATTATAAAATTCAAATTGTTTCCAAAATAACATTAGGTCTAATAATATTCTTTACATTTCTAACTTTCTACTCTGCCTACTTTAATAAGGTAACTGACTGCGGATGTTTTGGTGATGCAATAAAATTAACACCATGGGAATCTTTCATAAAGGATATTATATTATTAATATTATCAGGTGCTATTTTTTATATCCACCCAAAACTAGAAAATAAAAGAGGATTTCTATATCTGAAATTTTTTGATGATAAAGTTATTAGAAATGGAGTTATTATCTCAGTTACAATAATTTGCTTACTGGTTAGTTATACTGCTATAAACTTCCTGCCATTTATTGATTTTAGATCCTATAAAATTGGAAACTATATACCGGAACTTATGGAACCTAGCGATGAGTTAAGATATAGTTATGTCATGGAAAAAAATGATAAAATATATGAGTTTGATACCTATCCACAAGATAACTCATACAACTTCGTTGAACTTAAATTATTAAATCCAGAAGCAGAGCCTAAAATTACTGACTACAACCTATGGAATGATGAGGGTGATTATACAAAAGAAAGCTTTTTAGGTAACAAACTATTTCTCATTGTTCACGATTTTCAGAATTTAGATATTGAAGAAAATAAAATAGATCAATTTATCTCTAAAATGAAAAATCTAGAAAATAGTATTAATTTCTGGGTTGAGACAGTAATTGTTACATCCTCTGATGAAAATACAGTAAATAGCTTTAAAGAAAAATATGGTATAGATAATAAAATTGTTTATGGTGATGCTACAGTTCTGAAGACAATAATAAGATCTAATCCAGGTTTTTTTCTGATGAGAAATGGCACAGTGAAAGGTAAGTGGCACTTCAACAGTTTTCCTGAACCAAAAGAAATTTTAAGGGGGGTAAATATTACAATTTAATGCGGAAAGTTTTTTTAGTTGGAATGCCTGGCTCCGGAAAATCTAGAATGGCAAAATTTATTAGCTCAGTAACAGATTTCCGTTATAAAGATTTAGATGATGAAATTGAGAGAATAGAAGGAAAATCTATAAAAGAAATATTTAAAAATAATAGTGAAACTTATTTTAGAAATAAGGAAACAGAAATTTTAAAAAAGATAATTGAAAAAGATAAAAATTTGATAATTGCAACAGGAGGAGGTACACCTTGTTTTAATAAAAACATTGATCTAATAAATAAAAGTGGATTATCAATTTTTTTAAATACATCTTTAGATGTACTTGTAGAGAGGATCTCCAGGAAAGATAAAAGACCTCTCTTTAATAATAAAGATGTTGAAGAAACTGTAAAAAAAATGTTTGAAGAAAGAATTAAATTCTATTCCAAATCAAGATACCACGTAACAAAAAATAATAGAGATAAAGTATTATCTATTATTAATTCTTATGCCTAAAGAAATTAAAAAAGTATTCTTCATAGAAGATATATCGGCTATAGGTTGATTTGAATAAATTGGATAAGGAATTAATCTACTGTAATCTTTAGTTGAGAGATAGGTAAAGTCTAATGAGATTGTATTGGATAGAAACCCTAAACCTATACTTTTTCTTACTTTTTTATTATCAACATCAACTAAATTTTTGTTAGGGTCAGTCAGATAACTATAACCTAATCTCAAATAAAATTTGTCATATCTACCTTCGACACCAAACCTGTAGTTAACTGCCATTGTCTTATAGAGATTATTTATCTCCTGATTATCATCGTAGCTACTAAAATCTTCAAAGATAAGATTGGAAGATGAGTAATTTATTAAGTCAATATCAGCGGTTATAAAACCATACTTATTTATAAAATACGATGATCCTAATGTAAGTTTTGAAGGTAAATAAAAATCATAATTTGTGACATTTGTCAGAGTTCCTGAGATTGAAGTTCCAAGAACGGTATCCTCGGGTTGAAAATAGTAATCAAAGTAACTGGTTTCTAATTCACTATCAATTTCCTCTCTCATAAAGTATTTAGTCTTTGACTCATAATTTATTCCAATGTTTAAATTGTCAGTAGGTTTTATTATCATTCCAAGTGATAATGATGTACCGTTACCAGTAATTTTTAATAAATCATCAAGAATAAGATAGTCCAATATTCCCTCAATCTCCCAGTCACCGTTTTCATTCAAAATCTCAAAACTACTTTCTTTATATATCCTGTTCTGTTCATAATAGATTCTATAAATATTAGCTCCTAATCCAAAAAAGAAGACATCATTAAAATTGAGAGCAGAGGATATAGAAAACTTTGATATATTCCCAGAATTAATTACTCTTTCCTCCTGTAATGGATAACCTCCTACAAAGGAAAAGTAAGATCCAGGCAAGTCATTATCTGGATTAATTAAATAATGATCGTAGGCTTCTTGTAATACACTGATACCGCTTATTTGTTCGGAATTTGAAATTAACGAAAATGGTACACCCTGAGCATCTGTAAGAAAATAGTCAATTATTGAATTATTATCATTATATCCTCTGTAATACCTTTCATCAGTAAAATCTTTAAGACTATTATAAGAAATACCAAAATTTAATTTTGGACAAGTTTTACATTCAAAAAGACCTTGATTATAAGAACTCCTCTGAGATCTTAAGGGTAGAAGAAGCGATATATTATTAAGATTATCAAATGTTTTTTTATAGTATGATGTTTCACTTATGAAATTGGAAGTATTTTTATTTGACTGTGATTTATATGTTATTGAAAATACTTTTTTATTAAAAAATCCTATACCTGCAGGATTGATAGAAATTGAGCTGACATCTCCACCTAATGAACTTGATGCACCTCCTATAGCTTGAACTCTCCCAGTACCACCGTTAAAATACTGACCAAATTTGATAACATCTTTATAGTACCCATACTGTCCATATGAATTAAAGGACACGAATATTATAACTAACCTGATTAGCCTATTCATTATCTAAATGAGAAAATTATTTTTAATTTCTTCCCCTGGATGATCCGCCGCTACTTCCACCTCTGCT
>TARA_B100001121_G_scaffold194956_1_pt1 | contig 39112 bp, 33 predicted proteins | sample TARA_B100001121 | Tara Oceans TARA_B100001121 (sample SAMEA2622817) | marine metagenome | biome: marine biome (ENVO:00000447); feature: surface water layer (ENVO:00002042); material: "saline water (ENVO:00002010), including plankton (ENVO:xxxxxxxx)" | depth 5 m
CAGGGCTTCTTCTCCGCCCACCGGGACACCTCGGGGGCCGACATCGCCGCCGGTCTGCTCGGCGTGTTCGCCGCCAGCGCCTGGATGACCACCTTCCAACCCGCGGACAACTTCGTGACGCGGCAGCAGGAGAAGCAGGTGATCTGGGTGGTGGACGAACTGCTCGCCCGCCCCGCCAACTGGTTCCTGCTGGCAGGGGCGTTCGTCGTCCCCATGCTGGTCGTCTTCCTGCCGCTCTACATTCTGGGCTGGAAGACGCTGGGCATCAGCGTCGGAAACATCACGTTGACGCTGGGAATCCTGGTCGGACTGGCCGCCCTGGGCGTGGTGCTGCGACGGATCCTGCCGGACTACCTCCGGCGGATCGAGACGGATCGCCCGTGCTTCGAATGCGGGGTCGATCTGTCCGACCTCGAACTGGACGCCGACGGCTCGGGGCACTGCGGAGCATGCGGCTATCCGGTGCACCGTTCGCAATGGGTCCGGCTGCCCGCGCCCCGCATTCCGCTGGCGACGATCCTGCAGGCCGACGGTGCCCTCGGACTCGTCTGCTTCGCCGGCTACGTGCTGCTGGCCATGTGCGCCGCGCCCCTCCTGCTGCTCGCCAACGGGCACCCGGGACTTGCCTCGTCCATCTTCTACTGCGGAACGTTCATCGCCGGAGCTCTGGTCTGGCAGTGGTTCCGCGTGCTCCGAAACGAGATCGTCGAGGAGGGGGATCGACGCTGCGTGCGGTGTCGTTGCGATCTGACGACCGTCGGCGTGGCCGGCGGGCTGGGCGTGTGTCCGGAGTGCGGTGTGAATTTCGCGCGGCTGCACGAGCTGGTGGACGATGAGGGATTGGGAAGCCCCGAGCCCGCCACGCATGCCTGATCGAATCGAATCCAATGCCCGCACCGTCATGGTGCTCACCGCATTCAGCCGCATCACCGGACTGGTGCGGGACGGTGTGCTCAGCCGGGTCCTCGGCGCCAACCAGCTCACCAGCGCGTTCTGGTTTGCGTTCCTCATCCCGAACTTGTTCCGTCGACTCTTCGGGGAAGGAGCCCTGACGGCGGCGTTCCTGCCGGTGTACGCGAAACTGCGGGATCGCGATCCGGACCGGGCGGCCCAGTTGGCCACCATGGTGATCGCCTGTCTGATGATCGGACTGGGCGGGGTGGTCGTGCTCGGGGAGGGGATCCTGTTCCTCATCTCGGCGATGCGGAACCACGATGACATCGCCATCCAGCTGATGATGATCACCCTGCCGTACATGCCGCTGGTCTGTCTGGTCGCCATCCTGGGGGCCATGCTCCAGGTGATGGGTCGGTTCGGACCTCCGGCCGCCGCTCCCATCCTGCTCAACGGCGCGATCATCGTGGCCGTCACGACCATGGCGTGGACGACCGTCGACGACGAACGGGCCCGACTGCTGAGCGTGGTCGGCGCCGCCGTCGCGATGGTCGCGGCGGGACTGCTGCAGGCGGTCTGGATGCTGTGGTCGCTGCGCGGACGGGCCGGCTGGAACTGGAATCCCGACGCCGCGATGAAACCGCTGAAGCAGGTCTGGCGGGCCTCGCTGCCCATGATCCTGGGCCTCGGCGTCCTGCAGCTGAACACCTTCTTCGACGGTCTGATCGCCAGCTACCCCGCGGTGATGGGGACCACCGACTTCCTCGGCGCGATGTACCCGCTCGACGACGGAGCGATGACGATCATCAGCTACGCGCAGCGGCTCTACCAGTTCCCGCTGGGCGTGTTCGCGATCTCGGTGGCCACCGCCATCTACCCGGTCCTCGCACGGCAGGCGGACGATGACGTTCCGTTCGCGGACACCATCCGGCGGGGACTGCGACTCGTCCTGTTCATCGGAGTGCCCGCCAGCGTGGGACTGGCCCTGGTCCGGGAACCGCTCGCCGCGTGCATCCTGCAGGGCGGCGAGTTCACCGCGAACGACGCCCACCGCGTCGCCGCCGTCCTGCTCGGTTACGCGACGGCGGTCTGGGCCTATTCGATGAATCAGGTGTTCACCCGCAGCTGCTACGCCAGAATGGACATGATGACCCCGGTCCGGATCGCGATGGGAGTCGTGGTCCTGAACCTCGTCCTCAACCTCGGTCTGATCTGGACGCCCCTGGGCGAAACGGCCCTCGCCTGGTCGACGGCGATCTGCGCCGTACTCCAGTGCCTGCTGCTCCTGCGGGCCACCGGCCGCCACGTGTCCCGTCCCGTCGACGCGACGGTGAGGACCACCGCAGGACGGGTGATCGGGCTCTCCGTCGTCATGGGAGCCGCGGTGCTCTGGAGTTCGACGTGGTTCGAACCCTCGCCCGGCATCCTCGGGTCGATCGTCGAACTCGCCGTCATGGTCACCGTGGGCGGCGGCGTCTACGCCGCGGGGGCCCGCATCCTGCGGATGCCGGAACTGCGCTGGTCACTGGGACGGCCCTAGTCCTCGTCGACGGTCCACTCGCGTCCATCGCGGTGCACGGTTCGGTACAGGGTGTCACGCTCGACCGGATGGAAGCCCGCCTCGCGCGCCGCCCGCTGCAGATCACGCTGCGTGACTTCCTGATGGGTGCCGGCCCCGTCCACCTTCGTGATGTCGTACCACACGACGGTGCCGTCGATGTCGTCGGCGCCGTTCTGCAGCATGAACTGGGCCATCTCGAGCGTCTGCATGATCCAGAATGCCTTGATGTGCGGGAAGTTGTCCAGCATCAGGCGTGACACGCACATCGTGCGCAGGTTCTCGAGGCCCATGGGCCCGGGCAGGTGCTCGAGTTCGCTGTCGTCGGGAATGAAGGGAAGCGGAATCAGGGTCTGGTAGTAGCCGGTCGAACAGGTCTCGGACGTCGGCTGCAGACCCGCCGCGGCGGTGGCGGGATCGGTCAGGACGACGGCTTCATGTTCGGCCCCGTCGTGATCGATCGCGGTCTGGGTGCAGGCCCCCTGGGTCCGGGCCCAGTCCAGCAGGGTCCGGTCCTGCTCCTGTCGGAGCAGCTGCATGTGTCGGATGCGGTCCTCAAAGGTCTCGACGTGTCCGTAGAGCATCGTGGCGTTGGTGTTCAGTCCCTCTTCGTGGGCCAGACGATGCACGATGAGCCACTGATCGCCGCTGATCTTGCCCCGATGGGTCTCGGAGTGGACGCGGTCGTCGAACACTTCGGCGCCACCCCCGGGCATCGAGCCGAGCCCGGCCTCCTTCAGCTGCCGGATGACCCAGCGGATCCCCTCCTCCTTCTCCCGCCCCCGCTTGGCGATTCGGGCCAGGTGCACGATCTCGACCGCGGTGAACGCCTTGATGTGCACGCGGGGTGCGGTCTCGCGGATGGTGCGGAGCATGTCGAGGTAGTACTCGAACGGCAGCCAGGGGTGCAGCCCACCCACGATGTGCATCTCGGTGGCGCCCGCATCGATGGCCTTGATGGCCTCGTCGCGGATGTCGTCCAGGGAATACTCGTACGCACCGTCCTGATCGCGCTTGCGATGGAACGCACAGAACTTGCAGCTGAGAGCGCAGATGTTCGAGTAGTTGAGATGCCGGTTCACGTTGTAGTAGGCCACGTCGCCGTTCAGTCGGCGCCGCACGAGATCCGCCAGTGAACAGACCGTCCAGATGTCGGAGGTCCGGAACAGGGTCATTCCCTGTTCGGCATCGAGTCGACGACCGTGGATCACGTCCTCCGCGATCGGAGTCAGCGCGGCATCCCGGACGCGTTCGAGCACGCGGTGCGCAACGGTGTCGATGGCGGGAAACGTCGTCATGACCCCTGATTGTATCGCTGCGGGACCACCGAAACGATGGACGAGTTCGATTTCAAACCGTCATTATCGGACTCAAGGCGTTCCTGCGGGTTCTGAGGGGGGGAGGGGAATGGTTTTGCCCCGATTTCACCATCCACCGAAGAGCCGGACCCCCGCTGTCGATCATCTCTGTGACGACCCATGTCCGGAACGCACCCGAACATTCCGACTCCCGACCGCACGGCACGCAACCCGCTTCCGTTTCCGGGGCATCCGCCGACCGCGGCACCGGCGACGGATTCCATCCGCATCGCCGCACTCGCCCTCGAACTGGCCGACCGGCGCATGCAGCAGCTGGCTCGCTCGCTGGGATGCCTGGGCTACTTCGAGGACGACGGTGACGGACCCCGCGCCGCCTGAGCAGACGCCCGATTCGCACGCTCCACGATGCTGCGGATGCGCGTGCTTCGGTAGCGTGCGTCGACCACGAAGGGAACTCTGATCAACTCGATGCGCTTCGGAGGGGGCGGTCGGTCCCTTCCGGCGCCCGTGTCCATCACCGGTGGCGGCGTGACGGTGCGACCGTCACTGGGCTCGGCTTCGATCAACACCGCATCCGCGACTTCGGCCACGATGGGGGGCTGATCGGCCGCCTCGATCATCCGGCCTTCAGAGCCCTCGATCGGAACGATGACGGCGGGTTCGGAGCGACGCGGAGGCCCGATGTGGAACCGGGTGTCGGCCGGCCAGGTCGCGATGTAGCCGCTGCCCGTCACCACGTACTCCGAACGCGGGAAGACGGCCCAGAGGCCCGCGGCCCGACGAACGTACCGCCCGGCCGGCGTGTCCTCGCGCATCAGCTGTTCGAAGCCGAAGGGGACCTGGATTCCGTACTGCACGTCCCGAAGACTGGTGGACAGCCCCGAGGCATCCTCGACGAACGCGTCGACGGGGACGAGTTCCTCGCGGACCGACTCCTGGGCTCCGACCGGCGGCGTCAGCCACAGCGCAGGCCCGATCACGAGCAGTTTCAAGACTGAACCGTGCATCCATCGAATCATCGTCCACTCCGGGCCTCGAACGGCCTCCGTTCAACAGTACACTCATCGTCCTCCCGGGCCACCGGACATCGTCGATTTCCCTGACGGAGCGGATCCCACCCATGAATTCCAAGTCCGAGTCCCTCGTCGCGGCCGTTCTCACCGGTGGAGCTTCACGCCGGATGGGGCGGTCCAAGCACGACCTGCGACTCGAGGACGGACGCCGCATGATCGAACTGATGGTCGAGGTGTGTCTGCAGGTGACACCGCGCGTCGTGATCTGCGGCCCCCAGGATGTGCTGCCGGACCGAACGCACGTGGAGGATCGGATCCCCGATCAGGGTCCGCTCGGAGCGTTGGATGCCCTGCTGGCCAGCGGACTCGGCGAACGCTATCTGGTCGTTCCCTGCGACATGCCCGCTCTGGTGGCCGACGATCTACGCCGCCTCGCGGAGCATCCGGGTGAACTGGTCACCTTTCGGACGCCCGACGGCGGTCCGACCGCCTCGCTTCCGATGCTGATCTCCGACGCACTCGCGGAGACGATCTCCGCCCGCCTCGCATCGACCGACCGGTCGCTGCACGGGCTGCTGCGGACCACCGCCGCGGCCCGCACGGACGGACCTCCCTCGGAACGTCTGCTCAACATCAATACGCCCGAGGAATGGGCCGCATGGAGCGGATCACGACGCGACGACTGATCGGCGGCGGATCCGCACCGGTATGCCCTTGAAGGCCGGAGTTCTCGAGACGGGATCCACACGGCGCGGGATCAGCACGTTCGCTTCCGGATAGTACATCACCGCATTGCCGGGACGGATGTCGATGGCCCGGACGTGGACCTCCATCGATCCGGTGCCGGTCGACACCTCCACCCGCTCGTCGTGGACGAGTCCGAAGCGGTCCATGTCGTCCGCGTGCATCAGGATAACGTCGCGACGGTCCTGCCCCCGGTACAGGTCCTCCTCCTCGTAGACCACGGTGTTGAACTGTCCCTCGCTCCGGATCGTCATCAACCGAAGTTCGTCGTCCGCCAACGCTTCGCTGTGCGGCAGCGGCACATTGTGGACCCGCGCCCGGCCGGTCTCGGTCGAGAAGCGGGGCGTGTGGAAGGTCCGGCCGTCGATGTGGAACTCCTCGCCGGTGCGCCCGATCTCCTCGATCGCCTCGTAGCCGGGCACCACGCGCGCAATCAGGGAACGAATGGCATCGTGCGACCGCAGGGCCGTCCAGTCGAACGCGCCGTCGTCGCCCAGGATCCGGGACGCCAGATCGGTGATCACGTCGACCTCGCTGCGGGGACCTTCGTGACGCGGTCGGCCGCCGTCGCTGAGCCGGACGTAGTTGAACATCGACTCCTGCGTCGTGGACTGGGATTCCTCGTCGCGGGGAAGGACGGGCAGGATGATCGTTTCGCGACCGCAGCCGTGCGCGTGGCCGGTGTTGAGCGTGGTCGAGAGATGCACGACCTGATCGATGCACCGGAAGGCCTCGGCCGCGAAGGTGGAGTCCGGATTCGAACCGTAGAGGTTTCCGCCGAGACAGAGGGCGAACCGGACGGCGCCCGACCGGGCCGCTTCCATGCACGCCAGCGTATCCATGCCCGGGGCGGTGGGCATCGGCACATTCGCGGCGTGCTCGAGTTCGCGGAAGAAGGCCTCCTTCAGCTTCGGAACCACACCCATGGATCCAATGCCCTGCACGTTCGAATGACCACGCAGCGGAAGCAGCCCGCACCCGGGGCGACCCAGCTGCCCGGTCGCGATGGCGAGGTTGGCGATCATCTGCACGTTTCCGACCCCGTGGTCGTGATGGGTGATGCCCATGGCCCAGCAGAAGATCGAACGCTTCGACGCTGCACAGAGGGAGGCGAGCTCGTCGATGACGGACTGCTCCACTCCGCTGCGCCGCACGATCTCCCCGGGATCGAGTGCCCCGATCGAGGCCTCGAACTCGTCCCATCCGTCGGCGTGCTGCCCGACGAATGCGCGATCGATCCCACCGCGACGCACCAGCGCCCGGATCACGCCCGCCAGCAGCCATCCGTCACCGCCGATGTGGCCCTGCACGTAGAGATCGTTGATGCGGGAGGCGCGGATCATGCTGCGCACGTCGGACGGGACCTTGAAACGGTCCAGTCCCAGTTCCCGCAGCGGATTGATCACGACCACACGGCCACCCCGCCGCCGCACCTCCACCAGCGAACGCATGAGACGCGGATGGTTCGAGGACGGATTCGCACCGATGAGTACCACCAGATCGCACTCGTGCAGATCCTCGAGGACGACCGTCGCGGTCCCCGAACCGGTCACGGAGGCGAGACCGACTCCCGACGCCTGGTGGCAGTAGTAGGAGCAGTTGTTGATGTTGTTGGTTCCCCAGCACCGGGCCATCAGCTGCAGGAGGAACCCGGCTTCGTTCGATGATCGACCCGAGAAGTAGAAGAACGCCTCCTCTGGTGCGATGGATCCGAGACGCGACGCGATCCGGTCCAGCGCATCGTCCCAGTCGATCTCCCGGTAATGGCTGTCCAGCGGACCGCGGTACACGGGACGGGTCAGTCGCCCCGCCGCCTCCAGTTCCCGGGGGGTCATCTCCTGCATCCGGCGGATCGAGACATCGTCGAAGAAATGGGTCGGCACCGCGCCCTGGAGATCCGCGGCCATGGCCTGCACCGACTTCTTGCAGACCTCGGGGAATCGACCCGCTTCATTGACCATGCCGCCCTGCTGGCCACCCATCCCCAGTGCGCAGGTCTTGCAGGCGTTGCGGGTGCGCATCGCCTTCCACATGCGGAGAAATCCGCCCGTGGCACGGGCATGCTTGAGGGTGTAGAAGATGGCCGGCCAGCCACCGGCCGCCTTGATACGTCGCACGGGTGCACCTCCGGATCAATGGTACGTCAACGCGGCGGGACGAGTCGTTCCTCGTCGACTAGCATGCCGTCATGGTCGACACCGTCCCGGTTGCGGAAGACACTTCGGGTCCCGAACGAATTCTGGTCGTGGACCCGGGGGATGTCAGTCGCAGCATCCTGAGCGAGTTCCTGTCCGACCGGGGCTACGACGTCCGAGTGGCCCGGGGGCAGGCCGATGCCCTCCGGCAGCTGGACAACGACTCCATCGCGTTGGTCATCCTCGATACCGATCTGGACGAGGGACACGGGTTCGACCTGCTCAAGCAGATTCGACGCCGGCACCTGGCCGCCGTGCTGCCCGTGATCATCGCCTCGACCCGCGACCGGTCCGAGATCGTGGTGGAGTCCTTCCGCCACGGCACCAACGACTACGTGACGAAGCCCATCAACCTGCCCGTGCTGCTGGCGCGGATCCAGGCGCTGCTGGCCGTCCGCAACATGCCGATTCCGGAGGACGAGCCGGATTCCACGGTCACGATGATGAAGGAACTGGATCTTCCGGGCATCGACGGGCGACTGCAGCAGGCGGTGGGAGGCGCCCGCAAGCTCCGCACCATCTGCGACATCCTGCGGGAGAAGCTCCACGCGGAACGGGCGACCGTCTTCCGCTACGACGAACCCCGCAACGAGTTGCTGACCGCGGTCGCCCATCGCGACGAGGTCTCCGGAAGCGACGAGTCACTGCTCATCCGCATGCCCGCCGATCGCGGACTGGCGGGAGCCGCTCTCACCGACGACGACATCATCCGGGTCGACGACGCCTACCAGGACGACCGGTTCAACCGGGACATCGACACCCGCACCGGATACCGGACCAGGAGCGTCATCGCGTTCCCACTGCACGCGGACGACGGCCGACGCATCGGCGTGGCCCAGGTGCTCAACCAGCGGGACGGCGGTTTCCGGTTCGAGCATGTGAAGATGGTCCGGCAGCTGGCCCCCCGGTGCGCCGAAGCGCTGTCGCTGGCCTTCTTCGAGGACGATGACGAACTCAACCTGGCCGAGACCATCGTGGCCAGTCCCGCGGTCGATTCACTCGCGGAGACCGTGCTGCCGGCGATTCCCGCGCACGCCGAGGACAGTCGCGCCTACGGAACGGCCCAGAGCGACAAGCAGAACCCCTACGCCATGGTGGGGCGGCACATCGGTCGCTACAGCGTGACCGACGTCCTCGGAGTCGGAGGTCAGGGATTCGTCCTCAACGCCCACGACGATCTCATCGACCGCGACGTCGCCATCAAGATGGTGAACATCGACGTCACGAAGCATCCGATGGCCCGCGACCGCTTCATGCACGAGGTCCGGACCATGGGACAGATCAACCATCCCAACACCGTCACCATCTACGATGTCGGGGAATACGAATCCTCACTCTTCCTGGTGATGGAGAAGGGCGAGGGCGGGACGGCATGGAAGCTCATCGACGGCAGCGAGCGCGTGCCGTGGCCCCGGGCGGTGCAGATCCTCATCGATGCCTGCGAGGGGCTGGATGCGGCCCATCGCCGCGGACTCATCCACCGGGACATCAAGCCCGACAACATCCTGCTGACGGCCGACGGAGCCGGCAAGCTCACCGACTTCGGACTCGCCCTGGCACCCAACACCGAGGATGTCGCTGGAGCCGGACGGATCGTGGGAACGCCGCACTACATGAGTCCCGAACAGTGCGGTCGCGGCGACGTCGATCACCGGAGCGATCTCTACTCGCTCGGAGGCACCTTCCACCATCTTCTGGTCTCGCAGCCGCCGTACCCCGGACGACCGAAGCTCCACGATCTGCTGCACGCCCACCGGGAGGACCCGGTGCCGGATCCGCTGGCCGTCGATCCCACCCTGCCCCCCGAGTGTGCGACCATCGTCGCCATGGCCATGGCGAAGAATCCCGCCGACCGGTACCAGAACTCGATGCAGATGCGGCAGGATCTCGAATGGCTCAACGAGCTGGGCCGGCGGAACGTCTGATCCCCGCTGGTACAATGCCCCCCATGCAGCCCGATTCGGTCGGAAACTCGATGTTCGTCACGCCCTTCGTCGAGGGGCGCCGGCTGACGCTCCGACTACGGGGCCCGTCGATCAACGAACGCGAATCGTTCATCATCACCAACGAGGCCTCGAAGTCCATCGAGACCGCGGACGACGTCTGCTCGTTTCTCGTGCTGGACATGCAGGAGATCTCGTTCATCTCGAGCATGGGCATCGGCATGCTGCTGGATCTCCGCAAGCGGGCCGCCGCACGCGACATGAAGATCGTCCTGTCCAACGTGGGCGATCAGCTCTACACGCTGCTCAGCATCGTGAAGCTCGAGAAGCTGCTGTCGGTCTGCACCAGCGAACGCGACCTCAAGCGGGCACTGCGCTGATCACTCCACCGCCCGGGCGGCGAGTCGAATCCGGTCCCAGGCGGTCCGGACGTGCTCCATCGTGGTCCTCCACTGACCGATGCAGCAGCGGATCACGAACCGTCCGTCGAGTTCGCAGTGGGTGAGGCTCATGTCACCCGAATCGTTCAGAGCGTGGAGCATCGCCCGCGTCGCATCGTCGCCCGCGACGTGCCGGAAGCACACCATGTTCAGGGAACGGGGCGCGGCGGACTCCAGTCGGGGTTCCGCATCCAGCCAGGCCTCCAGTTCCGTGGCCAGACGCACGTGTTCACGCACCATGGTGCGGAGACCGGCCAGTCCGATTCCCCGGTAGAGGAACCAGAGCTTCAGGGCCCGGAAGCGGCGTCCCAGCGGAATCTGCCAGTCGCGGTAGTCGATCACCCGTCCGCTGTCCGTCGCCCGGTTGCGGAGATATTCCGGCATGATGCTCATGGCGGAGACCAGCGACTCCGTCTCGCGCAGCCAGAGGCAGCTGCAGTCGAACGCGGCTCCCATCCACTTGTGCGGGTTGAAGTTCCAGCTGTCGGCATGCTCGATGCCGGCGTGCATGCCGCGGAACTCCTCGCACAGCGCCGCGGTTCCCATCATCGCCGCGTCGACGTGGACCCAGAGTCCGTGCTCGCGGGCGAGCCGACCGATCTCGGGCAGGGGATCGAATCCGCCGGATGCCGTGGTCCCGAGCGTCACGTTCACGAAGAACGGTTTCGCCCCCGCGTCCAGATCGGCGTGCAGTCGCGCCGCGAAGGCGTCGGGACGCATTGCGAACGCCTCGTCGACCTCGATCAACCGGAGATGGTCGGTGCCGATGCCGCACAGTCGCGCCGCCTTCTCGAGACTCGAGTGCGACTGGCTGGAGGTGTAGGCGACCAGCGGTGCGGTCGACTGGTCCAGTCCGTGCGTACCGCTTCGTCCTCCGGTCGCACGGTCGCGGGCGGCGATCATGCAGGCCAGGACGGCGCTGCTGGCGGTGTCCTGCAGCACCCCGCCGCCGGGACCGTCGACGTCGAACCGGAACGCATCGGGCAGCCCGAGGGCACGTGCGGTCCAGTCGAGCATGCGCATCTCGACCTCGGTGCAGGCCGGACTCGTCGACCAGAGCATTCCCTGCACCCCCAGTCCCGTGGACAGCATGTCCCCCAGGAGCGAGGCTTCGGCCGCGTTGGCGGGAAAGTAGGCGAACCAGTTGGGAGACTGCCAGTGCGAGAGTCCGGGCACCACGATCGAATCGACGTCGGCCAGGATGGCGTCGATCGTCTCCGGATCCTCGGGGGCCTCGGAGGGAAGGGCGTCGAAGACGGACCCCGGTTCCACCCGGGCCATGACCGGATGTTCACCGGCTCCACCCCGGTACTCCGCAATCCAGTCGACCATCCGGTGGCCGGCCCGACGGTAGTCGTCGAGATCCATCCTGTCGTGGGGCAGTCGGGCCATCAGGCGGGCAGGGTGGCCAGTTCGCCCTGGACCTCGTCCATGAGCCGCTTCATGGTGCCGGGGCCGAAGTCGAAGGTGAGCTCGGCGGCCTCGAAGAGTTCGGGCAGCGGACGGGATCCGCCCAGCGTCATGGCCCGACGGTAGTTCTCGATCGCCTGACCACGGTCCTGGCGGTACTGCATCCAGAGCTGCAGGGCGCCCAGTTGGGCGATGCCGTACTCGATGTAGTAGAAGGGGACGTTGAAGAGGTGCAGCTGGCGATGCCACGCCTTGGCCCGCTGGGCCTCGAAGCCTTCCCACGACACGTCAGCGCCGTAGAGCGCGTCCAGCTCGAGCCAGTAGATGTCGCGCTGCTCGGAGGTGTGCTCCGGGTGGGTGTAGATCCAGTGCTGGAACGCATCGATCTGCGCGATCCAGGAGAGCGTGCGGACGAGGTCCTCCAGGTGCGCACGCCGCGCACGGTTGGCGGCCTCCTCATCGTAGAACTCCTCGAGGAACGGATGCGCCAGCAGTTCCATGCTCATCGAGGCGACTTCCGCGAACTCGATGGGTGCATGGCGGTAGGCCACCAGCGGTTCGTCCCGGCTGAGGATGGAATGGAAGGCGTGTCCGGCCTCGTGCACCATGGTGACGAGATCCCGCTGCAGTCCGGCGGCGTTCATGAAGATGAACGGGACGCGCCGACGATCCCGGTTGTACTGGTAGCCGCCGGGCGCCTTGCCCTTGCGGGATTCCAGATCGAGGGAATCGCCGCCCCGCATGGTGTCGAACATCTCGCCCAAGGAGCCGTCCATCCGGTGGAAGAGTCGGGAGGTGCGATCGACGAGCTCGTCGGCACCATCGAAGGGACGCAGCGGTGCGCGACCGTGGACGTCCACCTCGAGGTCCCAGGGACGCAGGACGTCCACCTCGAGCAGGCGGGCACGTTCGCGGTTGAGCTCATGGTGGATCGGAACGCAGATCTCGCGGGCGGCCCGATGGAACTCCTGGCAGTCCGCCGGGGTGTAGTCGAAGCGGTGCATCGCCGCGAAGGCGTATTCCATGTAGTTCTCGTGGTCGGCGTTGCGGGCGACCTGGTCGCGGATCGAGACCATCCGGTCGAAGAAGCCGTCGATCGGTTCGTGGTCCCGGTAGCGGCGCTCCATGATGGAGCTCCACGCCCGCTCCCGGACCGAACGGTCGTTCTCCTGCACGAACCGACCCATCTGCGGCATGGTGTATTCCTCGCCGTCGAACTCCACGGTCATCGCGCCGCAGACCTCGTCGTACTGCTGACCGAGCTTGGTGTCGTCGGTCTGCAGCGGAATGTTCTCCTCACGGAACAGCTTGACGTCCGCGTCGAGATTGCGGAGGTAGACCCCGTAGCGTTCCTGGTCAAGATCGTCGACGAAGGGGCACTGCACGATCCGGCGATCGAGTCGGAAGGAGACGTCCTTGAGCTTGGGCTCCACGTGCTCGACGAAGTGGAGAAATGCGTTCTTGGCATCCTCGTCGTCGGTATGACAGGTCATCCGGATGTAGACGTTGGCCTGCGCCTCGCTGGCGGCGGCGTCGAGTTCACTCCGGTCCAGCAGCAGCTGCTGAAGGCATCCGGCGCACCGGAGTTCACGCTCCACGAGCGCCGTGTAGAGCGGCTCGAGCTGATCCCAGTCGAGGGCGTCGAGGTCGGAGGGTACGAAGTCGTTGGGCAGGGGATAGTTCGTCATGGGATCTCTTCCAGAATGGATTCTTCGATTCCGCGGGCGGCCACGGGCACGGCGGCAAGTTCGGTTCGTTCCTGCACCGCGAGGGCCAGGTGGCCGGCGTGCAGCGCATCGGAACAGGGTACGAAGAGGGTCGACCCGCTGCCACTGACGTGGACGGGGCCCTCGGCGATGGCGGCCACCTGCTCGCGGTGACCCGCCAGATCGGGAGCGACCCGCACGGCGGGAGCGGCCAGATCGTTGAACAGGGCGTCGGGAGCGGGCACCCCGGCACCGCCCAGCGTCCGGACCTCGGATACGCGGCTGGACGCGGGAGGATCGTCGTCGAACGCCGTGTAGACCGCACCGGTCGGACACGGGTACCCCGGAAACACCAGCACGGCGTGGAACGAGGGAACGTCATCGTGCCGGAGCAGGGTCTCGCCCATCCCCTCGACGATGGCGCTGCCGCCGCGGACGAGGAAGGGCACGTCGCTCCCAAGGGTGGCGGCGATCGATTCCAGGGTCGCGTCGTCCAGTTCGAGGTCGTGGAGTTCGTTCACGGCACGCAGCATGGCCGCGGCGTTGGAGGATCCACCCCCGAGTCCGCCGCCCACCGGTATCCGCTTCTCCAGTTTCATCTGCACGGGCAGGGACCGCCCCACGTGCGCTTCCAGCGCGAGGTGGGCGCGAACCGCGAGATCGGAGGTGATCGGCCAGTCGATGTCCGAGCGGCTTCGCGCATCGTCGTGCCACAGGATGGCGTAGCGGGAGAACCGGTCCGGCTCGAGCCGCACCACCTCGAGGTCGTCGACCAGATCGAGGGTCACCATCCAGGTTGCGATCGGATGCATCCCGTCCTCGCGCGGCGGATCCACGGCCAGCAGGAGATTGAGCTTGGCGGGACAGACGGTGGTGATGACGCGTCGCGAGGTCATGGAGCGCTCCGGATCCGAATGGTACCGTAGCGCTCAACCGGAAGGGATTCACCCGACGAACCAAAAGAGGAGCATTCGCATGTCCATGCCGATCTCGACGACCTTCGACATCGAGGGCCACCACATCGTGGAATACAAGGGTGTCGTACGCGGCATCGTGGTTCGATCACCGACCATCTCCCAGGGCATCATGGGCGGGCTCAAGTCCGTGATCGGCGGCAAGATCGGCGCCTACACCCAGATGTGCGAACAGGCCCGGCAGGATGCCCTGAACCATCTGCTCGAGCACGCCGAGACGATGGGCGCCAATGCGGTGGTCGGATTCCGCTACGACTCGGCGGAGATCGGGGAGAGCGCCACGGAAGTGCTCTGCTACGGCACCGCCGTGGTCATCGAACCCGCCCCATAGGAGTCAGGCGTCCGTCCAGGGCGTACGGTCGCGGGTCGAAACCGTGAACTCACAATCCGGCATCGCCGCGGACAACCGGTCACGTAGATGCGGAAGGTACCCGCGCTCGGTGTTCGTGTGACCCGCGAGAACCACCGTGATGCCGCGATCGACCGCCGACAGCACGTCGTGATGCCGCATCTCGCCGGTGACGAACAGCGTGCAGCCCCGTGCCGCCGCTTCATCCAGCAGCGAACCGCCGGCGCCGGGACACAGGCCGACATGCTCGTGCCGTTCGGGACCACCACGACCCTCGGCAACGCGCAGCGTCGAAACGCCGAGATGCGACTTGAGCGAAGAGACGGCATCTCCGGTCGATTTCGGTTCGGCCAGGTGCAGGATCCGTCCCACGCCCGTGTCGGCCATCGGTCGTTCCACCAGCGGGATCACGTGCATCGGCGGTTCCTCGTAGGGATGCGCCGCCCGCAGCGCCGCCAGGACCGCGGGCAGACCCCGGTTGGAACTCACCATCATCAGGCGACGCTCGTTGATCCGCTCCAACTGTCCGGCCGAGCCGACCGCCGGATCGCTGCCGGTTCCACCGATGAACGTGCCTTCGTTCTCGATGCTGGTCGAGCAGTGGGTGTAGTCGCCGATGGTGCCCGCGCCGGCATCACCCATCGCGCTGCGCACCGCATCCACCGCATCATGGGGCACGTACGTCACCACCTTGCATCGTTCGTGCGAACCCAGTTCGGTCGCGTGCTCGATCGGTGAGACAGTTCCACTGCCCACGCCCTCGGCCAACCAGTCGGTCATGCCGCCGGGCGCCGCGTCCAGCGCGGTGTGCGGGCTGTACAGAGCGATGCGCGAGGCCGCGGCACGCAGCACGACCGCCGAGACGGGGTCGTCGGCCACCAGTCGCTTGAGTCCGGAGAAGATGGGGGGATGGTAGGCGATGACCGCATCGGCCCCCGCCTCCTCGACCTCCTCCAGGACATCCATCGTCAGGTCGATGGTCAGCACCGCGGTATCGAGCGACCACTCGGAATCGCCCACGAGCAGCCCCGTATTGTCCCACTCGGCGGCGTGGGCCGTGGGAGCGATTGATTCCATCGTCTGGACCAGTTGGTGGATCGTGCCGGGCACCGGAACCTCCTGAAAGCCTGTTTGTACCACAGGGAACGATCCGGAAGCGAGCCGTCTATAATCGACATTCCCATCAACCACCCCGGAGAGGATCCATGCGACGATTCAGCCTGACCGAATCCACCAATCCCGCCCTGCGCCAGAGCGAGGTCTTCGGCACCGTGACCGGCACCGAGACCGCCAGCGTCCAGGGAGTGGTGAACAAGACCGCCATGCTCACCGTCATCGCCGTCATCGGCGGGGCCATCGGGGTCTCCATCGCCCCGTCGCTGGGACAGGGCGCCATGCTGGGCGTGGTGCTGGTCACCGCCCTGGTCACCCTCGGACTGTACTTCGCCGCGATCGCCAAGCCGATGGCCTCGGTCGTGCTGGCCCCGGTCTATGCCATCATCGAAGGCTGCTTCCTCGGAATCTTCACCAGCATGGTCGACGGCTGGCTCGCCGCCAACGACGTGGCGGTCTCCGGGGGTGTCGCGCTGCAGGCCTTCGTCATCACCATCGCAATCCTCGCATCCATGCTGATCCTCTACACGACGCGGATCATCCAGCCGACCCGGAAGTTCCAGGCCGTCGTCGGCACCTGCATGCTGGGAATCGTCCTCGTCTATCTCATCTCGCTGCCGCTGTACCTCTTCGGAATTCAGGTTCCGTTCATCTCCGCGTTCACGACCCCCACCAGTGGTGGAGGATGGTGGATCGGCATGGGCATCAACCTGTTCATCCTGATCATCGCGTCGCTGATGCTCATCATCGACTTCGGGATCATCGAGCAGAAGATCAAGTCCGGCGCACCCAAGCGCATGGAGTGGTTCTGCGGCTTCATCCTGCTGGTCTCGCTCGCCTGGATCTACATCCAGTGCGTCGAACTGGTCGCCAGGTTGGCCCAGCGCGACTGATCATGACCATCGCCGCCCACCCGAACGAGACCCGCACCATGTCCCTGGCACCGATCGAAGACATTCTCGAGGACCTTCGCAACGGTCGGATGATCGTGCTGGTCGACGACGAGGATCGGGAGAACGAAGGCGACTTCGTGTGCGCGGCCGAACACGTCGACGTGGACATGATCAACTTCATGACCCGCATCGGCGGCGGATACCTCTGCGTCGCCCTCACGGGCGAAGCCTGCGACCGCCTCGACCTCGCGCCGCAGTCGGCGGTCAACACCTCGCTGCGCACCACCCCGTTCACCGTGAGCGTCGACGGACATCCCCGGCACGGAGTGGGCACCGGCATCTCCGCCGGGGATCGCGTCACCTCCATCCGCCTGCTGGCCGACGAGACCTCCCGTCCGGACGACTTCGTCCGGCCCGGACACATCAATCCGTTGCGGGCCCGCGAAGGAGGCTCGCTGGTCCGGACGGGACAGACGGAGGGCAGCGTCGACCTGATGAAGCTGGCCGGACTGAAGCCGGCCGCCTGCATCATCGAAGTGGTGCGCGAGGACGGCGAAATGGCCCGCATGCCGGACCTGGAGAAGATCTGCGTCGAACACGACCTGAAGATGTGCAGCGTCGAGCAGGTGATCGAACACCGACTGGCCCGCGAGGCACTGGTGCAGCGGATGGAACCGCACACCGGAACACCCATCGAGACGCCCTACGGTCCGTTCACCCTGTACACCTTCCACAGCGCCATCGACGCCCAGCCGCACATCGCCCTGGTCGCCGGCGAACTGCCGGGACCCGACGTGCCGACCCTCGTCCGGGTCCAGCGCCGGGATCTGCTGGGCGACATCTTCGACGTATCCGATCGTCCCACCGGACGACAACTGCGTTCGTGCCTCCGCCAGCTGCAGGACGCGGACTGCGGCGTTCTGGTCTACCTGCGACCGGAACACATGGGGGACGGGCTGCTCGATCGTCTGCAGAGCATCCAGCGCCCCGACCGCGACGACCCGGATCGACCCGATCTCACGCGCACCGACGGCATCGGTTCCTCACGCCCGATCGAGGAACGGGAACTCGGAACCGGCAGCCAGATCCTGCGCGATCTCGGACTCGGAAAACTTCGCGTGCTCGCCAACAGCGAGCGGCCCTATCCCGGACTGCACGCGTACGGACTCGAGGTCGTCGAGCACGTACCAATCATCGAAGACGATCGTCGCGGCTGATCAGCGGTTCGTGCCGTTGATCCGGATCTGGAGATGCAGGGTCTCCATCGCCTTCTCGCGATCGCCGAGCTGGTAGAACGCCTCCCGTACCACCATGGCGGCCGCGTTGCGGACCGAGAGATCGATGTTCTCATCGCCCATGATCGATCCCAGTACGTTCAGTCGTTCCTCGGGCTGGAGGTGCTGACGAGCCTCCCACACACCGAAGATCGCAACGTCGACCGGATCGGACAGGGTCCGTCTGATCTCATGGGACAGTTCCATCTTCGCCACGAACTCGCCACCCTGACGGAAGAAGGGATCCTCGTCGTGGTGTCCATTCTCGTGTCCCCCGTGGATCTCCTCCATCAGTTCGATCAGCGGGGCGGGATCGATGCCCTCCTCGCCCAGTCGTTCGATGAGCATGTGGACGGCCTCGATGGGATGCATGCCGTGCTCCTCGACGGCCATGTGGGCCTCCTCGAGAAGTTCCATGGGCATCCCGTGCTCCTCCATGATCGCGATGACATGCCTGTGGAGCGATTCGAGCATCTCCTGCTCGTGCATCATCTCCTCGTCGCGGAGCATCTCCCCACCTTCGAACCCCTCCATCTGGCTCATGATGAGTTCCGGAAGGAAACCGGGCATCGAATCCATGGATCCGTCGATCTCGATGTGGACCGCCCCCTGGACATCACCGCCGGTGAGTTCGCGAAGATCGAAGTGCATGACACGATGCTCACGATGTTCATGGTGACCGTGTTCACCGTGGTGCTCGCCGTGCTCGTGCATCCGACGCTCGTGCTCCCGACGCTCATGTTCCCGGCGTTCACGCTCCTGCTGCTCAGCCATGTTCCGATCGCGACGCCGGTCCTCGCTGCGGATGCCGGACTCCGCCCGGAGCTGGGCCCGCAATGCAGCCAGTTCGGCCTCGAGGGCCTTGATGCGGGCTTGGTCGGAATCGTGCGTGGACTCCTGATCCGACGCGGCGTGGATGGGGACAGCCAGCGTGAACGTGGCCAGGAGGATTGCGCACAGGATGGTGTGATTCTTCATGATGATCTCCGGGTTTGAACCGGAATCATCTTATCGCACGGACGAAGGAACGACGGATCAGTCGTTTTCGACGGGGCGGGCGACGATTGCGATCCGTTCGACCTGGGTGGGCGTCGTCGCAATGGCGGTGAAGCGATGACCGTTCTCATCGTGACCCTCGCCCGTTTCCGGGACGTGACCGATGCAGGCCATCAGCCATCCTCCGACGGTGTCGTACTCCTCGTCCTCGGGCAGACCGAGTTCGAGCGCCTCGTTGAGGTCGTCGATGTGGAAGTTGCCGTCGACCTCGAAACTGCCGTCCGGCAGCGGTCGCAGTCCCGGCTGCTCCTCGTCGTCGGGCTCGTGCTCGTCGACGATCTCGCCCACGATCTCCTCGAGGACGTCCTCGATGGTGACGAGACCGGCCGTGCCGCCGTACTCGTCGACCACCATCGCCATGTGCACCTCGGAACGCTGGAAGTCCGCCAGCAGATCGGCGACTTGCTTGGTTTCGGGAACCACGATTGGACGACGAAGCAGCGGCCGCAGGGTGAAGGAGGGATCCTTCTCGCCCAGCCATCGAACCAGATCCTTCGCGTACAGGATCCCCACGATGTGGTCGAGGTCCTCCTCGTACACCGGTATGCGGGAATGGCCGATCTCGCCGATGAAGCCCCTGATCTCGGAGAGATCATCCGTGTACTCCAGGCCGTCGATGTCCGTGCGCGGGGTCATGACCTCGCCGACGTCGGTGCTGGTGAATTCGACGACGTTCTCGAGCAGGGCCACGGCCCCCTCGTCGAGGCCGCCCTCGCGATGACTCTGTTCGATACTGCGCAGAAGTTCGGCCTCGACCTCCGCCTGCTCGCCCGCGGATTCGAGATTTGCTCCGCTCAGCCGCTTGATCACCTCGTCGGTGAACGACGAGACTCCGGAGACCACGAACCGCATCGCACAGAAGAAGCGGATGAGCGGAAAGCACGCCGACACCGTGGCGGGTCCGGCGTGACGGGCGATCGCAGTTGCCACCGGGTCGAACGCAAGCCAGGAGATGAGGGTTCCCGCGACCAGTCCGAAGAAGAAACCGGAGGTCGAGAAGTCGGATCCCGGAAGCCCGCTGAAATCGATCGTCCAGACGACGAGCCAGATCACCGCGATGAACCACGCCTCCAGGGCGAACACGTGGGCGGTCTGGTGCCGGTGCGCGTCCATATCGCGCCAGGCCTGGTCGCGTCCCCGTTCGGACAACCGCCGCTCGATTGCGCTGCGACCACCGTTTCGAAGGATCATCGAGATCGACATGCAGATCGTCCCGTAGGCGCCGCCCAGAACGATGATCGACCACCAGACGATGTTCCAGACGATCATGCCTCACCTCCGTAGACCGGTCCCACACCGATGGCCGTGAGGATCCGATCCTCCTCGGCGTGCATCCGGGCGTGGGCTTCGTCCTCGTGATCATCGTGACCGCAGCAGTGCAGCAGACCGTGGACGATGTACAGCAGCAGCTCACGATCGACGTCATGCCCGCGTTCGGACGCGTTGCGTCGTGCCTCGTCCAGGCACACGGCGATGTCCACCTCGATCGGCCCTTCCGCGGCCCCGGCGTCGAACGTGAGCACGTCGGTGGTCGTCGGATCGTCGTGGAACCGTCGATGCAGGTCGGTCATCTCCGCGTCGCCGACGATGCGGACCGCGAGTCGTCCGACGTCCCGCGGAAGATGTGGACAGGCCGCCTCGACCTGCCGGCACAACCATCCCTCGTCGCAGTCATCGGACTCGACGTCGCAGGTCAGGCTCAGCTTCGGTTCCGGAGGAAGCTCCGACTCGTTCGACGAGCCGGATTCCTCGCGATCTGAGATCGCATGGTCGGTTGCGTTCATTGTCGCAGGACGATCCTTCATGCTCCCTTCCCGGAGCGGGGTGCGGCGTTTCACCGCGATCGGTACACCATACGGCGCCGATGGCGGTCGATCCAATTCAAAACGAACGGTCCGCCCCCGGATGGGGCGGACGGGGTCATTATCGGCGGCGGCGGACCGGCGCGTCAGGTCGCGCCGACGGTCACGGTCTGGAGAGCACGCTTCATCGAGTTGTCGATCGGCTGCAGCGACGGTTTGACCCGCGCCTCGAACTCGTCGCGGAACTTGTTGACGATCGTCTTCACCGCCCAGTTGTTGCCGTCGGCCAGTCCGCAAATCGTCGTGCCGGGAATGATGCCCATCGATCCGGCGATCTCGAGCACCATGTCCAGGTCGTTGGTGTAGCCGTCCCCCCGCTCGATCCGGCAGAGGAGCTTGTACAGCCACTCCGAACCCTCCCGGCACGGTGTGCACTGCCCGCAGGATTCGTTGCGGAAGAACCGCGAGATGTTGCGGGCGACGGCCACCATGTCGGTGTCCTGGTCGCAGATGATCGGGCAGGCGGTGCCCAGACCCATCAGGTCGTACTTGCGGCCGATGTCGAAGTCGAGTTCGGCATCGAACTGGTCGCGACCCAGGACGCCCATGCTCACACCGCCGGGGATGCACGCCTTGTACGACTTGCCTCCCCGCATGCCGCCGCAGTACTGCTCGACGATCTGGCGGACCGAGATGCCCAGGTCGCACTCGTAGACGCCCGGACGGACCACGTGGCCGGAGACACCCATCAGCTTGGAACCGTACGAAGCAGCCGCTCCGATCGTCGATTCGCTGCCCATCGACTTGAACCAGTCGGCCCCCTTGACGAGGATCCCCGGCACGGCCGAGAGCGTCTCGACGTTGTTGACGATGGTCGGTCGACGGAAGATGCCCTCGACGGCGGGGAAGGGCGGCTTGACCCGCGGCCAGGCCCGCTTGCCCTCGATGGCTTCGATCAGCCCCGTCTCCTCACCGCAGATGTAGGCTCCGGCGCTCTTGTGCAGGTAGCAGTCCACGGAGAACGGCACGGCGCCCTTGAAGAGCCCCTGCTTGCCGAAGATTCCGTAGTCGTAGGCTTCCCGGATGGCCTGCTCCACCACCGGAATCTGCTCACGGTATTCGCCCCGGATGAAGAAGTACGCCGTGTCGAGCTGGCACGCCCAGCAGGCGATCGCGATCCCCTCGAGCACGAGGTGTGGATCGAAGTCGATCAGGAGCCGGTCCTTGAAGGTGCCGGGCTCGGCCTCATCGCAGTTCAGGGCCAGGTACCGGCGACCGCCGTCGGGTTCGGGAAGGAATCCCCACTTCAGTCCGCAGGGGAATCCCGCGCCACCACGACCGCGCAGCTCGGCACCCTTCACCGTCTCGATGACATCCTTGGGATCCATCGACAGGGCCTGCTGCAGCGCCTTGTAGCCGCCGGTCTTGACGTACTCGTCGATGTGCACGAGATGCCGATCCGCGAACTCGCCCCACGGGGGCGTCGGGATGCGGGTGGTCAGGGCTGGTCCGTCCATGGGCATGTCAGGATTGCTCCTCGGAACCGGGATGGATCTCGATCTCGTCGATAGTCGTGCGCCGGAGCGTCACGTCTCCTTCGACCCGCTCCTCGACCGTGCGCGACACCTCCTGCCGGGAGCCTTCCTCGGGGTTGGCGCGAATGCCTTCCGCGATGTTCCCGAAGAACTCGCCGAGGCAGCGCATGAGGGGCTTGCGGGGTTCGGTGGTCATTCGTCGGGCCCCTCTTCGATCAGACGATCGATCTGCTCGAGCGTCAGGTTGTCGTATCGGGTGTCGTTGACCAGGGCACACGGGGCGGTGTCGCAGGAACCGAGGCACTCGAGCGTCAACAGGGTGAACCGACCGTCCTCGGTCGTCTCGTGGGGCTCGATATCGAGCCGGTTGCGGACATGGTCGACCAGCGCCTGATGGCCGCACATCTCGCAGGCCACGGACTGGCAGATTCCGATGACGCACGCACCGACCGGATGCAGGTGGTATTCCTCGTAGAAGGATGCGGTGTCGAGCACGTCGGCCGCATTGATGCCCAGCACGTCGGCCAGTTCCTCCATCGCCTGATGCGAAATCCAGCCCCACTGCTCCTGCACGGCGTGCAGCGAAGGCATCAGTGCCCCCATCGGCTCGGCGTAGCGGGGCATGAGCTCGTTGCGGATGTGCGCAGCCATCTCCTCGGTCACCCAGGGCTCGTCACGCCGGGGGATGCTCATGCTGCCGGATGGTTTGACCTTCCAGGCCATGGTGTCTCCTAGCGGTCGAGTTCCGCGGCGATGACGTTGATCGATCCCATCACGGCCACGATGTCCGCGAGCTGATGGCCTTCGAGCATCTTGGAGAAGGCCGCGAAGTTGATGAACGACGGCGGCCGGACCGCGACCCGCCAGGGGCAGCGACCTCCGTCCGCGACGATGTAGTAGCCGAGTTCGCCGTTGGGCGATTCGATGGCGGAGTAGAACTCCCCGACCGGAGCGGCCCAACCACGGTTGGTCATGATGATCTCGAAATGCTGGATCGTCGCTTCGATGGATCCATAGACGTCGCCCTTGGCGGGGATGTGCATCTTGCCGTCGGGATCGGAGTTGATGGGTCCGGACGGAATGTTGTCGATCAGCTGATCGATGATGCGACGGCTCTGACGCATCTCCTCGAGACGGACCAGATAGCGGCTGAAGCAGTCGCCGTCGCTGGCGATCGGTACCGAGAAGTCGACCGCTTCGGCGCCCTGGCCGTCCCAGTTGTCCTCGAAGCAGAGATAGGGATCGTCCTTGCGGAGATCACGGCGGACGCCCGATGCCCGGGCAAGCGGCCCGGTCAGCGACCAGGCGGTGGCCTCCTCCTCGGTGACCACACCGATGCCCTGGACCCGATCGATGAAGATTCGATTGCGGTTGAGCAGGGTCTCCACATCCTTCATGGCCGACGGCAGCCGCTCGTCGATGAACGCACGGACCATGCGCTTGAAGACCTCCTCGTCGGGCAGGTCGCGCATGACGCCGCCGACTCGGGTGTAGTCGGGATGGAAGCGTTGGCCGGAGACGTAGTCGATGATGTCGTAGATGTGCTCGCGTTCGTTGAACCCGTAGAGGAATCCGGTGAACGCCCCGAGATCCAGGGCCGCCGCGCCGACGCACAGCAGGTGGTTCTGGATGCGGCCCAACTCCGACAGGATCGTCCGGATCACCTTGCAGCGGGGCGTGAGATCCACGTCGAAGAGCTTCTCGACGGAATGGTGCCAGGCGATGTCGTTGACGATCGGACTGATGTAGTCCATCCGGCTGATGGTGCAGACGTACTGGTTGTAGTCGTGGTGCTCGCCCAGCTTCTCGAACCCGCTGTGCAGGTAGCCGATGTGGGGCGTGGCCCGGACCACCCGCTCACCATCGAGCTCCAGCACCAGGCGGATCGTGGTGTGCGTGGCCGGGTGCTGGGGGCCGAAGTTCAGGACCCATCGATCTCCGGCCGTGGGGCGGTCCTTGAGATAGTCGAGTCGATCGACGTCGATATCCCAGGCTTCGGCGGGTTGGAGTTGAAAGGGCATAGGACGTTCTCGGGCCGGTTCGTGAAGCATTTCACGAACTGATGCTCCAGTATAGCCAGCAAGAGCTTGAAATCACGATGCGAATCGGTCTCAACGACCCAATCAGACCCTGAAGATCGCCCCCATCTTCTTGCCCATGAGGATCGATGCCCCGACCAGCGTCACGGCCAGTAGAACCATCGCCCAGACCCCCATGGCACTGGCGATGTACTGGCCGTCGCCCAGGCGTTCGAAGAGCGTGTAGATCGCCTTGGTTATCGGATAGTCGGATTCACGCTGAGCCAGAATCAGCGAATCGGACACTTCCAGCATGGCGAAGGAGAACGCCAGAAGTCCACCCGCGATGAGATTGGCCATGATCAACGGAACGATGATCGTGCGCACGGCCCGGACACGGCTCGCCCCAAGATTCAGGGCCGCTTCCTCGAGTTCACCGGATGTCTGCTCCAGTCCGGCCACGGCCGCCCGCACCACGTAGGGAAGTCGGCGAACACCGTAGGCGATCACGAGCAGCAGGGCGGGATTCGGATCCGCGCCGATCACGCTGATGACGCCCTCGAGCGGATCACCCTTGGCGAACGGCCAGCGAAGCGTCATGGCCACGTAGCCGAACGCCATGACGAGACCGGGCACGGCCAGCGGCAGCATGGAAAGGGAGTCCAGCAGGCCTCGTCCCTTGATCTTGGTTCGGACCACGATGTAGGCGATGAGCAGTCCGATCACGATGTCGATCATCACCGCGAAGAAGGAATACAGAAGACTGTTCTGGATGGAACCGACCGAGAGCGGATGGGACAGCGCCTGGCCGAAGTGTCGCAGGGTCCATTCCTCAGGCAGGACGGACTCGTACCACGATCCCTCCACCGCAAGACTGGTGAAGACCACGCTGATGTGCGGAAGCACCGCCATGCCGATCACGAAGAGGAAGGCAGCCAGAGCACCCAGACCGGCGAATCCGGTGAGGCGGTTCGGCTTGGCCTGGATCGATGCCTTGGAATACATCACGTACGCCCGGCCGCCGAAGACCAGCTTTCCGAGCACGTAGAACAGGACGGCGCTGGCGAGGAGGACGGCGGTGAGGGCGTAGGGCTGGCGGGACGCCGCCATCTCCTTGATCCCGTTGAAGATCTGGACCGGAGTGACGTCCTGGTAGTTGAACATCAGCGGGGTGCCGAGTTCCGTGAAGGACCAGATGAACACGATCGTCGCACCGGCGAACAGTCCCGGACGAATGAGGGGCAGCACCACGTCCTTGAACCGTCGCCAGGGGGATGCACCCAGATTCTCCGCCGCCTCCTCGAGGGCCGGATCCAGATTCGCCAGCGCCGCGGTCGCATTGAGGTAGAGGATGGGATACAGGTGCAGCGCCTCCACGAAGACGATGGCGAAGAAGCCGCCGCGCCCGATGAAGTCGACTCCGTGTTCGATGAAGCCCATGTCGATGAGCAGGGTGTTGAGTGCGCCGCTGCGACCGAGCAGGTGGTGCAGACCGATGGCGCCGACGAACGGCGGAAGGATCAGGGGAACGAGGATCAGGGCACTCATCGCACCCTTGCCGGGAAAGTCGAACCGGGCCGCGAGCACCGCCAGCGGCAGTGCGATGACGAAGCTGAGTGCGGTGGTGGCCACGGCGATCCCGAGGGCGTTGAAGAGACCGCGACGGGTCGAGTCGTCCTTGAAGACATCGAGAATGTGGTACAGCGTGAATCCGCCGCCTTCGGACTGGAATCCCGAGGCGATCGTCAGCCAGATCGGATACAGCAGGAAGGCCGCGAAGATCGCGAACAGACCAGCGGTGATGAGATAGGGGGCCAGGGTACGACGGCGCATGCCCCGGAGTATAGATCAGTCCCAATAGGCGATCACGGTGAGCAGGTCGGAGACGTCCACGACGCCGTCCTCGGTCAGATCGGCCGTGCAGCCGCTCTGGCAGTTCCATTCCGCGATCACGAGCAGGAGATCCTCGACCCCCACGGTGCCGTCGCCGTTGGCATCGCCGTCGACATCGACCGGTTCGGGGTCGCTCAGGTACCAGGCGACCCCGGCCGTGATGGAGGGCACCCCGGAACTCAGATGCCGCAGTTCCAGGACATAGTTGCCGGGAGCCAGACCGTCGACCGAGAGCAGTTCGACGTTGTCGACGTCGCTTTCCGAGGTCACGTTGCCGGCCTCGAAGACTCCCAGCCCTCCGTCGCCCACCAGCGTCCGGTAGTCGCCGGAATCGTCCAGCCGCCACAGGAAGAGATCCACGTTGCCGAAACCGTAGCCAGAGAAGTCGTCGTTCACGATGCGATTCCAGGTGGCCACGATGGTGGCGTTGTCCACGCGACCGTCGAGGCTGAAGGACCACCATCGGCTGTTGCCGCTGAGGCAGAACGCCTGATCCCACCCGTGCAGCCCCGCGGCGGCGGGCGAACCGGCGTAGATGCCCCCCCAGGTGCGGCCGGCGGTGAGCATGCGATGACTCCGATCCACATTGAGCATTCCCGCTCCCACGGTGTCGTCCAGCGGACGAACCGACGTGCCGCGCTGCGCGCCCGAGACCACGGCTCCGTTGGACCATGGTTCCTGGTGCGCGATGTGCGTCGCCCCGGCCAGGAGCAGTGCCTTGATCACCTCGGTGTCCTCGGCCTGCGAGTCGAGGGTGTCGTCGTCACGGACCGTTTCGGTCAGGAGTGCGACCGCACCCGACACCAGTCCGGTCGCCGCACTGGACGTGCCCAGCGGACCGACGATCTCCGGCCGCATCCGGCCGCCGCCCTCCAGGCCCGCCATGGTGTCGGCGGTGAGATGCTCGCCATTCCGCTTGCCGACGGAAAGACCGTTGAACATGCAGGTCATGAGCGGGATGTTGTCCTGCCCGGCGTTGGCCACACCGTGGCACATCATGACGTTGTCGCGCTGCACGACGAAGTCCGCGCGCCGGAGCACCTTCTGGTTGTTGTTCACGCTGCCGAAGGAACCGATCCAGCTGAGGTTGAAGTTCTTTATGAGACTCGGGGTTCCGGCCGGCGCGACGGTGTCGTTGTAGTTCGCCTTGAGAAACCCGTCGAGGCACCAGTCGCTCAGCGACCAGCAGTCGATGTCCGTGACGCCGGACGCCGGTCCCCACTGGGAACCGCACATCCACTGACAGACGTTGGTGGCGTGGCTGGAGGCGCCGGTCGCGCCGCTCCGGTAGTGGAACGTCTTGTCGGTGAACTGGCTGTTGGTTTCGTCGGGTGCGTAGTTGCCCGATTGATCGGCCTCCACCTGACCCAGGCGCACTCCCACGCCCGTCGGCATGGCATCCGGTCCCAGTCGTTCGAGCAGGGCATCAAGTCCGATGTCCTCCGATACGTCCGACAGGGCCGGACCGATCGTCAGCAGGACAGCAATCAGAGGGAATACGGTTCGATCGGCACGGATCATGAGCGCTCTCTACTCCAACACCACAGCCTACCACCGGTGCCCTCGGTGGCAATGTTGGAAGGCTAAAAACAGGTCTTTCAGACGTCACAACCCGTTCAGAGAGGACGTGATGTCCTCTACGGAGCGGCGGGAAGGCCGAGGTCCCGGGCGATTTCCGCGAGGAAACGTCGTTCCGCCGCCTCGTCCCTGGACACGGGTGTCCAGAATGAACCCGGCGTCTCCTCCCACGTGGGATCACCGGCGACGTGGTTTGCACGACTCTTCGCGGAACGGGTCCAGGTACTGCGACGCTGTCCGACGGTGTGCTTGCGCTCCCGATAGACCCAGACCCGAAGTTCCAGAGGCTCGCTGCCGTTGGCGAGATCCCGTAGAGGCATGGAGACCCCCAGCAGATCCGGCCCCGTTCCCACCCCGGTCCCGGATGATTCGAGGAAGCCACGGGGAAGAAACTCGAATCGCGCCTTCATGCGGTACTGCGACAGCGTGTTCTCGATGCCCTGGGACAGGTCGGCGGCGTTGCCGTACCACGGCTCGAGCACGGTGCCGGCGATGACGGAATCCGTCTCAATCACCCCTTCCCGACGATCCCGTACCACGGGCTGCATACCGTGCGATCGGACTACGGACACCGCCGTGTCAAACGCCTGTTCATATCGGTCCCCCGGGATATCGAGCACCTCAGGGCCTGAAGATCCCGCACAGCCCAAGAGGGTGGAAATCACGCAACCGAGGCTCAGGAGCACGCAAATTTGTCCGATCAACTTCTGCACAGAAGGAGTCTACCACCCCCGCTGAATGGGGCGTGAAGTCGGTTTTTCTCACAGTGGTCCCCCAACCGTCGTTTCTTGCGGATCCGAGCGGCATTCAAATGTTGACCAAGGCCGGTGCAGGGGTACATTGAAGGGCTGGAATCGGGTTTTTTATGCCCTACCAGTCCGGTTCTTTCGAGGTACACGGGGCGGATTCAATCCATATGCAGCAGGCGATGAGATTGGCTACCTGGGCCTTGCTACTGGTCCTGACGGCAGGTGTTCCTGCCGAGGGTCGTCCTGCGCCCGCATCCCTGACCCCGCACGGATCCCCGCGCGCCGGAGAGGCGTCCCTGCCGCTGCCGACCACGCTCGACGACTTCTTCCAGCCGGGGCAGCAGCCGCAGCCCAACACTCCGTCGGGCGCTCCCTATCAGCAGATGCTCTCGAGCATCTACAACTGCGCCAACTGCCACCAGGTGGATGACGATCAGAACGCCGACTTCGAAACGGGTCCCTTCAACACCTGGTCGACCAGCATGATGGCGCACTCGGCCCGCGACGTCATCTGGCAGGCCGCACTCGCGATCTCGAACACCGAAGCGTCCATGTCGGGCGAATACTGCATCCGTTGCCACGCACCCCAGAGCTGGGCGGCCGGGCTCTCCGCCAACGGCGACCTGAGTTCGTTCACCGATCCCGAGCACTTCGAAGGTGTGAGCTGCCACTTCTGTCACCGGACCGTTGATCCCGTCTACGAAACCGGGAATCCCACCCAGGACCAGGACATCCTGCAGGCTCTGGTCGACGCGGGAACCTACCCCGACGACCTCGGCAACGGGCGATTCATCTTCGATCCGACCGATACGCGTCGGGGCCCCGAGGAGGACTGGGGCGTGAACATGCACGGTGCGGACATCCTCGTCTCCCCGCACCACAACGAATCGTCCTTCTGCGCAAGCTGCCACGACCTCCGCAACCCCGTGTTCAGCAAGCAGACCGACGGCAGCTACGCCCCCAACGCCATGGGCAACGCCCACCCGACCCAGAATCCCCACGACATGATGCCGGAGCAGCTGACCTACAGCGAATGGCTCAACAGCAGCTTCGCCAACGGCGGCATCAACTTCTCCGACGGACGTTTCGGAGGAGACCATCCCACCGGAACCATGGAGTCCTGCCAGGACTGCCACATGCCCAAGCAGTTCGGTGCCTCGTGCGTCTTCTGGTACATCGACGACATCGGAACCAGCCCGGACGTCCCGGACCATGCCTTCGTGGGTGCGAACACCTGGGTGATCCGTTCGGTTCACGCCATGAACGATCCCAACCAGACCGGACTGAACGACGAGGCCGTCGATCGGGTCTCCGCCCAGACCGAGGCCTTCCTGCAGGCGGCGTCGGATCTCGATCTGGTCGAGATCGGAAACGAACTCAGCGTCACCGTCACCAACTGGTGCGGCCACAAGCTGCCCACCGGATTTCCCGAAGGCCGCCGCATCTGGATCAACGTGCGGTTCTTCGACGAGGCCGGCGGCATGATCCAGGAACACGGTTGGTACGACTACGAAACCGGCGACTCGATGCTCGACGACACCAAGGTCTACGAGATGAAGCTCGGTCTGGACGCCAGCATGGCTGCAACCACCGGCCTGCCAGAAGGCGAGACGATGAGCCTCGTGCTGGCCAACACGATCGAGAAGGACAACCGGATCCCGCCTCCGGGATTCACCAACGCGGCCTACGAATCGTTCGACGGCGCTCCCGTGGGCTACTCCTACGCCGACGACCAGCACTGGGACGAGACCCTCTACGACATCCCGACCGCGGCCGTCGCGGCGCACGTGACCGTCTACTACCAGACCACGTCCAAGGAATACATCGAGTACCTCCGCGACAACAGTCCCGAGAACGAGGAAGGCCCCTCGATCGGTCAGGTGGCCTACGACCAGTGGGTGATGCACGGACGAAGCGCACCGGTGGCCATGGACAGCCAGGTCATCTTCTTCGTCAAGCCCGAACCACCCACCGGTGACGCCAACGGCGACGGAACCGTCGGGGTCGACGACCTCCTGATCGTGATCCAGGACTGGGGCATCTGCGTGATCTGCGACGGGGATCTGAACGGTGACGGCTACGTCAACGTGAACGACCTGCTGCTTGTGCTGGCCAACTGGGGCGGCTGATCAGGCATCCCGTTCGAGCCACACCACGGCGCACCCCGCGGGAAGAGCCAGCAGGACCCCGTACAGCATCGAAAATGAGGCCAGAGCCAGACCGGTGGCCACCGTCGTCGACGTTCCGTCCCCGAACAGCATCACCAGAATGCCGATGACCACTGCAAGGGTGGCACCGGCCGCAGTACAGCGGGCCAGTTGCCAGAGCCGGGAGGCCGGTGCCTCGGGACGGTGCAGTAGCCGACTCGCACGCAGCAGTGCAATCGCCATGACCAGCACCAGCAGCAGGCTGCAGAACGCGATCAGCGAGCCGCCGACCAACCCGTCGATGATCGTGGCGGCGATCACCGCCACGTAGAAGGAGGGCAGTGCGACCAGCACCGGCCTCGTGCGATGCTGGGGCCCGTGGGCGGAATCCCGAATTGTGACCGTGGTTTCGTATCGCATGCGGATCGAGTTCTCGCCTCGTGCCATCCCTGCCACGCGCAAGCACTCTTCAGATACGCCGCCGGTGGACGTACAGATCCACGATTCGAACGTGAGAAGATGTTTTTGCTTCAAATGCGGCCGTACAACCGGCTCAGGCGGATCCGCCGAGGGCCTCGATCCGCTGCGCCGGCGCTTCGACATTCCGAATTCGGATGCCGAAGTTCTCTCCAACCTTCACGGCCTGACCGCTTCCGATCCGGGTGTTGTTCACCAGAATCGCCAGATCCTGACTGGCCTGCTTGGGAAACTCGATGATCACACCGGGCTGGAGGCTGGTGACTTCTCCGACCGTGGCGACCTTGTCGGCGATCTGGACGATCAGCGGGACTTCAAGACCGAGCAATGACTGGAGATGCTGTTCCACGGAAGTGATATCGGCCGCTTCAGCCGTCGGAGGCCAGCAATCCGGCGAGGACCGCCATGCGCACCGCCACGCCGTTGGTGACCTGCCGGAGAATCAGGCTCCGGGGACCGTCGGCCACTTCCGGGGCCAGTTCAAGCCCCCGGTTGATCGGTCCCGGATGCAGCACCGGGACGCCGTCGGCCATGCGGCCGGCACGTTCGACGTCCAGACCGAACCGCTCCCGGTAGTCGTCGGGAATGCCGTCGCCGTCGTGACGTTCAAACTGAATTCGGAGCATCATCACCGCATCGACGGATTCAAGAACGGCATCGAGATCATGGCTGATCGAGACGGCTCCGCGACCCGCCTCCTCCGGGACCACTGATGCGAACTCGGCGGGCACGAGGGTGGGGGGACCGACGAGCACCACATCGGCGCCCAGGGCGGTCAGGGACCAGAGGTTCGATCGTGCAACGCGGCTGCTGGCGATGTCTCCGACGATCGCGATCGATCGGCCGGCCAGTTCCCCGCCGAAATGCTGCAGCAGGGTCATCAGATCCAGCAGTCCCTGGGTGGGATGTTCATGTCGACCGTCGCCGGCGTTGATGACCGGCACGTTCACGTGCTGCGCCAGCAGTTCCGCGCCGCCGGATGCCGCGCACCGGATGACGATCCCGTCGACTCCCATGGCGGCGATGTTGGATGCCGTATCGACGAGGCTTTCCCCCTTCGACGTGCTGGCACTGGAACCGAGCAGATCGACGACCTCGGCGCCGAGGCGATGCGCGGCCACCGAGAAGCTCACCCTGGTTCGCGTGCTGTTCTCGAGAAACAGGTTCGCAACAACCCGGCCCTCGAGCAGCGATGCATCGGGCATGGTGCCATGGACGATCGGAAGAAATGCCTCGGCGTCACCCACGATCGACCGGAGCTGGGCGCTCGAAAGCGTCTCGAGCCCCAACAGGTGTCCCTGACTGGTCCATGTCGCGGTGGTCATGGATGCATTGTACCGGTGCCGGCGGAATCTAGAGATCGACGACCTGCATGTCGGATTCGGCACTCTGCTCGACCGATGGCTGCTGGACATCGGTCACGAAGGCCGACAGTCCCGCCTCGGATGCCAACTGTTGCCTCGCCAGGGCCGCATTGAACCAGGTGCTCGATTCACCGCGATGACGGGCCAGCAGATCGATGGCGATCTGTGCCTCGCTCTTGCAGTAGTCGACGGGTTCGATCGCACGCTCGAAGACCTGCAGGCGATCGTCGACGTTCTGGAAGGTGCCGCTCTTCTCCATCCACGTCGCGGAGGGCAGGAAGACGTCGGCCCGTTCGACCAGCCGGTTGGGCATGGTGTCCATCAGCACGACGAAGCGGTCACCGAGGGAATCGAGCAATGCATCGGTGACCCATGCGCTGGGATAGTTGCCGGTCACCAGCAGCCCGCCCGCACCGGCGCACGCCTCGCCCACGCGATCGAACTCCAGGACCTCGCCGCCCAGGGCGGCGAGCACGCGGCGAACACCGCGGGCATTGGGCGCCTTCTCGGCCCGGACGGTGTACCCGCCGGGGAACGACTTGTCCTCACCCTGCACCGGGACAGGACCAACCACGAGGGTGGCCTCGGGATCGAGTTCACGCACGAGGCGACCGAGGTGCCAGGCATCCTCGCAGGACAGCATCGGGCTGATGATCGCCGCGAGGCGACCAGCCGTCCGCAGTCCCTCGACGGCGCGGTCCAGAGATTCCCCCCATGCGGTCGAGGCCTCCTCCGGCTCCCACGGCAGGTGATCGCGGAGCATTGGAAGACGGTGGCGGGATTCGTCGTGGACGAATTCCCATCCGTACCGGATCTCGTCGGAGATCCACCATCCGTTCACCTCGGGATTCGTCCGCGGCTTGATCCGGTAGACGACCCCGTTGTTGTGCTCAACACTGATGTTGTCGCCGCCGCTGGTGATTCCGTCGATCGACGGGGTACTCGTGAGGTACCAGACCCGCTGCTGGAACAGGAAGTCCTTGTCGAGCAGCGCCCCGACGGGACAGAGGTCGATGACGTTGCCGCTGAGTTCGTTGTCCAGGGCCAGCCCGGGGAAGACGTCGATCTGCTCGAGTGCGCCACGGCCCTCGACGATCAGTTCCGAGGTGCCGGTGACCTCGCGGGTGAACCGTACGCACCGCGTGCACATGATGCAGCGATCGGAGTAGAGCAGCACATTGGGACCGAGGTCCTTCTTGGGCTGCTTCAGCTTCTCCTCCTGGAACCGGGACGCGGACCGTCCGTAGCGGTAGGAGTAGTCCTGGAGCGAGCACTCGCCGGCCTGGTCGCAGACCGGGCAGTCCACCGGATGGTTGATGAGGAGGTATTCCATCACCGCCCGCTGGTTGCCGACGGCCTTGGGGGAATCCGTGTAGACGACCTGCCCGTCCGATGCCGGCGTCTGACAGGCCGGCATCAGCTTCGGGATCTCTTCCAGCACGTTGTCGTTGCGGGGATTCGGAGCCCAGATCTCGACCAGACAGATCCGGCAGCTGGCGACCACGGACAGGCCGGGATGCCAGCAGTAGTGCGGAATCTCGTGCTCGTGCGCGAGGGCCACCTCGAGGATCGTCTGACCCTCGGTGAACTGGCATTCGTAGCCGTTGATGCTGATGCTGGGCATGGACCCCGGCTCCTCCGATGACCCTAAATGGTAGCAGGGGGCGGGCCGATCGCCAGCTTTCATCGACGAGGAAGCGTCCTCGCCTCGAGGACGAAGGCCCCCTCCTCGAGAATGACCGCATCCAACTGGACAAATCGGCCATCGACCAGGTCGAGCACCGAAGGAAACTCCGCCCCGTCGATCAGATAGTCGACGGCCAGAATGGAGGCCTCATCACCATCGGTCGCGGCCTTCCGGACCAGCTCCAGAAGCGACCCCGGCGGGCTGGGCACCGGGAGGCGGCCGATCAGCCCTCCCACGATGGACAACTCCATGGTCCCGTCCGAGATGACCGGAGCAAGCTGGAGCCCCAGGACCCGACGGGCTCCGTTCTCGGGGACCAGTTCGATGGCGACGATCAGACCCGATGGGGTCGTATGGACCTGGGGCAGGCCAAGATACTCGGGCCAGGGCGGATGCCCCTCGTGCGCGAGCCACTTCGTGAGCCGGATGCCCAGCCATGCGTTGACGGCCTGGTCGGAGATACGAAGCTTCCACGTCGCTCCCGGATCGCGGATCTTCTGCATGTTCTCGACCAGCGCGAACTCGGCCTGCTGCGCCGTATCGGCCGCAGATGCATCGTCTGCCGCCGGCGGGGCGTACCAGGGCGGTCGCATCATCGTCATGACCCAGAGCACCACGACGACCACGATGACGGCGAGGAAGAGCAGCGACGCCAGAAACTGGAGGTTGGAACCTTCCTTGGAGGAAGCCGGATCGTCGGAACCGGTTTCTGCTCCGGCGGGGTCCGTGGTCGGTTCGTCGGCTGCGTGGTGTTCGTCGTCCATGTCCGGATGGTACCCGCTGGAAACGGCGCAGAAGGACCCGATCAACCGCGATGGGTCGGAAGGTAGGCCTGTTCGAGATACTGGGCGAGCATCCGGTGGGTGTTGAAGACCGGAGGTACCGTCACCGCGGAGCGCCGGACCCGGTGCAGCCATCGATCCGGCAGACCATGCTCGTTCCGCTCGTAGTAGGCGGGCACGATCTCGGATTCGAGGAGATCGTAGAGTTCCTCGACGTCGCGGCGATCCCGCTCCTCCGGATCCTCGATTTCCTCCTCGCTTCCGAACGACCATCCGTTGGTACCGTCCATCGCCTCCGGCCACCACCCATCGGGAATCGACACGTTCATGCCGCCGTGGATGGGCACCTTCATGCCGCTGGTCCCGCTGGCCTCGCGGGGACGAATCGGTGTGTTGAGCCAGAGGTCGCATCCCGACACGAGTGAACGACCCAGCGCAATGTCGTAGTCCTCGAGCACGACGACGCGATCCCGGAAGACGTTCGAACCGGCGTGTTCGAAGACCTGACGGAGGTAGTCCTGTCCGCCGAGATCGTCGGGATGGGCCTTGCCCGCGAAGATCAGCTGCACCGGCCGATCGGGATCGCCGAGGATCGCAGCCAGGCGCGCCGGATCACGGAACACCAGCGGAGCCCGCTTGTACGTCGCAAACCGACGTGCGAATCCGATGGTCAGCACCGCGGGATCGAGCAGTCCGGACGCATCGACCTCGGTGCCCAGGCGACGGGCACGGGCTTCGACCCGTCGACGGACTTCGCCGATGAAGTCGGCCCGCAGCGTGTTGCGCAGCGACCACAACTCGGCGGGTTCGATCGAGTCCGCCTGCTTCCACGGATCCGTGTCCGGATCGACCGAATCGAGATCGATCCCGTGACGACGCCAGAACTCCCAGGCATCGGAATGCATCCAGGCCCCGAGATGGATTCCGTTGGTCACGTGCATGATGGGAACGGCCTCGCGGCGACGCTCACCGTAGATGTCCTGCCACATTTCCTTGGTGACCAGTCCGTGCAGCCGCGATACACCATTGACATGGTTCGAACAGCGCAGCGCCAGCACCGTCATGCAGAACTGTTCGTGCTCACGACCCAGCTCGGCCAGGGTCGCATCCGTGATGCCGGCCGGACCGGTGATCGGGGACAGGAGCGAGGTGACCGCATCGATGTCGTACCGGTCGTGTCCGGCCGGAACCGGCGTGTGCGTGGTGAACACGGTCCGCCGACGCACGGCATCCATCGCCTCCTCCGGCCCGAGCCCGGCGTCGATCGCCTCACGCAGACGCTGGACACACACGAACGCGGCGTGCCCCTCGTTCAGATGGTCGACGGTGACGGTCTCGCCGACCGCCCGCAGGGCCATGGCCCCACCGACCCCGAGCAGCATCTGACGTCGCATCCGGAGGTCGGGACCGCCGCCGTAGAGCCAGCCGCTCAGGGCCCGATCGGCCTCGTCGTTGGGTTCGATGTCGGCGTCGAGAAGGTAGAGCGGGCACCGACCGACCTGCATGCGCAGGACGCGCGCAGCCACGGTGCGGTCTCCCATGGGCACGTCAATCACGCAACCGGTGTCGCGCATGGGCGAACCGTCCGGATCGAAGTCCGGATGCTCGACGCGCGTGCTGCCGTCGGCCTCGATTCCCTGACGGTAGTAGCCGCCGTGGTAGACGATCCCCACTCCGACCAGCGGAATGCCCAGGTCCGATGCGGATCGGAGATGGTCACCGGCCAGGATGCCCAGTCCCCCGGCGTACTGGGGCAGGGACTCGTGCAGACCGAACTCCGAACAGAAGTAGGCGATGCGAAGACCGTCCGCATCGGGGCACGTCCGGTCGAACCATGTCGTGCCCTCCAGCGCTTCGCGTCGGTGCCGGTGCACCGTCGACAGCGTCTCGAGAAAGACGTCGCAGGATGCGAGCTCCTCGAGGCGATCGTCGTCCAGACCGGCGATCACGGCCAGTGCATCGTGCCCGGTGGAACGCCAGGCGTCCGGATCCAGACCGGCCATCAGGCGACGGGCCGGCGGCGACCAGGTCCACCACAGGTTCATGGCGAGTTCGTTCAGTTGACTGCGAAGATCGTGTGCTTTCATGGTCTACTCGTTCGCTACCATCCTCAGAGCCGCTTTGATTCCTCGAGCAGCGTGCGAAGAGTTCGCACGCGCGTGCGAGGCAGCATCGCGGGGGGAAGCCTCCATGTCCAGTTGCCGCGCGGAGTCCCCGGGCGATTCATCCGGGCGACGGACCCCAGGCCCAGGAGGTCCTGGGCCGGCACGATGGCGGTGTTGGCATGGGAGCGGAAGCAGACGTCGACCAGACCCTTCACCGGATCCCCGGTACCGGCGATGCCCTCGGCGCGGCGGCGGGCGACCGGATCGAGCGTCCGCCACCAGCCCCGGAGGGGAGCGTTGTCGTGGGTGCCGGTGTAGACCACCGCGTGACGGGGGTGGTTGGCCGGCAGATCCGACGAATCGGGCGAACCGAATGCGTTCTGCAGGATCCGCATGCCCGGGAGCCCGTGGCGGTCACGCAGGGCGATCACCTCCCGGGTCACGGCACCGAGATCCTCGGCGAACAGCGGCATCGGCCCGAGCCGACGCCGCGCCGCACGCAGCAGTTCGTCACCGGGACTGCGACCCCACCGGCCGGAGCGTGCATCACGTGCACCGGCCTTGACCTCATACGCCCGATGAAAGCCGATGAAGTGATCGATGCGAACCGCATCGAAGAGCCGCAGCTGCCGAGCGATCCGCTCGATCCACCAGTCGAATCCGGTCCGTCGGTGCGATGTCCATCGGTAATGAGGATGGTTCCAGAGCTGTCCGCTCCGTGAGAACGCATCGGGCGGCACGCCGGTCACGACGGTCGGAAGACCCTCGGCGTCGAGCCGGAACAATTCGGGATGCCCCTGGACATCGACCGACTCGAGCGGCACGAAGATCGGAAGATCTCCGACCAGGTGGACGCCACATCGCCGGGCGTGCGTCCGCAGGGACTTCCATTGACGATCGAAGAGAAACTGCTCGAAGGCCAGTTGTTCCGGCGTCTGCCCCCGACGTCCTCCCAACCGGGACCAGGTCGGCAACCACGCCGATTCACGACGCAGGAAACGCTTGAAGCGCGGATCCCGTTCACCACCATCGGCGTGGAACCGATCCCAGGCGATGTCCAGGGCTTCGCGACGTATTCGACGGGCCGCCCGCCAGTCCGTCCGACCGGGCGTTCCGGCCCGTCGCCGGGCCATGGTCCGGGGGACCAGCCCTTCGTCGGCCAGATCCTGCAGCGAGAGCAGCATCGGCTCGCCCGCGAAGGCGGATCGTGGGGAGTAGGGCGAGTTGCCGGGCCCCACCGGATGCACGGGAAGCGTCTGCCAGATCGAGAAACCGGCATCACCGATTCGTTCCGCGAAGGCTCTGGCGGCGGCACCGAGATCGCCCAGGCCACCGGGGCCCGGCAGCGAGGTGAGATGCAGCAGCACGCCGGCCCGGCGACGTCGAAAGAACGGATGGGGACGAGTCAAGGCGTGAGCGTCCAGACACGGCCGGCCAGAGGAGGCACGACCAGCGTGGGCGGAGTCGACTCGGCAGCGGATGGGGAGCCGAACGCCAACGACCACGTTCCGGCGGGAAGCGAGTCTTCGGGCACCTCGACCCTGGCCTCGCGGCCGGAGGCGTTGAGCGCCACCAGCACCACGTCGGCACCGTGTTCACGGAGGAACACCCAGGTGTCCTGCGCATCGTCGACCAGCACGGTACGGATCGAGCCGCGACGCAGTGCAACGTGATCGTTGCGGAGCGCAATGGCCCGACGGTAGAAGTCGAGATGATCATCCATCACGAAATTGTCGGACGGATTCTCGTAGGGTTCGAGATCCTTCCAGAGCATCGGCTTGCGATTGGTCGGATCGTCTGCTCCCCACATGCCGACCTCGGAACCGTAGTAGATCATCGGGGCGCCGACACTGGTCATCTGGAGCAGGGCGATCAACCGGGCCTTCCGGTAGTGCTCGGGACCGGGCTTCGACCCGTCGTAGGAGGGATCCTCCTGTTCACGGTTGCCGCGGTCGTAGTCGCGGTCCGGATTCTTGAGCTTGGAGACCAGACGATCCGTGTCGTGGCTGTCCACGAGGTTCTGGAGGACGTATGTCACCTCGGGGTCGTAGGCGAGACGAAGTTCCGCGAAGCGACGCTCCGCCTCGGACGCGG
>TARA_B100001121_G_scaffold232784_1_pt1 | contig 39064 bp, 50 predicted proteins | sample TARA_B100001121 | Tara Oceans TARA_B100001121 (sample SAMEA2622817) | marine metagenome | biome: marine biome (ENVO:00000447); feature: surface water layer (ENVO:00002042); material: "saline water (ENVO:00002010), including plankton (ENVO:xxxxxxxx)" | depth 5 m
TGAGAATCAACACCTCGCCATCACCCAAAACATTCTGAACAAGTGGAAGCAAGGTGACGATAAAGAAATGCAAGAGATTGCAAGGGAAGAACAGGAATACGTTTATGCAATGTTTGACCGTGCTGTCAATGAAGAGAAGCGTTGGGCAGACTATCTGTTTAAGGATGGATCTATGATTGGTCTCAACGACAAACTTCTTCAACAGTATGTTGAGTGGGTTGCTAATCGTCGCATGAAGGCACTTGGCATGAAACCAGTTTATGATATTGCTGCTAAGAACAATCCTCTCCCCTGGACACAGCACTGGATCTCCTCTAAGGGTCTGCAGGTCGCTCCTCAGGAGACTGAAGTAGAATCTTATGTTGTAAGTGGAATTAAGCAAGATGTCAAAAAAGATACATTCTCAGGATTCCAACTCTAATTGGAGGGAAGAGTATAAGAATACTCATCGTGTCACTAAGAGGCAGTTAGAACTACTGGAGAATGGTCCAGATAGTCTAGCTGCCTCTTGGGCTTTGAATGCCATGTATCAGCAGTGGAGACGGGAAAACAATAAATAATACTATCAAAGTAAGTATTTCCCGTCATGGATTTTAGAACGATCAAAGAGGAATATAAAAGCATCTATACCTCTGCACCTCAGAACCTGTCTGAAGAGACCGAGGTTGTTGAGCAAGAGATTGTTGAAGACTACTCTGCTGATTTTGAAGAGTTGACTGAAGAAGTCATCGATGAGATCGTCGTTGATATGTTGGACGAAGGTTATACTGGTGAAGAGATCCTTGATGGATTTGATGATCTTCTTGAGGCAATGACTCCTAAGCAAAAGGAGATGCGTGCTAAATTTAAGGCACAGCAAGCAAAAGATGATGCTGCCACTAGTCAGAGCAAGAGAGCAAACCTTCGCGCTAAGGCAGTCTCTGATGCCAAGGCAAAGGTAAAAGGTACTGTCAAGAAGGGTATTGAGAAGGCAGGTGCTGCTGCTAAGAAGGCAGGTGATGACGCTAAGACTGCTGCATCTAATAAAATCAATAAGGCAAAGTCTAAGATCGCTATGGGCGCTCTGAAGGCGACTGGAACCAAACTGAAGGGTAAGAAGGGTCAAGACCTGTCATACTCTCAGACCATGACTGGTCACAAGTCCGTAAGAGACAAGGCGAAGGCAGCAATTAAAGCAAAGGCAAAAGCAAAGGCAGCAGAAGCAGGTGACAAGGCAAAGGCAGCTGCTAAGAAGGCAGGTGGTGCTGCTAAGACCGCAGGATATGCTGCTGTAGGTGCTGGTATGGCAGCAGGAAAGGCAGCAAAGGATGCTGCAAGTTCTGCTAAGAAAGCAGTCAAGAAGAAGGCAGCATCTGCTGCAGTCTCTGGATACGCTGCTGCCAAGGCTGTTAAGGATAAGGCAACTGATGCCAAGAACAGAGTGAAGCAGGGCATCAAGAACAGAATCGCTCAAGCGAAGCGTAATGTTAAGGGTGCAGTCGGTAAGGCAGCACGTAAGGTTGCTGACAAGGCAGGCGGAGTCGCTTCTAGAATGGGTGAAGAGACCAACTATGATCTCGTTCTTAAGTACCTCTACGTGGAGGGTCATGTAGAGACACTAGAAGAAGCAGAAGTACTGATGGTCAACCTCACTACTGAGGATGTCCAGGCGATCCTAGAAGACTGCTGAACTGAATAGAATGTTAAGAGACCTCCGCAAGGGGGTCTTTTTTTATCTAAATACGGTAAACTAGGATATATGAATGGTCGATTATGAAAATCCTTGGATTTACATGGAACGAGCTTTTGATAGTTGCGATGTTGGCGACTACTTTGGTTTTGTTTATGAAATTACCAATCTCACCAACGGCAGACGCTACATTGGAAGAAAGTATTTTTGGTCGTTTAGAACACCAAAAGGAAAAAAACGCAAAGTAAAACAAGAATCTGATTGGAAAAAGTATTATGGGTCCTGTCCTGAACTTAAGGAAGACATTATCAAATTGGGTAAGCAGAATTTTAGCAGAGCTATTATCAGCCTTCATAAGACGAAGGGCAAAACTAATTTTGAAGAAACCAGACAATTATTTGGGCACAACGTCCTCACCGAAGCCCTTGACGACGGGACTCCACTCTTCTACAATAGCAACATTCTCAGCAGGTACTACCGAAAAGATTATTATGGCAGAGAAGACGACTGAAGAACTTGTGAAGATGATTAACGATTGGGCAGTTGATCGTATCGAAGGCATGGTTAAGAGTAGTGATACTACTCAACGTCAGGTTCAAGATGCTCTTGCTCTTGCCGATGAGTTCAAAGAATGGTTTGAAGATGATGGGTCACCTGACATTGAAATTATGTCCATAGAGGAGTATTGACACCTAAATAATAAAATCCACCCAAGAGCAACCCTTGACAGTTTTACTTACTGCTATTAATATTCTGGTTTGCTTGTTGGATACCTAGCATTTTAAATGACTAACTTAACTAGGGACGCTTTAATCAAAGCAGTTGTCGCAGATGAAATGAGAAGCGTCAACGGCAATGTTTATACGGAGCAACTCAAAACCACATATCACAAGTGGGAACACGCTTCAAGTCATGATCTCTGCATTAAGTACAATCAAATCAACAAAACAAGTGTCACTGTTGATGCGTTGAAGTAATAAATATAATTACCTTGCAATCTACCTATGGCAGATACAAAGCCCAAAGTAGATGAGAAGGAACAGGATGAAGATAAAAGTGAAGTTCTTGGTAATCTGGTGAAAGTTGTAGTCCTTATTTGGTCTGCATCCCTTCTCACATTCTCATACGTTAGACTTCCCAACGGTCAAAAGATTTTAGATTTCGATCCCACGTTCATCGCCTCGGTGTTTTCTGGATCGTTAGCTGCCTTCGGACTCTCTCCTGCTAAATCGGGTGGTAGTAACGGAACGGTTAAGAAAAAGAGAGATGAGGAACCACCAGTAGTCTCAGCTATTGACAAACCCAGGCAATCTTGATACACTCGTGGGGTCGTTTTGAATAACGCTATGAAATTCTTTGCCATTGCTGCACTAACTGCAATTGCGGGAAGCTCCGCGCTGAGTTCTGCCCCTCCTAAGGAAGAGGTCATTATTCCTGTAGTTGAATTTGAACCTGTTTCTTGGAAGTGTCCCGACTGCACTCCTGAAGAGAAGTATGTCTTGGAGGAACTCCAAGAACACACAAGAATTACTGATCGTAATGCCCTTGCAACTATCATGGGCAACATCAAACAGGAATCAAAGTTCATTCCTAACATCTGTGAAGGTGGTGCTCGCGTAAAATATGAAGACTGCCATGCGGGTGGTTATGGTTTGATTCAGTGGACTTCAATAAACCGCTACAATAATCTCGGTAAGTTTTGTAATAAATACGGATGTGACCCCAGCAGTTTGGAAGGACAGACTCGTTACATGATTAACGAGAACGTCTTCCAACGTAATCTTCCCATGTTTGAAGGCAGTGGTCAAACTGTCCATCAATATATGGTTCCTGCTTTTTATTGGTTAGGATGGGGCATCAAAGGTCATAGAGAGACCTATTCCTACGAATACACTAAGAAACTGGTTTTGTCATGATTAAAAAAGCACTCAAGTCTATTAAAGATATCTTCATCCCAGTGAGGTCAATCGCTGCTGATATTACACTGGGTACAGAGGTTGAGTGTGACATTGACGGGGAAAAAATTCCCTGTCAAGAATTGCAAGAACCAGAGTATTCGTACACGGGTGTTCCTGCTCCCGCATACCTTACAGATGACCCTTGGTTTGGTCCTGCACCAGATCTCTCTGATAAGCAGAAGGATTATATGGCAATTGAAGCAGAATACAAAATGCAGGAAGCATCATCTCCTAGTGTAGAGTCTGAGGACATTCATGAGTTGATGTATCAAATTGCCACACAAACTGGAAGTCCAACAACTGTTCAATTGGATCCTCCTGGTGGTTCTGAGAACTTTCATGAGGGACCTGGCGGATGGAATTCTGGTATCGGTTATAATCAATTTAGGAGCAATTAAAAATGAGTGGAGTACCTACAGACGCACTTAATGACTGGGGTCATAACGACCTTGAGGGATTCGCTAACTATATCGGATCCCCTGTACAGCACGTTAAGGAAATTGCCAAAAGGAATCAAAAAGAAATTGATAAGGCATCTGGCAAAGAAGTAGTTGACGAGAAAGAAGAGGACTGATATAATAAAAACATTGGTTCAGTAGCTCAGTTGGATAGAGCAACTGCCTTCTAAGCAGTCGGTCGCTGGTTCGAGTCCAGCCTGAATCGCTGGGGAATTAGCTCATTTGGTAGAGCGCCTGCTTTGCAAGCAGGAGGCGAGCGGTTCGATCCCGCTATTCTCCATTATGTACTACTTCCCAGATATTGATTCCATTTACTCAAGTCTTATGGGTGGATTTTTTACAAAGGATGAGATAAACCCTAATCTTAATTTACTCAATATCAACTACGAAAAATGTAGGGATGAGTATGAATCTGCTAGGCATCGACTAGTATTCAATGAGGGTAAAGAAGCATACCAAGATTGCAAGATTGCAACACTGTTTGGTAGGTATCATCCTTCTATGGATCTTGCAGAACTCGAAAGGGTTTATGATCAGGGTGTTTATGTTGATCCAGAGCGGGAGATCTTCTACACGCAGAATACAGTGTACGTGCCAACTCTGTTTAATCTCTGCTTAGAAGTGGGTATTCGCCAACGATGTTCAATTAATCTTCTGGAACCTGGTAAAGTAATTGATTGGCATACTGACCTCGATCCTCAGGGAGACGATGACCTTATTATCAGAGGACTGTGGGGTCTCAGTGTCAACCCTCAAAATCAAGAAACCTGTCAACTTCTAGTTGATAGTAAGGAAGGAGTTCAAAACCAAATATTGTCGAACAATAGTATGCACTTCTTCTGGGGAAGGACCAAGCATCATGTGTTCAATAATTTAACTACTCCTAGAGCATGCCTATCATTTGGTAATGTTGTTCCTCAGGAAAGAATACTCTAAATAGTAAAAAAGTAAAAGGTGTATATGAGACAGTCACTAGTATTAGCGGCATGTTTAGCACCACTTGGATTAATTTTTATCATAATGAAGCTTGCTGTTTGGGTGTCTGCTGTAAAATCTGAATCTTCTTATGTCGGAAAAGAACCCTTTAGAAAACGAGGACCGTATGTGGCAGACGCATATGCAGACGTTGACGAGGAGGAAGAGGAGTATGGAGATCGCACAGATTATCGATAATGCTTTAGAAGAGTACTACTCAGAAAAGGGTCTTCCTGTCCCTAATTGGAAGTGTAAGAAGGATCCCGACTGGTGGATTGACTATCTAAAGGAATTGGGAATTGACAAGGATAATCCCTAGTGGTATAATTTATCCAGAGAGGACTTGAGACGTTCCGACCAAAGGTGCCAAGCGGCGCGGATATACCGTTGCCCTGTAGTTTGGAATCAACCCCCTTTGGATGTTAGCGGTGGTACTGCTTCCTACTCCGTTACAAACTGTCAGTATTCTGGGTGTAGCGCCCACATAGCATACGGATAAGTGTAATGTTACGCTTGATTAGCTCAGCGGTAGAGCATCTCGTTTACACCGAGGCGGTCGGCGGTTCGATCCCGTCATCAAGCATTCTAAGTTACCAGGTTATGTTAGTAAGATGTAAAGAGTGCAACAGAGAGTTGCATAGTACCAATAAAGTGCAGTGTTGTGGATGTCCAAACATGATGAAAGTCGTGGATGACACTGTAGGTGCTATGGACTTATCCCAAGTTGTTATTGTGGAGGGAGTTGCAGACAATAAAAAATCAGATACTCTCTCAAGAGAAGATAGAGCTTGGCAAGAGAACCGACGCAAACGTAAGGTTCGTAGGTTAGATTTTGAAATTAAGTAATTAATTTAATAATTTTTACTGATTGTTGCCAAACTTAGTATAGAATTGAACACATAACTTGTTGACATAGTACAATTCCATATATAGAATTTATAAGTAAACGTAGCACTGTGCCTTTATGGATCCATCTACTTCATATTCAGCATCTCTTGTTGGAGTTTATACACTCCTGGTTATCGTTCTGTTAATGATTGCCTATAGTGGAGTAGAGGGAACTCTGAGAGTATTTGCATATTTAGATTTAACTTTTAGATATGCAATAATTAGATCTCGTATGTTCTTCATTGAACGTAAATTGAGGAAAAGATTACTCAAGGATACGGAAGTCTACACTAAACTCATCAAGGAGATTCAAGATGACCAACGATAGGGAATTCTCCGACCTCAAACTTGAGAGGAAGGAATGTCCTAAATGTGGTGCAATTTGGATGAATGGTAATCACACCTGGGCAACAGGTGCAAAAGGAAATGAAAGAGACCTTGCAGGATTGGTCTGTAACAAGTTAGGGGATAGTCGTTGTATAAATCCCCAAAGAGGATTTGAGGGTGGAGATACTTGGGAAAAACGCTTAGACGATTTATCAAAAATGAGTGATGAGAAAGATGTCAATTTTTAAAAAACCACCACCGCCAGCACATCATCCTACCAAACAAGAAGTTCAGGAGATGATAGACGATGCAATACGCCAACATAATCGTAACGCTGGAATTATCAGTATGTTTGTTGGTTTTTTTGTTCTTGCACTTTTTAGTGAGGGTCTTCTTAGACTCATTGGAGTAGTACCTCCATTATTCCCCTGGCTCAAGATCACTTTATAGACAAAAAAGTAGAAAATGAATCCAAACGAGAAGAGAGAATTTTATAAAGGACTAAGAGAGCGTATCAATCAACTTAGAATGGGGCATTTGTTTGAAGAACCTTGCCCCTTGTATGAACCAGAATGGGAAGAGGATCATGCGTGGGACTGTAGATTGACTTACGACCACGACGAAGAAGACTAAATAATTGACAAAATTAGGTTGATTCGATAGAATGTGCAATGTCGGGATGTAGCGCAGTTTGGTAGCGCATTCGCTTTGGGAGCGAAGGGCCGCAGGTTCAAATCCTGTCATCCCGATTCCATATAATTTTTTTAACAGCATGTACGTAAGTAAATCTATAAATCAAACTGAAGAACCTGTTGTTCAAGGAACACATAGAATCGCTCAAAACCCTCTTGTTTACTATAGAGAAGTAATTCCTGAAAAAATTGTCAATGTGATGGCAGAAGAACTCACTGAAATGGAGGAGTTCGGTTCAACTAGATGGCATGACGCTGAAGTAGGTGGTGAAGCATCGGGTAGATTAGATACTTCTGTCAGAAATTCAAAGTTGACCTGGTGGTATGAAGAACACTGGGCATGTAGTATTATCTCTCATTACATTGGTCTTGCTAATCGTAAGTATTGGGAATATGACTTAAATGTTCTTGAAAGTATTCAAGTATCTTTGTATGGGAAGAGTGGTCACTATGGTTGGCACAGTGATTATGGAACTTCTGAAGATGGAAAGTTTACTAGAAAGTTAAGTGCTAGTGTGCTAATTACTGACCCTACAGAATACATGGGCGGTGACTTAGAATTTATTGATTATCATGGGAATGTTGTAAAGGCACCCAAAGAAAAAGGATCTGTTATTGTTTTTGATTCTAGAATTCCTCATAGAGTTACTCCAGTAACACATGGAAAAAGAATCTCTCTCGTAACCTGGATGTACGGACCAAAATTAAGATGAGTATTACCAATCCTTGGCCAAGATTTACAAAGGAAGGATTTAAAAAAGAAAGGATCCCTGATGATCTTTACTTTGATATGATGCTTGAATATAATAAGGCAAGATTTACGGACATACAACAAGATCCTTATTTTGAACCACATTATGATCAGGTAGTTTCTGGTGGTGCAATAGCAATGCTGGACACTGATGAACCATTCTACCTAAGAGCAAATATTTCGGATCAAGCATTTGATCGTTGGGCAAAAAAACTTCAACCTCTTATGGAAAAGTGGTGTGGAGAAAAACTTAATTTTATTCAAGGGTATGGGATAAGATCTTATCACAAAGATTCAATGCTATGTGTACATAGAGATGAGATATCAACACATATTATTAGTCTCATTGTTCATGTGGATGAACATCCAGAAGTAAAGTGGCCTTTAGAGTTCATCGATCATGATGGAAAACTTCATAAAGTTACTTTTGATAAAGGAGACATGTTAATGTATGAAAGTCTCTGTGTTCATGCAAGAGAGACTCCATTTACTGGTGAGTATTATAGAAATATGTACTTCCATTGGTGCCCAGTAGACTGGGATCCAACTCCATATCAAAACAACTGGGTAAGGTATCGTAGTATTCAGGAGGCATTAAATGAAGATTGAAATGTTTACTGTGAAAGAGTGGCAAGATAATTGGGAAACTCTTTTTGAAAGAGTGGAGAACGGGGAGACTATAGGTGTTGTCGCTGAGGACGGTCAGACAGCTGTCATGACCCCAGCGGATGATGAACTCATACGCATGTATACTGAACACAATGAGGCACCTTAAGGGACTGTCGCATATTGGTTAATGCGCTCTGCTTATAACGGAGTCAATCGGGTTCAATTCCCGACAGTCCTACCAGGGGGATTAGCAATCTGGTGAATGCAGCGAACTCATAATTCGCCTAAGGCGAGTTCGATCCTCGCATCCCCCACTTGACGTTTTTACGTCATCCTTGTAAAATACTATTGTCAACACTCACAGGACAATGACAATCACCGTTAAGTTCAAGAAGGACATTCAGACTCTTAAGTCTGCTGCCAATGGAGATCTCTTTTTGGACGTAAAAAATCCAAAACTCTTCAAAAAAGTCCGTCGTTACTATGAGAACACTGGTGTTGTATTCTCTGGCGATCCTCTAGATGACTATGATATCCTTATGGAATCTCTGTCAGCTGATCTTGAATCCGTTGTATAAGTTTCCTAGTTCTTAAAACTAGGTGGTGGAGTCACATACCCTTTTAAAAATGCCAGACCAAGAATTCGTAGATCCTAAAGAACAAATCCAATCTAAAGTTGCAATGCATCAAGACTTTATTATGGTCTGGGATGATGTTGTAGAGCAGGGATTTTGTGATTGGTTGATCGAATACTTGGAACAAACTGAATATCTCTCACCTCGACGCCAAAATTATCTCTCTGATAAACAAGTCGAGATGCACAACTTCTCTCCTGGTGAGGCAGATTACCTGTCCTCACTCGTTGGGCAGTGTGCTTTGAATTACATTGATAACTACCCATACCTTAGGTCTTTTCCTTACATGAGCAGTTGTGTAATGTTGCAAAAGACTGGTCCAAAAGAAGGATATCATGCTTTTCATGCAGAAGATTCTACTTGGAATGCTCAAATGAGAGTTCTAACTTGGATGGTCTATCTTAATGATGTTGATGAAGGTGGTGAAACAGAATACCTGTATCAACAACTTAAAGTTAAACCTAAAAGAGGTAGAGTAGTTATTTGGCCAGGATCATTTACTCATATTCATAGAGGTAATCCTCCTATGAGTGATAAGTATATCGCTACTGGTTGGTTTGCTGGATGCGTAGGACATGAGCAAAAAATATTCTCTCCTCTCGGTTCCCCATCTTGAGTGGCATGTGACACACTCATGCAATTTTATGTGTGATGGGTGTGGTCACTATGCTAATGATAGATACAAACAAAATATAACTCTAGAAACTCTCAGAGAATGGTATCTCCTTTGGAACAGGAGAATTCGTCCTCGGGAGTTATGCTTATTGGGAGGAGAACCATTTCTCAACAAAGAGATTATAGATATAATCTATATGACAAAAGAGGTTTGGGATATACAGGATGATCAAGAATATGAGTTAGTATCTAATGGACTCCTTTTTGATAGAATACCTGGAGTTGCTAAAGCTTTATTAGATACAAATTGTGTTCTCACTATTACAAAGCACTCTGAAGATGAGAGTTATTTGAAATTATTTGACAAAGCAATAGATAAGATAACTTCTTCTGGGGTAAATTTTAGAATTCATGATGCAACTTCTAATTGGTTAAGGTTTTACCATGGATATGGTAGTTCTATAGAACCAATAGATAGTATCTCATATCAAGACTCATGGGACAATTGTCCAACAGGACAAGAAAACTTTCAATTATTGGACGGTAAAATATATAAATGTGCTCCTTTAGCATATTTACCCTTACAAAAGCAAAAGTATGGGGATCTTTTATCAGAGAAGTGGGATCCATATTTAAAATATAGACCATTACTACCAACAGATTCTGATCTAGAAGTCTTAGAGTTTTTTACCAGATCTGCGGAACCTGTTTGCTCTCTCTGCCCCAATAAAAAAATAGAATTCAAAAAAAGCAATCCACTGCATCCACCAAGATGAAAATTATTGATAACTTATTTGAGAGTAAGACTATAAATGATCTGTCTGAAAGTGTGGATGAGCATGTCAAGAATAATTTATTGTTTGATGATCAGATTAAAGTAACCAAATCTATAATTGATTGTCATGGACTTGCTTTATCTAGATCAAAATATTTTCCATACTCTCAAAACTGTTGGAACATATTTTGTTTAAAGGTAAAAAAGCATGTTGTTGATTATTGCATGGAATATGATGTTGATCCTTTCAATGTAATACCGTACTCATGTTGGTCTGAGAGATCTGTATACAGTCCTGGGGATAATACTGTTATGGATGATCCTGACTATGCATATGATTATGATGGTCAAGTTAAAAAGACTTTTATCCGTTCTGTGTATAAATTAAAAGGATCTTTGGGTGTCAAAGTTGGTGAAGAATGTATACAGTTGAAGCAGAATTCTTTACTTGTTTATAATGGCACTGAAAATAAAAGCTCTAACATATATCCACGCAAAGATGGGGAGGATAATTTGATATTTGATTGGTATATAAATGATCCTTTTGACGTACCTGATTGGATACTTCCGCTCACGTAAAGCAGCAATCAACTACGATAGTTATTCTTGGATAAGTTTCTACTATATCTAAAGTCGGATATAGTGCAGTATGATATAGTTCTGGATTGAATATCATCATACTGTTCTCTTCACCATTATTATTAAAAACTTTTTTATCTGTCAACTGTACGATTGTTCCATACTTTGGATCTGGATTTTTTAAGTAATACACAACTCCGATTGGATTATCGGTATGTGAGTGCATATTGCCAAAGGTACTGTGGTTGTTTAATCTTGCCCTTAATTGGTTTTTAGTATGAGTTCCTTCAAACTCTATGTCTGCAACTCTTGTGATCCAAGTCGAATGTAATTTTATTGTCTCTGGGTCCATACCCACAACTTGACAATATTTTGCAATGTGCCTTCTGACTTCAGAATAGAACATTTTCCATAGACTATCCGAAGTAAACTCTTCATACGAGAAGAGAGAACTTGTTGATTCTGGTGGATATACCTCTTGCGTAACTGGTTTTCTAGTTTTCTCTAACCATCTTACGGCAGAAGAATATAGTTCTGGAAGAGCCGCGTCAGGAACTACATCAAATGCTTTATAGAAATAATGATCCTCGTGCTTTTTGACTTGAATCTTCCTATTCATTTCACTGGTTGCATGCTGTGGTAGTATTTATTAGGTGTTCGTGCTATACTGAAAACCTATAATACCCAACTTATGAAGACCGCACTTATAACGGGCATTACTGGACAAGATGGATCGTATCTTGCAGAACTGCTCATCGAGAAAGGATATATGGTACATGGGATTGTCCGACGATCATCCCTAATTAATACCCATCGTATTGATCATATTTTTGATCACCCTCAGATGAAACTTCATTATGGTGATCTCACTGATGCTGGCAATCTGATTCATGTAATTCAGAAATGTAAACCAGATGAGATCTATAACCTTGCTGCTCAGAGTCATGTGAAGGTGTCGTTTGAACTTCCTGAGTACACTGGTAATGTTGATGGACTGGGAACTCTCCGCATTCTTGAAGCAGTTCGTATCTTGGAGATGGAAGACAAGGTTCGTATCTATCAGGCATCTACTTCAGAACTATACGGACTTGTTCAAGAAGTCCCTCAGAAGGAGACTACTCCCTTCTATCCACGCTCTCCTTACGGTGTAGCAAAACTCTATGCATACTGGATCACAAAAAACTATCGTGAATCCTATGGTATGTTTGCTTGTACAGGTATCCTGTTTAACCATGAATCTCCTCGTAGAGGGGAGACTTTTGTGACCAGGAAGATTACTAGGGGTCTATCTAAGATTAGTTGTGGTCTTCAGGATGTTTTGTATCTGGGCAACTTGAATGCAAAACGTGATTGGGGTCATGCTAAAGACTATGCTGAAGCGATGTGGTTGATGCTTCAGCAAGAAACTCCAGAGGACTATGTTATTGCAACGGGTCAACAGTATTCTGTCAGAGCTTTTGTAGAGAAGTCTGCTCAATACTTTGGTATGGATATCGAATGGCAAGGAGAGGGATTAGAAGAGGTTGGAATTGATAAGAATACTGGAAGGGTGGTCATTAGGGTGAGTGATAAATACTTCCGCCCAGCAGAAGTTGAGTCTCTTTTGGGAGATGCAACAAAAGCAAAAGAGCAACTAGGTTGGGAACCTAAAATTTCGTTTGATGAACTCGTTGAGGACATGTGTATCTATGGACAGTGATTCTAGAATCTTGGTTGCTGGTGCCAACGGTTTAGTTGGATCAGCAATAGTGAGGTGTCTGAAGGATAAAGGACACTCATTTGTTATTGAAGCAACTCGTAGACAAGTTGATTTTACAGATCAAGTTCAAACTGAATCGTATTTTGGTTCTGTAAGACCTGAATATGTTTTTGTTGCAGCTGCCAAAGTTGGCGGCATTATGGCAAACAAAACATTACCAGCAGATTTTATTTACAAGAACTTGATGATTCAAACCAACATCATCAATTGTGCTCATGGATATGGAACTAAAAAATTAGTATTCCTTGGGTCTTCTTGCATTTATCCAAAGCACGCTAACATTCCTATTACGGAAGATCAGTTGATGACTGGTCCATTAGAACCCACTAATGATGCGTATGCCGTTGCAAAGATTGCTGGCATCAAGATGTGTCAAGCATATCGCCATCAACATGGGTTTGATGCTATCTCTCTTCAACCAACTAATCTGTATGGTGTTGGAGATAACTTTGATCCTCTGTCGAGTCATGTTATTCCTGGAATTATGCGTAGGATGCATGAAGCAAAACTAAATGGTGATGAACAGTTCTGGTGTTGGGGTGATGGATCTCCTTTGAGAGAGTTCCTTTACATTGATGATATGGCAGAAGCGTGCTATGCTTGTATGCAGAATTATAGTGATTCTGAAATCATTAACATTGGCACTGGATATGACATCTCAATTAAAGAGTTGACAGAAGTTATTGCTGAGGTTATTGGATATAGTGGTGAAATTTATTGGGATACTTCCAAACCAAATGGAACCCCTAGGAAGGTTATGAATGTAGATAAACTACTTGGTCTTGGGTGGAAACCTAAAGTTGATATTGTAGAGGGATTGACTAAAACTTACGAATGGTTTAAAGAGAATTATGATCGGATTTAATGCGTTAGGGCAACTAGGTAGACTTGGTAATCAAATGTTCCAGTATGCATCTCTTCGTGGGATTGCTGCAAAGAATGGATACAACTTTATGATTCCTCCTCCAGCAGAGTCATACGAGAAGATGGATGAGTGGAGAGACCACCAAATCTTCTATCCCTTTACTATGGAGACAATTAACAATCTGAATGTTCAACATACTGATGGTGAACGCCCAGTTGTAAGTGAGAAGAGTTTTGGATTCGATGAAGATCTGTATAATAATTGCCCTAAGTGGGTAGATGTTAGGGGTTATCTTCAATCAGAGAAGTACTTCAAAGAAATTGAAGATGTCATTCGTAAAGACTTTACATTTAAACCACAGTTCCTTAGACCTAGTAGATCCATGATTGGATCTTTTGAAGATCCTGTATCCCTTCATATTAGACGGACAGATTATCTCACTCTGTCACACCATCACAATAATCTTGGATTGGATTACTATGAGGAGGCACTGACTCACTTTGATGAAGATAGAAATGTTGTCATCTTTAGTGATGATCCTGAGTGGTGTAAAGAGCAGAGTCTGTTTGAGAGTGATAGATTCTTGGTTGCTGAAGGTAATATAAATTATACTGATCTGTGCTTGATGAGTCTCTGTAAAGCACATATCATTGCTAACTCTTCATTCTCTTGGTGGGGTGCATGGTTAGCAGAGAGCGAGAAGGTTATCGCTCCTAGTAAGTGGTTTGGTCCAGATAATAAGCATCTGGATACTACTGATCTTTATTGTGAAGGATGGATTGTGATCTGATGAAAGTTGCTGTAATTTTTATTGGCACTGAGAAGTACCTAAACTTCCTGCCAAGTTGGTATGAGAGTTGTGAGAAGTTCCTTCTTCCTGGAGTTGAGAAGAAGTATGCCATCTTTACTGATGGTGAGATTCCTGAAGCACCTGACAATGCTGTCATCTATAAGCAAGAGCATCTGGAATGGCCATACATTACTTTGTATCGCTTCAAGATGATTCGTAGATGCTTTGAAGATATTAAAGATTGTGATTGGTTACTCTTCCTTGACGCTGATATGCGTGTGGTTGATACAGTAATTCCAGAAGATCTGTTTGATGATACTAAGAAGTACATTGGTGTTCATCATCCATGTCATTATCTTGACTTCCCTCCTCATAATAATGTTCCAGGTGCGTTTGATGTCACACCTCTCTCTAGAGCATGTGTAGCAGAAGATGATGATCTGTCTATTTACGTGCAGGGTTGCCTTTGGGGTGGTAAAATGCCATATGTTATGGAGATGATTGAAGAACTCGATAACAGAACCACTGAAGATGAATCAAACAATGTCATTGCTACCTGGCATGACGAGAGTCATCTCAATAAGTTCTACTTGGAGCGTAGAGATGAAGTATTCGTTGCTTCTCCTTCTCTTGCGTTCCCTGAATTGTTTGAACAGCAGTGTACGTTCGACGCAAAAATTGTTCACCTAGCAAAGGATAATAGTAAGTATCATGTCTAAGGTCGCTATGATCTATTCAGGTCAACCCAGGCACCTGAAAGAATGTTTTGAGAATCATCGGTCCATGTTTTGGGATGCAAATCCTGATACAGAGATCGATGTATTCGCACATATATGGTATGATGAAGCATGGGTAGGATCATACTTTTGGGATCAGTATAAAGATCGTGGACGCTGGGAAGCAGATCTTAAAGACTTTATGGTCGATAAGTGGCAACCTAAGGGTCTTGTTTTTGAAGAACCCAAACAGTTTGATGCTGAGGATATTCATCCTGATCCTAGATTCCCTCATCCTGTGAACAATATTATCTCTATGTTCTACAGTGTGAGTGAAGCAAACAACCTCAAGAAAAAATACGAGGAAGAAAATGGTTTTAAGTATGATTGTGTTGTTCGACTACGAACTGATGAATACTTTTATACACCAATTGGGTCACTTGACAACTACGATTTAAACACCGTAAATGTCCTTAATGAGTGGGCGCATGTAGAGCATGGTATTAATGACCACTTTGCATTCGGGTCCTCTGAACTTATGGATAAATATCTCGACGTATTTGAAAACTTCGTTGAGATTTGTGAGATGGGTGCAGAGATTAACCCTGAGTGTATCATTGGGTTCAATGCTCAAAAGAGACACAAACTTCCCATCACTAAGAATCCCTGGCACTATGTTCTTTGGAGAGACAAAAAATAATGACAACTAAACTTGTTATCTTTGATTTGGATGGCGTCCTTATCGACAGTAAAGATTATCATTACGATGCCCTGAACCAAGCACTTGGTTCTGAATATGCAATCAGTAGGGAGGATCATGTCAGTATCTATGATGGTCTTCCTACCAAAGCTAAGTTAGAACTTCTCACTAAGAATAAAGGTCTTCCTGTAGATCAGTACGAAAAGATCTGGAGAGACAAGCAAGAAGCAACCCTCAAGATCTTTAATGAGTGTGTTGCTAAGGATTATGAACTGATGGGATACTTCCAACAGTTGGTAGACAGTGGATATAAGATTGCTGTTGCTTCAAACAGTATTCGTAACACGGTCAAGATCATTCTTCTTCGTCTGGGACTTCTTGAGTTTGTGGACATGTACGTCTCTAATGAAGACGTTGTTCGCAACAAACCCTTCCCAGCAATGTATTGGAAGTGTATGACTGCACTAGGTGCTCTTCCTAATGATACTGTCATCATTGAAGATAGTCATATTGGTCGTCAGGGTGCCCTGGACAGCAAATGTCATCTTGTTCCTGTAGAGGATCGTAAGGATCTTAATCAGAGTAAGATTGATCGAATTAAAAAAATTCTAAATGGAGTTAAGAAAAAAGTGGCGTGGGAGAGCAAGACTATGAATGTACTTATTCCTATGGCAGGTCGCGGTAGTCGATTTGCAACTCAAGGATATACCTTCCCCAAACCTCTGATTGAGGTTAAGGGTAAACCAATGATTCAAGTGGTTACTGAGAATCTGAATATTAAAGCTAACTATACTTTTATTGTACAGAAGGAGCACTATGAGCAGTATAATCTTAATTACCTACTTCCTCTTATTGCTCCTGGATGTAACATTGTTCAGGTGGACGGAATCACTGAGGGTGCCTGCTGTACAACCCTCCTTGCAAAGGAGTTCATCAACAACGATGAACCGCTCGTGATGGCAAACTCTGACCAGTTTGTTGAGTGGGACTCTAACGAGACTCTTTATGCCTTCCAGAATGGCGATGCTGATGGTGGTATTGTTACCTTCCCTGCAACTCACCCTAAGTGGTCTTATGCCAAACTGGGAGAGGATGGATACGTTGCTGAGGTTGCTGAGAAGAAACCTATCTCTGAGCACGCTACTGTTGGTATCTACTACTGGAAGAAGGGATCTGACTATGTGAAGTATGCAGAGCAGATGATTGAGAAAGATATTCGTGTCAATAACGAATACTATGTCTGCCCTGTATTCAATGAAGCAATTGGTGACGGTAAAAAAATTCGTATCAAAGAGATTGACAAAGCAGGTATGTGGGGTATCGGAACTCCTGAGGACCTGAACTACTTCCTTGAGCATTACGAAGGTGAGGTCTGATGAAAGTAGCACTAGCATTTTTTGGTCAACCTAGATTTGTTGACAATCAACAGATCATTGACACTTATAAGCAAGTCATCCTTGATAGGTATGACACTGATGTCTTCGGGCATATGTGGTGGCAAGAAGAGACAGAAGGGGAGTATGATTACTCTTCTTGGTCAAAGATTGCAAAGTGTCCTATTCCAAAGGATGCTCCTAAGATCATTGCGGATAACTATTCCCCAATCATTATGGGTATAGAAGATCCAAAAACTTTTGAATTACCTCCCAACGCACTTAAGTACGTTGACGAGAGATACACTGGTAAGCATCCTGATGGTCCACATTGGAATCACAAGAATTACAGTAATGTGATGTCCCAGTTGTTTTCTATCAAGTCTGTTGCTAATATTGTAAAGTCTTATGCGGAAGAGACTAATACTAGTTACGACTTTATTGTCCTTGCTAGGTATGATACTGTCCTGATGAGATTCCCTGATCTCAATACTTGTGACAAGTATAAGTTCTATCTCCCTGGACATCACCCCAGATTCCCTGATACTATTCAGTTCTTTGGACCTAAGTATCTCACATGGGCACTAAATGCCTTTGATGATGTTGATCATGTCTACGAGGGGATCTGGGAACCTTCCCCAGAAGCATTCAAAATGGGTGCATTCTTGCGTAGGTTTAGTCAATCTGACCTCGCCCCCTGTCCTATGGATGCCGCTTGCATCAGAAGCTAATGAAACTAATCGCACATCGTGCCAATATTGACGGTCCAGATGAATCTACCGCAAACGAACCAAAACAAATTGACAAATGTATCGAAGAAGGGTATGATGTCGAAATTGATGTTCGTTATGATCCAAAAACAGAACGTCTTTGGTTAGGTCATGATGAACCTAAGCACGCTGTAACCTGGTGGTGGTTAGCAGGTAGAGCTCCTCACCTGTGGATTCATTGTAAAGATATCACTACCATGTTCGCTTTTTCTGATGGAACAAGTGGATATAATTATTTTTGGCATCAAGAGGATGATTTTACTTTAACCAGTAAGCATTTTATCTGGACGTATCCAGGTAAACCATATACAAGTAAGAGTGTTATTGTTATGCCAGAGTGGAACAAACCAAACTGGGATGAACTTAGGGTCACTAATTGTTATGGTATTTGTACAGATTTCCCAGCAAAATTAAAATGAAGATTACATTAGTAGGACCTGGAATCATGCCGATTCCCCCAACTGCATGGGGTGCTGTAGAGATTCTTGTATGGGACACGAAGAATGCTCTCGAAGAGTTGGGACATGAAGTCCAGATCATTAACACCAAAGATTATCGTAGGATAATCAATGGCATTAATGCTTTTGTCCCTGACTTTGTGCATGTGCATTATGATGAGTTTATTCCCATCATGCCATTCATTCAGTATCCAGCAGCGATTACAAGTCACTTTGGATATTTGGAACGCAGAGAGATGTTCAATGGTTATATTAATGTTGCCAATGAATTTCAAAAACTGAAACCAAATGTCTTCTGTTTATCTGAAGGTATTCAAAAAGTTTATAACGTCATGTTTGACGTTCCTAGAGAGAATACTTATGTCACTCCTAATGGGGTGAATCTAGATCGCTTTAGGAGATCTATGGATCCTGAACATCCAGATCGTAGCCTGTATCTTGCAAAGATTGATTATCGTAAGCGTCAGCATTTGTTCCAAAGCATTGATAGTCTTTGGTATGCTGGTAACCTTGCAGATAATAGATTCGATACTGATAAGAACTATCTCGGTGAGTGGTCTAAGGAGACTCTCTACGAGGAGTTAACTGACTATGGTAACCTTGTTCTCTTGTCTGATGGTGAGGCACATCCTCTGGTTTGTATGGAGGCACTAGCAGCGGGTCTGGGTGTAGTTGTTTGCCAGTGGGGAGCAGCAAACCTTGATCTAGATAAAGATTTTATTACTGTCATTCCTGAAGATAAGATCAATGATCTTGAGTTTGTAGAGAATGCTATAATTAAGAACAGAGAATACTCTGTTAAAAATAGAGAAGAAATCATTCAATATTCCAAGCAGTTTGAATGGAAGGAAGTTATCCGCAATCATTACATCCCTAGCGTAGAGAAGGTAATTGAACGTCATGCATAGTCCTGCTGTAGTAGATAAAAACAAGTCTGCATATAAACTGGCTAACTTTGGACCAGTTTATTATCTGAACATGGATGCAGATGAGAATCGTAAGGGTTACATGGAAGAGCAGTTTGCTCATTGGGGTGTAACCAATTATGAACGTGTGTCTGCTTATGATGGTCGTGACGATGATCTGAGTGACATTCTTAAGGGACGCTATCCTGATCAGATGTCTTCTGGTGAAGTGGGATGTATCACGTCCCATCTAAAAGCAATCAAGCACTGGTACGAGACATCTGATAGTCCCTATGCTATAATCATGGAAGATGATTGCAATCTAGACACTGCTCACTTCTGGAACTTCTCTTGGAGTGACTTTGTTGCTCATCTCCCATATGACTGGGATGTTGTACAGGTTGCTATTATCCAAACTGGCGATGTACATATCAAGTTGCATCGTAGGTTTGTAAATGACTTCTCAACCGCCTGCTATATGATTACCAGGCATCATGCTGAGAAGTTGATCAAACACCATGTCAAAGGTCCAGACAAATATCGTTTGGATAATGGTGTCAAACCTCGCCCTGTTGCAGATGATCTCATCTACAATTCGGGTAACACTTATTCTATCCCTCTGCTTCTTTATCGACTTCAACTGGGATCTTCTATTCATCCCGAACACGTTGATGCCTTCCATAAAGTCAATCATGATGGTATAATGAACTGGTGGACTCAGATGGGTGCCTCGATGGATGTCAAAGCATTGACAGACTTCGATCCTTATCTGGGTAAGGTAAGTAACCCTTCTCAACCGCAGTAGGGTTTACCCCACATACTTGACAAACTCCTAAGAGTCGAGTAGTATAAATACTTAACCTTTTTATTACAAAAGGTAACGGGATATGTCGAATCCCTACACATCTGCGGGTAACCATTCCGCAAGCAACTCAAAGGTATTAAACAAAATGATCAAATCTGTATTCGCAGCAACTGCTGCTCTGTCTGTCTCCGCTGGTGCTGCTGTTGCAGGACCCTACGTGAACGTGGAAACCAATGCTGGTTTCGTTGGCTCAAATTACAGCGGAGCGACGACAGATCTCCACGTAGGCTACGAGGGTGCTCTGGGTGATGCTGCATCCTACTACGTCCAGGCGGGTGCTTCGGTTGTCTCTCCTGATGGCGCTGCAAGCGATACTGTTCCCTCTGGCAAAGCAGGTCTTGGACTTGCTGTGACTGATGATCTGGGGGCATATGGTGAGGTCTCCTTCATCGGATCTGGTGACGACTCCATCGACCGTGGATATGGAGCTAAGCTGGGTCTGAAGTACAACTTCTGATCTAATTCTCTGCTATACTGGAGGGGTCTTGAGACCCCTCTTTTTTTATGCGCTTCCTTTGGCATCCACTCACACTATTCAATCTGGCGCTTGTAGGAACATTGGGATTCATTGAACTCCTCCATATCCAGGCTCACCGTACTTATGAACTAGATGTTCATGGTCATGCTCGTCAGTTTTGCAGAGCAAACCCAGATGAATGTAAGAGTTTCCTGTCAGACTATTGATCTAAGTATAATTCACTACATGGGACCTCTTGACGGAGGTCCTTTTTTACTATATAATATATGAAGATTTGTTACTGGAGGTAACATGACTGTAACACGCTCAAGCACCATCACAACTGAAGAAGGTGGACGCACAAATCTGTGGGCTACTGAACCACGTATGTATGTTGATAAAACCTCAGCAGAACGCTATGGTTACGAGACCTATGCAGAACGTGCAGAAAAACTGAATAGTCGCGTTGCGATGCTTGGTTTTGTTGCTGCTGTTATCTCTTATGCAACAACTGGTAGTCTCTTCTTCTTCGGAGCATTCGGTATCTGATCATGATTGAACTTTTGACGCAGACTGAGTTTTCTTGGGCTGCCAACCACACTATTGCAGAATTCCTTGCGGGTTATGTGTTTGGTGCGGCACTTATTATTGGAGCACCTGGTGTGTTTTTCTTTATTGCCTTCATGGCAGCACTGCAAAACACTAAGGGTCGCATGGTTGGTTATAAAGACCACAAGACCTATGGCGATTCCACTATCTACGAAGTAAATCGAACAACTTGATTCAGACCGATACACCTTATAAATTAGCGGAGATAATCCGCAATACTTGGCCACAACTATTTTATTTAAAAAGGAGCAAAGAACAATGTCAGAACGCGCAGAAAGAATCAACGGATGGGCAGCAATGCTCGGAGTGATTGCAGCGATTGGTAGCTACGCAACCACAGGACAAATTATCCCAGGTATCTGGTGATATATAATTGGACGCTACTACAAACGTTGATCTTCATCATCACCCCATTCTTCTTAATGCTTGCATTGACTAGTGGGGAAGATGATGATGACAATGGACCAGATAGTGGTATAATGACACCAGTATTTGACTACTAATATGCAAATGGAATTGAGAGTTCCACAAGTTAATATAACCTTCCGTAAAGAAGGACCTTGCTTGACTTGCGGAGAGTTTGAAACTGTTAACACTGTTGACTTGTTCCAGGGTAAAAGAGTTCTTGCATTTGCTCTTCCTGGAGCATTCACTCCTACGTGTACAACTCAACAACTTCCTGGATATGAATCCTTCTATGATCAATTCCAGGAATTGGGTATTGATGAAATTTACTGCATCTCTGTAAACGATGCCTTTGTCATGAATGCCTGGGCAAAAGAGTTGGGAATTCAAAAAGTAAAAATGATTCCTGACGGAAATGCAGACTTTACCCGTAACATGGGCATGCTTGTCTCAAAGGGAAATCTTGGTTTTGGTAATCGCTCTTGGCGATATGCAATGGTTGTTGATGATGGACTGGTTGAATGGATGACTGTTGAACCAGGACAAAAATCCAATTCAAAAGAAGATCCTTATGGCATGACAACACCAGAAGAACTTCTTAAATATCTTGAAAGGTATGCACAGAAGCGACCAGTTAATTTCTAAAATTACTAAATAAATACATCTAGTAAAGATATTCGGACAACAACAATGGCTCTTAACGAACCCACATTAGCACGACTGAGAAAAATTGCCGCTGCTGTTAAGGCGGGCGATACCGTGTCCGAGATGAATCTCACATGGGCACAGAAGAACGCACTTCATGACGAGACTGCAGCAGCAGATCTCAAGTCAGCAGGCAAGTATATCGAAGCAAAAGAACAGGAAGACACAACAGAAGTCTGATTCTTAATTAAAAACTTTATAACTAATACATCATCTAAGTCCCTCTATAGGGACTTTTTTTATGAATTTATTTTTAAGACCATTGGAAGATCCTAATGGTGTAACGTGGAGCATCATCTGGAGTATAGTCCTTCTCCTTATTGGAGTTGTATATGTTATTGCATATATACTAAGAATTGATGAGATGGAGGCACAAGAGCATGGGAGCCATGACACCGCCGAGCAGGAAGAGTTGCTACAACTTCAGAGTGATCGAGATCAACAGAGTAGTGGACGGGGACACGATAGATGTGACGATAGATCTGGGATTCGATCTTCACAAGAAGGAGAGAGTGAGGATAGCGGGAGTTGATACTCCAGAGAAGAGGACCAGAGACCTTGATGAGAAGGAACTGGGTATCGATGCTACCAACTGGATGAAGGAGAAACTAGAAGGTGCTATTCATGGGGATGATGATCTCGTCATTAGAACTGAACTGGTTGGTGGTATGGGTAAGTACGGTCGCCTTCTTGGTTGGTTATATATTGGAGATTCAGAAGTATCGTTAAATGAGCAAATGATTGACGAAGGGTACGCTTGGGAGTATGATGGAGGAACCAAGCAAAAAAACTTTGAAGAACTTCGGGAGATCCGCAGGGCACATGGGACACTTGTTTAGTATTTTATTTGCAGTAACTCTGTGGGTACAAGTCCCTCAGTGGTCTGATAATTGGTCTACTTGTGCTGTTGATGTTCCCGATACCTCTTGCCATTGGTATATCGTAAATGCTGATAATACCTTTGGTGAAGGATTTGACTGGGAAACCGCACCTTGGTTTGATGTAAATGGTTTGCAGGACATTGCCAATCTTCATGATGAGGTTGTTAGTGATGGTAAACAGTATACTGTTGAACATCTGCAAGGTTAAAAAATAATGAAGTCTACTAAATAAAACACAAGCAATTTTTATGGAGGGACATGAAGAAACTTCTTCCCTTGGTAATGTTATTGATGACCGCCTCTGCAGCAAATGCTGGCGGATTAGTTCATAAGATGTCTTCCAGTGTTCAATTGACTGTTGATACTGCTAGATCTACCGCAACAAGGTTAGGATCCCAGTACAGCATTTCTGGATCAAATGTTGGTACTACAGACGGTAGTACAGCAAATACCATTTCTGCTGGAACTATTGCTTCTGGTGTTTACTCCCCAGGAACTATCTCTGCAACTCAAGCAACTGCTGGAGAAGCATTCTCCTTTAGCACCTCTTACTTACAAGGAGATGCCGTTCCTACTTCAGCTCCTTCTGTAGGTGCTGTTGGCAACTTCGGTTCAATTACAAGTTATGCATCAGGAACTGCTGGTGACCTGGCAGGTACAATTGCAACAGATGGTGGTATTACTTTGACGGCTGGTGGAGCTGGAACAAGTGCTGTAGGCCAATTTGTTTCTGAAATCACTGTGATCGACTAATAATGGAGAATCCTCGTGAACATCCGTTTTGGAAAGACAATCACATCTATTGTGACAAGTGCGGCGGTAGTCTTGAGTACTGCTGCCGCTGTCCAGGCGGTCCCCGTGGTCCCGAACTTCACTCAGGGCTCGATGACCAGCCACACAGAAACGACCAGCAAGGTCACTGAAACGATAAACTCTATAGATTATTCAACAGGATGGCAATACTCAGTAAGTGGCACCAACGTGTCAAACAATGGGGCGGCACTTCTACCTCCCACAACGAACAACAGCGTCGTGGTAAATCCTCTGGGAGGAACAGAAGGAACAGTAACAAGTTCCGCAACTGGATTGAACTTCAACAACTCCAATTTTACAATCACAAATCCTGGAGCAGCGTTCCAGTTCACCAGCACCTACCAGGGTCCTGGCGTAACGAATCAGACTGTGATTCAAAGAGTCACAGAGGTCCAAAGCGTGACCGACACAACAAGTATCTTTACCCAATAAGAATATGTCTATCTGCTCTGACTGTGGTTGCGAGTGTCCCTGCAAATGCAGCGGATGTTGGGGGTGTGAGTGCAACGGCAAATCCAATTGCAAATAGCTCAGGCTCGGTGACCAACCAGGCAATCCAGGTTTTACAAGGCCCATATATTACTAATACTTATGGGGGTGGGATCAGTTGCCAAGGTCCCACTATGAATTTTACCCCCTATGTCACTCATGCTAGAAATAACAAGGATCCCTTTGAGACGTATTATTTTGAACCTCAATATGACAATAGGGACTTTGAGGGTCGCATGGTGGAAGTTCAAAAGAATGTAAAAAACTTTCCTTGGGAAACTTGGTATGATGATAGAACTTATACCAACTCAGAAGGTGAGACAGTAAGAGCATATGAAGATGGTGCAGATATGACCATCACAGTTATGGAGATGCAAGGAGATGGAGTGCCTGATAATCCAGGTAGCAAACTCTGGGATAAACCGATAAGGACTGGTCAGACTAGGAACTACAGCACTAATATTGGATTCTCTGCAACGATGTCCTTCCCACTTGATGGTGGGTTGCAGGAGCGTTGTAAGCAAGCAGCAGAGACTCAGATTGCATTGCAAACACAATTAGTTGCTAACAAGCGCCTCGACTTTGAGCTAGCCAGACTCAAGAATTGTGGAGATTTGATGAAGCAAGGGATACGATTCCATCCTAGAAGTCCTTATGCAAAAATATGTGCGGATGTTATGGTTCAAAATGTAACTTACATTAAACCCCATGTTCATTCTATTCCACCTACTTCTTCAAAGGGCGAACAGAGCGCATTGCCTTCACAGCCTGGTTCCTCTGACGCTGCTCAGCAATCCTCTCAGCAGAGGACTGTGGCGGGATCTTCTTACCCCGTAAGGTCGCAATCTTCTTCATTACCTTCTTCACAGTCGGCTTCACCACTTTTAACAGAAGGTCAGCAAGAGGTTTTGCGAGCAGTGCCGAGGTCGTTGCCACCACGGCGATTGATGCCGTAGTTGTTACAGCACCAGCGTTAGGAATGTTTCCAATAATCTGATCAGGAATACTAAGTTGTTCTGTAACCATCAAACATTCCTTACCAACCATCTCATAACCAGTAATTTTTTTATTACCCTCTAGGATTTTTCCTACGGGGTTTTTTAATTGCTGTTCTCTAGTAGGACACTCTGGTTTTGGTGCTGTTGATTTTGGAACTTCTGGTGTTGCTGGTGGTTTGGGTTCGGGAGGTTCTGGTGATTTTACTGGTGGAGGTTTTGGTGCCTCTTGATTATTTGTGTATTCTAATTTATTTCTGTCGTAATCTATAGGATAAAAACTTGGTGTTCCTGCATCACAAAGGGTCATCACTCCATCAGGATCTTCATCCTTGAGTGTTGTATTCTTTCTACTTTCTTTATGTGCTTCCACACATCCAGGAATATTGACAATCGGCGTACCCACCTGAGTTGTTACAGGTGGGTATATTGGTATTGCCATTGGGGGATTTGTTGTCGCCCAATCGGGTGCATAAGTTTGGATATCAATATTATTAATACCAATAGGTCTAATTTCCATTAGCAATCATTAAATACACTACCAACTTGTGATCCTAATTCGGATCCTGCTTTCTGTCCTAGAAGCAATGCCCAACCACCTGCTAACCAACCCACGTAGGGGATGCTAGCAACGGCAGGAACGGCGACTCCAGCAGCGATAGCACTACCTGCCATCGCACCTTGTGATCGTGCTCCAGCGTCCGCCGCGATACACTCTGCGCTGGCACCTCCTGTCTTTCCCAACTCTCCTACATCACCTCCCATGTTCCTTACACCTTCCATAGTATATTGATCACGACGATACTCAGTTCGCTGCTCAGATCCTCCGCCAAAGAGTCCTCTCTTATCTTTGTCAAGATCTAGAGATCTTTCGGACTCTAAAATTTTAGGATCATTTGCACGATACTCAATCGTGTATCCATCCTTACCTGCCTGAATTTTGTAAGACGAGTAAGGACCACGGGGAAGATTGACTATAGGAGCTGATGGAGGTTCTGCCTTCCTATCAATCAAGTATCCCAGAAGACCTAGGTGTGAGATAGCAAATAAAGCACCAGCAGTGGTGATAATTATTTTCCATCCAGATGGTTTCTTTGATTCTGAAGTTGGTGTAGCGTTGCCTTCTTGTTCTTGTGTGCTCATGGTAATTGTGGGATAGCAGGACCAGTTGTGCTTGGCAGTTCAGGCATTGAACTATCCATCATTGATGGAAGTGCCCCTGCAATTGCTTCAGTCGCTGCTTTAGTTATATTTTCCCTGGCATTCTCTACTAGAACATCTTTGTTAAGATAGAGATAACCAGCACCAGCAACAACGGAGAGAGATACAAGACCAGACGCAAGCGCGATGACATTGATTATTTTTTGCATGGTACGAACATAGTATACGCATTTATTTAGATGACATAGTTACGAAATTACGGTATAATAAATATTACCATAGACGTAATTTGAGATATTAATGGGCACCTTCAGGAAGTCTCTTAAATTGGGGAAGAAATCCAGACAAATTGAAGAGAATTTAAAGAAGCTGGATAAGGAATTAGAAAAGACAGGTGCTCTCAACGAGACTGCCAAGACTCCTGCTGCGCCTGTAGAGGAGCAGAATCGGAAGTTTGATTGGCGCAGGGAATTTTTCCCTGAGAAAGATCAGTATGAAATGGTTAATCTTCTTTATGAAGAGCGCCAGCAGAAGCTGAAAGAAGCAATTGGTGAAGAGAAGATTAAAATTGCAGAAGAAGTTGAGAGTCTTAGAGAGGCAGTAGAGAAGAAGAGAGAACTTAAGCAACTTCAAAAGGTAGATCAGCACCTTGCAAACATTGATGTCGAGTTCTATAAACTGCGTGACGATCTTGTTGAGAATATCAACGAGAGCATGTTCCCCAACATCCCTGCTATTGAGGAGAAGTTGGATGAAATCCTCACGGTATATGGCAAGTTAAGTGATAGAATCTCTGAGGGATTCCTTAACGAACCAAGTGGATCTGCTCAAGGTGGAGACCCACTTGCCAAAACTGATTTTGTAACTTTTGATCAGTTAAAGCAACACTATTCTCTGTACCTGGATAGGATCTCTACACAACTTGCTACTCTTGGTGGCGGTGGTGAAGTAGAACTGAAGTATCTTGATGACGTTGTTGGTATTGCAACTAATGCTGCTGCCTATGATGGTAAGTATCTGAAGTACAACCACGCATCTAAGAAATTTGAGTTCTCTGATGTTGGTCCTATTGGTATCACAACAGAACTTCAGACTCTGAACAATGTAATGGGTCTGGGTAATACTTCTAACCTCGGAATGAGTGTTGGTGTATCTACCTTCGCTGATAGTGTTACTGTTGGTGGTGCAACCACTGCTCTGGTAGTTGAAGGTGATGTAAGAGTAGTTGGTGTATTAACTGTTGGTTCTGGTTCTATCACTATCGATGGTGATAATGACACCATTGGGATGGGTACACATGCCCTGACTGTTGCTAAAGTTGCTCTTCTGGATGATCTGGATGGAGATACTGCAGATTTTGCTGGGGACGTAAAAGTTGTTGGTGTTCTCACAGCACTGTCCTTAGACTCTTCTAATGTATCTGTTGCAGGTTCTGTCACAGGCACAACCTTCTATGGCACAACATACTATGGTGATGGATCTAATTTAACTGGTATTAATGCTGTTGGTGTTGGTACAACTACAATTAGCACCGAGTCTATTACAGTAACTGGTGTTGTAACTGCTGGACAATTTAAGAGACCTGATGGTCTTGCTACACAGTTCCTTAAAGCAGATGGATCTGTTGATGCTAATACTTATCTGACTGCTGAAGCGCAGAATCTTGATGGTATCCTTGCACTTGGTAATACCACAACTCGTGGTATGAGTGTGGGTGTTCTGACCGCATCATCCTTCGTTGGTGATGGTTCTGGTCTGACTAATCTTGTATTTACTGGTGGTGATATTGTATTCACGGGTATTACTACCTTTAATACAAATGCTCTCTTTGGTGATAACAGAAAAGCGGTCTTTGGTGCAGGAAATGATCTGCAAATCTTCCATGATGGTGCAGACTCTTACATCTCTGAACTTGGAACAGGTAAGTTAATCCTGAATACCAATGGTCCAAATATTGAACTTAAGTACAACAACGCAGAGTTTGCTGCTAAGTTCAATCAAGACGCTGGTGCTCTGTTCTATTACAACAATCTCAATAAGTTAGAGGTTCTTGGTACAGGTGCAACCACATACGGAACTCATTATGCGACTTCCTTTGTTGGTGGTGGTTCTGGTATCACAGGTATTACTACTGCACAGATTGTAGACTTTGGTAATGTTGTCTTTGGTATTGGCAGTAGCACAAACGTCAATACTACAGGATCGATTACTGCTGGTGAATTCTATGGTAATGGTGCAAACTTAGCAGGTATTGCAACTCCTGCATATGTTGATGCTGCTGTCGCTGGCATCGTCTCGTCGGCACCAGAAACTTTAAATACACTCAATGAGTTAGCTCAGGCACTCGGGGATGACCCTAATTTTGCAACTACAACCACCAATCTGATTGGAACAAAGGCATCTCTTGCTGGTGCTGCTTTTACTGGATCTGTTACGGTATCTAATGGATATCTCAGCGTTGGTTCTACAATGCTGTCTCAGTCCAGATTGTATGCAAAAGAGAGAGTTTATATTGGTGCGAATGAGAATATTCAACTGTATCAAGTAGAAACTGGTAATCCAGTATTCGCAACTTCTAGTTATCTTGATCTTGCTGCTGGTGGTAGTGCAGGATCTAGTGGATTTATCAGGCATGGTAATAGAGATGGGTTTTATGGCGGCGAACTTACAATCTCCAACGCTGGTAATTTAAAGTCTGCTGTATTCAATAGTGGATGGGGAGGAGTAGATCTTTATCATTGCATTTCTGGTAACTCCCCAACCCTTAGATTCTCTACCACTGCAACTGGTGCTGGTGTTGTTGGTATTCTGACAGCAGATCGTATGGTAGGTGCTGCTACAAGCAACCTAATTCCATTCCTTTATGCTGATCCAAGTGCTCTTCCCAATCCTGGGGACTACCATGGTGCATTTGCTCATGTTCATTCTACTGGTGGAGCATACTTTGCACATGCAGGAGCTTGGATAAGACTTGTTCAATATGATACTACTGAGGGTAATGTCTCTATTGGCACTGCTAACTTTACTACTAGTGGTAACATCGGAGCAGGTATTGTAACTGGTACTAGTGCTGAGTTCCGTAATCTTAGAATTGGAACTTTTGGTACGAATAATATTTACGGTGTCAGTGGTCCTCTGTACCTTGACTCTGAGCATGGTGAAGTTGATGTTGTAAATAACTTCCATGTCAATGGTGTCAGTACATTCTCTGGAAGAGTAATCGCTAATGACATTGTTGGATTGTCTAGTGCAAACTTTACTGGAATCGTAACTGCTCAAACCTTCTATGGTGATGGTTCTAATCTCACCAACGTTGCTGCTGGAGCAACTGTTCTTAGTGCTCTTGCTGATGTCAATGCACCAACTCCTTCTCCTGGTCAGGTTCTGAAGTGGTCTGGTAGTGAGTGGCAAGCAGCAGCAGACCTTACTGGTGCTGGTGGTACTGGTATTGGACTATCTGATCTGTCTGTAACTACTGCATCTGTTGGTGTTGCATCGCTGTCTTACAACAACCAGTCTGGTGTATTCACATACACACCACCTGACTTCTCTAGCTACCTCAGTAGCAATATTACAACAAACGTATCTATGAGTAATGGATACGTCTTTACCTATGATTCCTCTGCTACTGCAAGATTTGGAACTATTGGTAATAATGATTATGGTGATATCTTCTGGGGTACTGACAATAGTGCAACTGGATTCCACATTAAAAATAGTGACTTTGATGGTGCTCTCTATCTGACCAACACTGGAACAGACGGTGTATACATCAGATCAACTGCAACTGAAGTTGGTGCATCCTTTAAAGCAAATGCGGAAGTAAATCTATATCATAATAATGTACCTAAGTTCTCTACTTCTGGTTTAGGTGCTAGTGTTTATGGTTATCTTCAGGTTGATAGTGGTCTGAATGTTAGTGGTGTTGTAACTGCAACAGAATTTAAAGGTACATTTACTGGTACTGTCAACTATGCAACTCTCGCTGGTGTTGCAAGTACTGCATCTTATGCAAATGAATCCGTAACTGCTGGTTTTGCAAATGTTGCTGGCATTGCTTCTGGAATCTCTGGAACACCAAACATCACTGTTGGTGAACTTACCACTACTGGTGCATTTGTAGTTGGTGCAGGTCAGACTTCTACCTTCGGTGATCGAGTCACTGTAAGAGATGATCTTGGAATTGAAGGATCTACACCTACACTTAGAATTCAGGATTCTGATCAAGCTGAGAACTATGCATACCTGCAGTATGACAGTTCTGCTGGTCCTGCTCTGAAGTTTAGAACCAGATGCTTCGCAAATACTCCACACTTCATCTGGCAATCTGAAGCAGGTGGTGGAATTAATGCTAGTCAGTACCTCATGTATATGCAGGGCGGTGCGCCTGGTGCATACAATCATGGATATGTATCCTTCGGTAGCACCACTGCTGATGAGAGACTGCATGTTGGTGGTTCTCTGAAGGTTACTGAGAACATCAATGCTGCTGGTATTATCACTGGTAATATCATTAAGGCAACTCAAGGCATTGATGCTCCCATCTACATTACTGAATCCTTAGATGATGATAATGACTATAACTTAGTCATGCTCAATGCAACTGGTGCGGGCGGTAACGCTTATCGCGTCAGCATGGTTGACAATGGTGGAATTACCTTCAACCCATTCCAGAACAGACTGAAGACTAATAATATAGAGGCAGATCAGTTTGGATTCTTCGGTAATGGTTCAAACCTTACTGGAATTCCAACAGCAATTGTCGCTGGTAGTGGAATCTCTATCGGATCTTCTACTGGTACGGTTGTTATCAGTGCAACTGGTGGAGGAGGTGTCTCTAGTACTGCAACATATGCAGAAGTCGCAGGCATTGCAACACTTGCAACATTTGCAACTACCGCTGGTTATGCAAACACAGCTGGTATTGCAACAATCGCAGCAGTTGCTCAGGGATTGACGGGAACTCCTAACATCATCGCTGGATTTACTACCACCAATGATCTTTATATTCAGGGTGGAAATCTTGGTATTGGATTAGATCCGAATCCATCATACTCCATTGATGCCCTCGACAACATTAGAATGTTTGGTGGTGAGTTTTGGATGCCAAGAGGATCCAATGGATCACTTCTCCTTAAAAATGGTGGCAATAATCTCCGAGAAATCAATAGTACTGGATCTGGATCACATATTATTATTCAGCATCCTTCTTACAATGGTGGAGTTGGTATTGGTACAACCGTTCTGGATGGTTACAAATTTAGAGTTGATGGCAACACTCAATTTGCTGGTATCATAACTGCTACTTCGGTCATTGCTGATTCATTTGCTGGTGATGGTTCTCTCCTGACTGGCATTGTTGCTTCTGGAACTGGAATTACTATTCAAGAGGAAGGATCTACCGTTGGTACTGCAAGTACAATTAACTTTGTTGGTGCTGCTGTAACGGCGACCATAAATTCTGGAACAGCGACAGTCAATATTAGTCCTGCAGTATCCACTGGAAGTGGTGGTAAATTTGTTGATAATATTGCTGGAATTCATACCACAGATTCTGTTGGTGTTAAGACTGATCAACCTAAGTCTGCCTTCCAGGTTGAGTCATTTGGTATAGAGGCAGGAATCGGAACATTTGTTGCGGTTGTTGGCACACCAGTTAACATTGATCAATTCAATGTAAGCACAACTCCATTCAAAACTGCGGAGTACACACTTCATATTCATCATGCAAATGGTATGCAATCTCAGAAAGTCTTGGTTATGCAGGATGGATCTAATGCATACTCTAATGAGTTTGCAATCATGCATTCTTCTGCAGACCCTCTTGTATCCTTCGCATCTACTGTGAGTGGTGGAACATGTAAACTGCAGGCAACACCTCTCACAGGGGTAACTGGTATAACTACATATAGATTCTCTAGAGGAACTCTGCTCTGATAGGATATGCTTAGACTAAACGAAGAACATCAACGCTTTGGTAACGGACTGGGTTATCAGATGACTGCATATGCAATTATGCGGACAATATGTGATAAAAAAGGACTTGAGTATTCAGCAAATCTTCATCCTTTGAGGAATACTTTTAGTGGTATCAATATTGAATCGATTGATCCTCCTGGTATACAGGGGGAAAAATCTGTCGAATTTTCTCTTGATGATTCTTTTGATAGTATTTGTGATAAAGCTGATGATAATGTAACTCTTTATGGGTATCCCACACCAGCGATACTGAATACCATGGATTCTTCTGACTTTGATAAAGTCAAGAAACATTTTGAATTTAGGAAAGAAGTATATGATAGATGTTTAGCATGGAAGAATGAAAATTTTGGAGACTGTGAAGTAATCTCCATGCATGTTCGTAGATTTGCCGAACCAGATATGGAACAAGACCTGAGTGGTCAGTTCTTTATTGGCAATGATTACTATGAGAAGGCATTAGAGTTATTGCCTAAAGATCTCCCAGTTCTTATTTTTACTAATGATAAGAGTTATGTTTTAGAGCAACCAAATTGGGATGGTAATAGATTCATTGTAGTGCCAGACATGATGACTGGTAGAGGATCTAATAAAACTGATTGGCATCATTTGAATAGGGTGTTGGGTGATAGAAAAATTGGTTTAAGTTTAGACTTATCTCCAGAGATCAATTCTTTATATTTGAATTACATGGTTGATCGCCATGGAGATAATGAGTTTGTGTATTCTCATGCTATTCAAGAGTTGAAGTCTCATGGTTACCCAAAACCTCCACAGTGTGGGCAAAAATGTTTTGAGACTAGGAAGGATTGCTACAGAGATAAACCAGATAGAGAATTTACAAAAGAAACTAGATATAAAATTGAACATAATTTATATGACTACTCATTTGAAATGTGTCTAATGAGTATGTGTGATTATCATATTGCTGCAAATAGTCTTTATGGTTTATGGGGAATAGAACTCTCAAATACTAAGAAGGTCATTTACCCTAAGTATTGGATGCAGGGATTGCATGATGATCCTGAAGCCATTGTCTGTGATGATCCAGAATCTTGCCGTCCAGGGTTCAAATGCAATCAAGATAATTCTATTGTGAGAGACCTGAGTGGATTTGATCAAACCGCAGAATTTCTGGGATCTTGGATGGGTGATAATTGGGTTGGATTGGAAAATCCAGATCAACGTGTAAATACTGAGAGGTCTTGATAAATGTCTGAGAAGAAGCGTTACATTGTTGGATGTACTGCCCCAGCAGACTGGGAGTACATTCACGAACTATTAACTCAGGATGGAACATTAGATGATAATATTCCAACTGAAGCGATCACTAGTGATGACTTAAAAGAGCATAGTCCAACTAGAGCATCTTATCTTTTAACAGATGAGGAAGCTGCACTTGTTGAGGCACATGAAAAAGTTCTTTATTGTCACATAGCACAAGAAGACTTCTCACCACCTCAAGAAGAGTTACATGCAACTCCTCAAGAATTCCGTCAAGTAGGCATCTCATCACACTATCGTCGTTGGGAAAATTTTAATTTACTTACCACTACTGGTGGTAATACTCAAGATTATGATATGAGTCGTACTGGATTCCAGTTACTCAGACATACACAAGCACAAGATCTTTGGTATGATGGTACATCTAATGGTGGTAGACAGGTATTTGATAACAGAGTTGCTCGTTACGGTGGTGGCAAGAACGTTGATATAATTGTATGTGATGAAGGATTTTGGTTGGGTCACATTGAATTTTATAACCCATCTGATGTAAGGGATATTAGTGATAGCACCACAGATGGTAATGGAGATCCATATGTCTTTGGTCCCTCTGATATGATTGAGGGTAATGTCCTCAACCGTAATGGAAGATGCTATGCTCTTGATCTGATTGTTGATGCTCCATACTATATTGATCCTGACTTCTTTAATGCAAGTCCTGGAACTAGACTTGAAACAAGATGGGATGGAACAACTGTTCCTGTAAGTAGTGTTGCAGTAAACTGGTGGAGAAATAATACAACTACATATCGCTCTGTTGGATTTACTACCTTTGGCACAGCGAATGTTAGCACCGCATATAATAGAACAGATTCCAACGGAACAAATACTTCAACCGCATACAATAGTACTCATGGAACTCAGTGTGCTGCTGCAGCATTTGGTAGGACACAGGGTTGGGCATACAATGCAAATAAGTGGGTATTGAATCTGTATGGGTCTAGAAGTTCTGGTATTGAGGCAGGACATGATGCTCAGAAGTTGTTCCACATAATGAAACCTAACAATTCTGAACTCGGAACAAAAGATCCAACAATATCTTCTAATAGTTGGGGATATCGTGCTATTCCTGATGACACTGGATACTATTTCTATCGTGGCGCTGCTGGATCATCTTACTCATGCACCGCTTCAAGTGCTGGTCGTAGTCCATATAGTGGAACCAATAACAAACCAGGATTTATGAGATGGGTTGGATATCATGGTGATGGTTATAGAATGAAGGGAGAGCATCCACCAAACTCTGGTACACAAGCATTGGATGAGTTAATTAATGCTGGTGTTATTTGGGTTGGTGCTGCAGGAAATTCAAATCAAAAGCAAGTAAGTTGGGATCATCCAGATTTTAATAACTACTGGAACACTGGTGTTGGTTCTACTGTTGGAGATAACTTCTTCTACGAGTTTGGTGTAAGAAAGTATCCATATACTAATAGGAGAGGGTGGCCACAGCATGGTGGAATGATTAGGAGTGGTGTTGGTGGAACAGTATATACCTATCCTGTAATCAATATTGGTGCGTTAGATGATGATTATTGGTCTAATCATTCATATAAAGAATCTAAAGTGAACTATAGTGATATGGGTAATGAGATTGATTGCTATGCTGCTGCGGATGGTATTCTTACTGCAAAGAATGTAAGCGGTTCTGGTAGAGCAAGGCATGATACTAAACCATCTGGAGAAAGTGGATTTACTTATTACTATGATAATAAGTTCAGTGGAACCAGTGCAGCATGTCCTGTTGCTGCTGGATTGATTGCAACTAAATTAGAATATAATCGTAACTGGGGTTGGCAAGATGTTAGGAATTGGTTGAGAGGGGAAAATCAACCAGTTGGTGTTACAACTTTGGCGAGACAACTTAGCACTGAATTCCACTTTGGTTCAGATACTGGTGTGTCTGGTGCGGGAGATGGTAGTGGTGGTCCTTGGTCTGATACTCGTAGTCTTGAAGGATCTCTTCCAATCGTTATCTATGATGCTCCGACTGGTAATGAACCAGGACAGTCAAGCGGGTCACCTGTGATTGAAGGTGTCAAGGTATTCTCTGGTGATGGGATGGAGATTACGGGTAACTTCACAATATCTCGTGAGTGATAAATATTAAAAAACCTGTGTTTTGAATAATGGCAGATAGATCTTTTGGTGTAAGAGAGATTAATATTGTTGGATCTGCTGGTACTCCTACGATCTCCAGTCCTAATAATATTAATTTAAATGGTAACAATGTTGCCATTAGTACTGACCTTCAGGTTGGAAGGAATGTAAGTGTTGCTGGTAGTGTAAGTATTGCTAGTAGTGCTTTTTTTGATACCAGATCTGAAGCAGTTTTTGGTGATGATAGTACCTTTAAGATTTACCATGATGGAACACACTCATACATTACTAATGGCAATGGTAATTTAAAAATTCAAAGTACTGATAGTAATGATATTCAGATATTAAATGATCAACAAACATCAATAGTAAATACTAGTTTTTCTGCTTATTCTGCAAAATTTAAACCTTCAACTTCAGTTGATTTATATTATGGGGGAAGCAAGAAATTTGAAACCACAAACACTGGTGTAACAATTACAGGAACTCTTGCTGCTACTGCTGTTACTGGTGATGGTTCTGGACTAACCAACCTTCCTGGTGGTGGAGGAGGAATCTCGGGTGTTAGTACTACTGGAACCTCAGTATTTAATAACATAAGTGTATCAGGTGTTATAACTGCAACAACCTTCAGGGGTGAGGGTGGCGTCACTCGTTGGACCGTAGGTGCTAATGGATCTTCTGACTATACCTTTACTGGTATTGGATTCACACAGACTACGAATGATCCAGATCTTCATCTGGTTCGTGGTCAGACTTATGAGTTTGATAATCAATCTGGTGGATCTCATCCATTTGAGATTAGAACCACTGGTGGACAAACATATAACCACGGTGTAACTAACAATGGAGCATCGAGTGGAATCATCAAGTTCCAAGTTCCATACAATGCACCAACAAGTCTTGTCTATGTTTGTACCTCCCATGGTGGCATGGTTGGTAACATCTATATTGATAACAACACTGTAGGTGGATCCTCTCAAAACTTCACTGGAATTGTAACTGCAACCTCATTCCAAGGTAACAGCACAACTGGTGATGGAAGCGACAGAGGATTCACCACCAAGTATTACATTACATCAAATGGTGCTTCCTCTTACCGCTTCGCTGGTCCTGGTGTTCTTAATACTACAGACGACCCAACTCTTTACTTCCATAGAGGATTTACATATATCTTGGAGAACTCTACTGGAAGTGGTCACCCATTTCAGTTGAGAGTTAGTGCTGGTGGTGCAGCATATAATCCAGGAGGAAACTTCCTGACAGGATCTACTAATGGTACTCAGGTTCTTACTGTTCCATTTGATGCTCCTGGATCAATTGTGTATCAATGCACACTGCATAGTGGCATGGTAGGTACAATTGTCTTTGTAACCTGATAACTTATTGACGTTAAATACATAAGAATATAATATAGGGCAGTAATGCCCTTTTTTCTTATGGTAAAGAACGATATATGTGATAGGGTCAAGAGTCACCTTCTCTACACATTGGGCAAACGTCCAGATAAAGCAACATCACATGACGTATACACTGCTCTCTGTTATGCAGTAAGAGATAGGTTGGTAGAAAACTATTTGGTTGATAACGGTCAACGTAAAGAAGTTGCTTATCTGTCTGCAGAGTTTTTGATTGGACCACAGTTAAGCAATAATCTTCTTAATTTAGATATTCGTAAAGACGCTGAGAGTGCAGTTGGTGAGTATGGATATGGACTAGACGAGATTCTTGACCATTCCGTAGAACCTGGACTTGGTAATGGTGGTCTTGGTAGACTCGCTGCATGTTATATGGAGTCAATGGCAACCCTAAAGGTTCCTGCCATTGGATATGGTATCAGATATAAGTATGGTATTTTTAAACAGACGATCAAAGATAATCAGCAAGTAGAAGTTGTTGATAATTGGTTGCATGGTGATTGGCCATGGGAACTCTGCTACGCTGATGAATCTGTCAAGGTTGGATTTGGTGGTAAGGTTGAAAGATACGGTGATAGTGTTCGTTGGGTTCCTAACAAATATGTTGTTGCTGTTCCTTATGATGTTTTGCAAGCAGGATATAAGGCAGATAGTTGTGCAAAGATCAGACTTTGGAGAGCAGATGCCATTGATGTATTTGATTACTCTGCCTTCAATAGTGGAGATTACTTTGGTTCAGTTGAGAATAGAGTAGCATCAGAGACCATCTCAAAAGTTCTCTATCCTAATGATGGAACCACTCAAGGAAAAGAACTGAGATTGAAGCAGCAGTTCTTCTTTGTTAGTGCTTCTCTTCAAGATATGATTAGGAGTCTCAAAGAACGGGATCTTCCAATTGAGGAATTCTATAATCACTATCAGGTTCAGTTGAACGATACCCATCCATCAATTGCAGTTGCAGAACTGATGAGACTTCTCATGGATGATCATGAACTGGAATGGGATCTTGCATGGGATATTACCAGTAAGTCTATTGCATATACAAATCACACATTACTTCCTGAAGCACTGGAGAAGTGGAGTGTAAGTTTGTTTGAGAATCTTTTGCCTAGACATTTGGAGATCATTTATGAAATCAACTCTAGATTCCTCCAGATCGTTAGAATGCACTACCCAGGAGACGAAGAAATCCTTAGAAAACTGTCCATCATTGATGAGACGGGTGGTAGATTTGTCCGCATGGCCAATCTTGCAACAGTCGGATCTCACCATATCAATGGTGTTGCTGCACTTCACTCAGATCTGATCACTAAAAACTTGATGCCTGAGTTCTATGAGATTTGGCCTCATAAGTTTACGAATGTGACTAATGGTGTGACTCCTCGTCGTTGGTTGGCAGACTCTAATCCTGCACTTGCTGAGGTTCTTGATGAATATGTTGGTGAGGATTGGGCATCTCACATGGATCGTCTAGTTGAACTGGAGAATTATGTGGATGATGATTCTGTGTTGGAGAAGATTGGTGCAACAAAACTGATTGGTAAGCATAAACTTGCACAATACATAAAGAAGACACTTGGCATCTCCGTTGATCCGTCAAGTATGTTTGATGTACAAGTAAAGAGGATTCATGAAT
>TARA_B100001121_G_scaffold296706_1_pt1 | contig 38652 bp, 33 predicted proteins | sample TARA_B100001121 | Tara Oceans TARA_B100001121 (sample SAMEA2622817) | marine metagenome | biome: marine biome (ENVO:00000447); feature: surface water layer (ENVO:00002042); material: "saline water (ENVO:00002010), including plankton (ENVO:xxxxxxxx)" | depth 5 m
TGAAGAAGGAGATCGTCACCATGGGCGTTCCCGGGGTGGACCCGTCGGGTTCTGCGGGCACCTATGTGAAGCCCGGGGAGTGGAACGAACTGCTTCGCGATCCGGATGTCCTCGTCATCGATGCCCGCAACGACTACGAGGTCGAACTGGGCACGTTCGAAGGGGCGGTCGATCCGGGCATCGAGTCGTTCGGCCAACTGCCCCAATGGCTTGACCACCACGTGGATCCCGGGGCGAAGCCGAAGGTGGCGATGTTCTGCACCGGCGGCATCCGGTGCGAGAAGTCCACCGCGTACCTCAGGCAGGCCGGCATCGAGGAGGTCTTCCATCTCGAGGGCGGGATCCTCAAGTATCTGGAAGAGGTTCCCGAGCCGCAGAGCCTGTGGCGGGGCGAGTGCTTCGTCTTCGATGAGCGGGTCTCGGTGGGACACGGCCTGAAGGAGGGCGACTACGAACTCTGTCGGGGATGTCGCCGCCCGGTGGGGCCGAAGGAACGGGAATCGGAGTACTTCGTCGATGGGGTCTCCTGCGCCTGGTGCCACGAACGCACGACGGACGTCCAGAAGGCGAACTTCGCCCAGCGGCAGCACCAGATCGATCTCGCCCGGGAGCGCGGGGAACGTCATCTCGGCGGTTGAGCCGCCCGGGAAACGGAAGGAAGTCCGATGCGAATCGTGGTGGCACTTCTGATCGCACTCGTCGGGGCGCGGCTGGCCCTGGATCTGACACCGGACCTTCGCCGGGCGGTGGAGGTCGGCATCTCGATCCTGTCGCTGGCCATCGTCCAGGGCTGGATGCTCCAGTCGCTCCTGGTGTGGGCGACGGGGGGGGCTGCATCGATGCGGGCCGCTTGCAGTACGTGTGCCATGGTCATGTTCGTGGGGGCCATGCTGACCCTGCTCGTGGTCTTCCTGCTTCTGGCCGTCCTGGGGTCGGGTGCCGCTGGCGTCTCCTTCGTCGTGCTGCCCCTGATCAACGCGGTCGTCAGCGTGTTCATGTACCGCTTCGTCGTCACGTCCGGATTCTGTGAACGCCGGCTGGGAGTGCCGGCTCTTGGGTCGGGGCGTGGTCTGTTCGTTGCTCTGATCATGTCCGTCATGCAGCTGCTGCTGTATGTTCTGGTCTATCTCTTCATGCGGCCCTGAGTGGTCGGCTGCAACCGAAAGGTACTCCCATGCTCGCCCTCCTCGTCGTTTCCGCCGTGCTTGGAACTGCTTCGGCGTCCGCGCCCGCTCCCGATTCCCTCCGCGTCATGGCGTGGAACGTGCTGCACGGATCCAACGACGTCGACCGCGGTCCCGAGAAGACGCTGGCCGTCATCGAGGCGTCCGATCCCGACGTGATCCTGATGCAGGAAAGCTACGACATCGACGGAGACCGCCCGAAGCTTGGCAAGTGGCTGTCCGAGCAGCTCGGATGGAACTACCACCAGTCGGACAGCCCGCACCTGTGCGTTCTGACACCGCTGGAGATGGAGGCGACGTTCTTCCATCATCCGTGGCACGGGGTCGGAGCCAGGCTCACCGATGCAGGGGGCCGCTCGTTCCTTGCCTGGAGCATCTGGCTCGACTACCGCGCGTACATCACCTACGAGCTGCGTGACAACCCGGACATGTCCGATGCCGATTTGCTCGCGGCCGAGGACGTGCGATCGAACCGTCTGCCGCAGGCCAGGTCGCTGATCGCCCATCTGCGCGAGGCCGGTCAGCTCGAGGCCGACATCCCCGTCATCGTCGGCGGCGACTGGAACACCCCCTCGCATCTGGACTGGACCGACGACACGGCCCGGGTGTTCAAGCGTCGCCGGAATCTGGATCTGCCCGTGAGCATCGCCATGCACGATGCGGGTTTCAGCGATGCGTTCCGCGTCGTGCATCCGGATCCGGTGCAGCAACCGGGCATCACCTGGTCGCCGATGTTCCGTGGCACCGACGACACGCCCCAGGGGTTCGAGCGGATCGACCGCGTCTATCTGAAGAATCCGGAACGGCCCACGGGGGACTGGACGCTCCATCCGATCGGAGCCACCGTGCTGCCCACCCCATGGGAGGACGGCGCCATCGCGATTCCCGAGCGGGCGTTCCCCTCCGACCACGGTGCGGTCGTGGTCGACCTGCAGTGGCGCAAGGGTGCGGTGGTTCCGTCCAGAAAGCCCATCGAGCTCCGGGTTCTGGCCTTTAACATCCTCACCGGCGGCAACGGGTCGGGCCCCGACGGAGACAGCCCGCTGGCCGGCAAGCCCCGGCACGCCGCGATCGCAGCGGCGATCGAGCGGGTCGATCCGCACGTCGTCCTCGTGCAGGAGGAGGGGGGCGAGCAGCGCATCATCGATTTGCTGCAGGCATCGGATCCCGCCTGGCGGCGACGCGGCGGTGGTTCGCGCGGGCAGGCCGTCTACGCCCGCTGGCCGATCGAGGCCATCGACGTCGATACGTCACGCATCATGCATCCGGCCGGCCCGTTCGTCGTGCACAACGTCCACTGGCCGCCGTACCCGTACGGTCCGTACGAGATGCAGACCAAGCTGCTCGCGGGTGAATTGGTGGACACGTCCGAGATCCTGGCGATGGTCGACAAGGGCGAGATCTACGGGAACACCTACCGGAGCGTGCAGCCGTCGCTGGCGGCCGGTCTGCCCGTGATCGTCGGGGGCGACTTCAACGAGCCGTCGCATCTGGACTGGACCGCTCGCTACGCCGAACAGGGGGACGACCGCTGGGTCGACAATCCCACGGGTACGCCCATCCGGCACGAGATCGCCTGGAAGGGGACCTCCATGCTTGCGAACCCCGAGGCGTACCGCGGGGAACTCGGGCTCGCGGCGGATGCCGAACTGGTGCCGATGATCGACGCCTTCCGCACCGTCCGGCCCAACGAGGTCGCCGATCCCGGGCACACCTGGACGCCGCGGTACGCGGTCGGCTCGAGCGGACGCCGCAACTGGGGAGCCGACGGATTCGACGATCCGCGGGCGGCACAGCCCACGACCATTCTCGACCGCATCGACATGATCCACGTCTCGTCCAACCTCCTGCCGCGCAGTGTCGTGGTGCTGGGGGATGCGGGTGATCCCAACAGCGACATCGAGTTCGATCCGTGGCCCTCGGACCACCGGGCCGTCCTGGCCACGTTGTGGTGGATTCCCTGAGCTGGACGTGACGTCTTGTCAGTGGAGGCGTGCGGCGCTATTCTGCGGCCATGACCACTCTCACCCTCGTCGTTGCTGCATTATTGCTCCACGACGGACCGGATCCGCTGCTTGCCTATCCGCTCCACGAGGAGTCCGTTGCCGGCGACGTCCTGAAGGCTCAGGTCGGACCGGACATCGCCCTGCAGCGTCCCCTCCGCTTCGTGCCCGGAACCGAGGGCGGTGGTGCGGAAATGGAGGAAGGTGACCGGCTGGTCGTCGCCGCCGACCTGTCGGAGCTCGACGGAATGCTGCCGGGACGCGAACTGACGGTCTCGGCCTGGCTCTCGGTCACCACGCCTCGCCAGTGGGGCGGTGTGTTCGGGTGCATCCAGGACAACGAGAACCATGAGAAGGGCTGGGTGCTCGGATACGACAACCGGCACTTCACGTTCGGCATCGCGACCGTCGGCGCCGACGACGGGGACGGCAGGATGACCTACCTCACGGGCCGGACCCCGTACGAGGAAGGTCGTCTGTACCACGTGGTCGCGACCTACGACGGCACCGCCACCCGGCTCTACGTCAACGGCGAACTCGATGCGGAGACGACCGAGCAGTCCGGTGATCTGCTCTACCCCGAGACGGCGCCGGTGTCGCTGGCCTGCTACCTCGACGACAACGAGTTCCATCCCCACGTGGGTCGTCTCATGGATGTCCGCCTGTACGACATGGCGGCCGGGCCCGATTGGATCCAGGGCCAGTTCTCGCACCATGCAAGCCGGGCGGCATTGCCGGTACGGCGACCCCCCGAGCGACCGGTCTCGGACGTGCTGGGCTGGCAGGTCCCGCCCTTTCTGCAGTTCGCCACCGGGGATTCGATCCGAATCATGTTCGAGACGACCCGGCCCGTGACGGGGATGGTGCGGTTCGGCGAGACGGCCGAGTTCGACCGGCAGGCGCCCATCGTCGAGCCCGTCATGCTTGGTGAGGTCTTGCTGGGTGGGCTGCGTCCGGATGAACCGTACTTCTACCAGCTCGATCTCGTGGACGACACGGGGCAGTCGCTCCAGTCGGAGGTCCTCAGCTTCCAGACCGCGGCTCCCCGAGGGACCCCGATCACCTTCGCGATCATCAGCGACACGCAGGACAACCCCACGGTGTCGAGCCGCATCGCCGGGCACATCTGGGGACAGCGACCGGGCTTCATCGTCCATCCGGGCGACCTGACCGGCACGGGGTCGCTCAAGGGCGACTGGACAGACGAATTCTTTCCCGGGATGAACGGTCTGCTCGGGCGGGTCACGATGTATCCGGTGCTCGGAAACCACGAGCAGGACGCGCGGCACTACTACAAGTACTTCTCGCTGCCGGCTCCGGAGTACTACTACCGCTTCAGCCAGGGGGACGCGGACTTCTTCATGATCGACACCAATCGGAATGTGGACCCGGGCTCCGAGCAGTACGTCTGGCTCGACGGTGCCCTGGCCGATTCGGATGCGCGCTGGAAGTTCGTCGTCCACCATCATCCCCCGTACTCATCGGACGAGAACGACTACGGCGATACCTGGACGGGGCGGGGGTCGCGCGGCGACCTGCGGGCCCGGCAGTTGTCGACGCTCTACGACCGCCACGGCGTCGATGTGGTGTTCAACGGGCACATCCACAGCTACGAGCGGACCTGGCCGATCGAGGGAGGGCGTGTCGTCGACGACGGTGGCGTGGTGTACACGATCACCGGCGGCGGTGGCGGGGGGCTCGAGACACCGGGTCCGGTCCGACCCGATTTCAACAACACCGTTCGGCGGGGCCACCACTACTGCATGGTGCGGGTCAACGGCCGGACGCTCGAGTTCTTCGCCTACGACATCGAGAACCGGCTCTTCGACCACCTGCGAATCGACAAGCCGGAACCGGCGACGAAGGATTGATTCCGTCCGGGTGCATCGCCCGACGCATTGCTGGAGTATGCTTCCGTCATGACTGGACTACTTGCGATTCTCTCACCGGCCAAGACGCTCGACATGGATTCGATTCCCGCCGGAGTCGCCTCGACCAAGCCGAGACTTGCGGCCCGCACGAAGGAGCTGGCAGCGACCCTCGAAGGGTACAGCCCGGCCCGGCTTTCGAAGCTCATGTCCATCTCCGACAAGCTCGCGAAGCTCAATGCCAAGCGATGGGACGACTTCGGTTCTCGCAGCAACCCCCGGGGGCCGGCTGCGATCTGCTTCCGGGGCGATGTGTACCAGGGGATGGAGGCATGGTCCCTCGACGCCCGCTCCCTGGAGTGGGCCCAGGATCACGTTCGGATCCTCAGTGGGCTCTTCGGTTTGCTGCGGCCGCTGGATGTCATCCAGCCGTACCGTCTGGAGATGGGGACCAAGCTTCCGACCGACGCCGGTTCCAACCTCTACCAGTTCTGGGGCGATGCGATCACCCGCACACTCCGCAAGGACCTGGCGGCCATCAAGGCCGATGTCCTGGTCAACCTGGCCAGTGACGAGTATTCGAAGGCCGTCGATCTCGAAGGCCTGGGAGTCGAGGTCGTCCAGACTACGTTCCTGCAGCGGAGCGGAGGCTCCGAGAAGTTCATCTCCTTCCATGCCAAGCGAGCCCGCGGTCTGGTGGCACGATGGATGGCAGAACACCGGCCCCGCACGGTCGGAGCACTCCGCAAGTTCAATCTTGAAGGGTATCGCTGCGATACGCGGGCGAGCGATGACACGCGTCTGGTGTTCTCGCGTCCGAAGCCCGCCGCACGGAGCGCAGGCTGAGGGGGATCAGTATTCGATGCGTCCCGGCAGCATGATGCTGCGGAAGTACTGGTAGTCGGGGCCGTCGTAGATCACGTTGTGATTCTGGACCGCCTCGCTCAGATTCTCGTAGTCGCTCATTGTGTAGACCTCGGCGTGCCCGTCCATGAATCCGATGGTCACGCGTCCCGGGTTCCAGTTCCAGGCCGGTGCATCAGCCCACTGGGGAATGTTCACGTTCGGCAGGCCGGTGTGGACGAGGAAGCCGTTCCAGTTGTTCGCATGGTCCACGTCCTGCTCCGTGATGCATCCCATGGTGCGGGCCGGTTGCGGCACCCGGGAGAGCGTCGGGCAGGGAAGGTAGTTCACGCCCAGATTCGGGGGCGGGTTCTGCGCGTAGCCCGAATAGTCGTCGGCGCCGTTGTTGACTCCGACCAGCGAGTTCAGCGAGTAGCTGCGCATCCGCAGAGTGGGGTCGAGGGGTGAGCGGTAGGAGTCCTCGTTTCCGATGTACTCCCATGCGGCGCCAGCCTGCAGGGCTCCGATGCCCGTCGGTGCATCGGGTATCTGTCCGCTCTCGGAATCCCGGACCCACATTCTGCTATTGGCGTCCGCATTCAGGTCCCCCTCGTTGGGATCGAAGAGGGTTCGGGGATGGAGCAGTCGTCCCTTGTTGTCGATCGAGAAGCTGAGATTGGCCTTGATGATCTGTGACTGGTTGGACAGATCGGTTGCGGTCCTTGCCGAATCCTGTGCGGTTCCGAGCGTGATGAGCAGGACTCCCAGGAGGAGGCCGATCATTGCGATCACAACGAGCAGCTCCACGAGCGTGAACGCGAAGCGACGGAATGGTTGGTGATTGGTCATCGAGCGACTAAAGAGTTGCCTTTCACGATCTTCCTTCAGTGTACCGGTGGATGACGCGATGCACGAAAAAAAGGCGAAGGTGCCCGGAGTTCGTCTCAGCCGCGTCGCAGGGCGGTGCCGATGCTCAGCAGCAGTACGCCGGCCGCTCCCGCTCCGAAGAGTATCAGCGGTATGTAATTGGGGGTGACGCACAGGCACCCGTCCGTGATCGCAACGGTGCCGGGGATCATCATCCAGATCAGTCCGACGATGATGAGCAGGCAGCTGAATTCGCCAAGCAGTCCCGTGTCGTTGTTTGAATGCTCTTCCATGGTGTGGTGGCCTCGCAGGAGTGGTCATGTCCGAATGCGGTTATTCGGCACTCGTAGTGTACATGCACGATCTGGAGGTTCGTCAAGGGTCAGGAGGACACCGGACGATTCACCACTCTTCTGGAGTCATCGGCCCCGGTGCACCGATGACACACGGTGTGGGAATGGATCACCAATCAGTCGTAGCGGTTAGACCGATTCGGGGCTTCTGGCGTCATATGCAGGGGCGTTCGATGCCCCTCATGGTGTCCCTGTTCCTCCTGCTTCTGCTCTACCCGGTCTTTGAGAGCCCCGCGAACGAGCTTCCTTCGTGGTTGGCCCGATGGCTGTTCGCCCTGGTGCCCATCACCGGAGCGTTGATCCTGGAGGGGCGGAGATGGCCGAGGCTGTGCCTGTTCCTGCTGGTGGCATCGCTCCTCGTGCTCGACTTCGTGGACAACTTCGATGTGGCAGGGAGCCTGATCTTCTGGATCCACTCTTCGGCGGCGGTCGCACTCTACGGCTACTGCGCATTCTTGATCGTCCGGTCGGTCTTCGTCCGCGACGACCTCAAGGATCATCCTGTCTACGGCGGGATCACCGGATACATGCTGATCGGAGTGACCTTCGCGATCGTCTACACCGTGATCATCCAGATCGATCCAAAAGCATTCCAGCTCCACGGCGTCGAGCCGGTAGCCGAGAGCGACATTCCGTTCGGTGACCTGCTGTACTACAGCTTCGTATGCCTCAGCACGCTCGGGCTGGGCGACATCACCCCGGTCAACGCCTTTGCCCGGTCCGTTTCGATCGTGGAGGCCGTCATCGGTGTGATGTACGTGGCCGTCCTCATCGCGCAACTGGTCATCGCCCCGGCCCAGCGGAGGGCGAGCAATGCGATCACGCTGCTCGAGGCGCAGGCGGAGCGTCCTTCAGTCGACACGCCGGAAGACGATTGACGAGCAGGTGACCGATCCTTCCGCCTTGGTGAGTTCACCCAGGTGGACTTCTGCGATGTCGCATCCGAAATCGACGAGCCGCCGATTGGTGCGTTCCCACGCCGAATCAGCGACAAGGGTCGAGCCCACTCGAACCACGTTGCCCGAGAAGGGTTCGTCCGGATGGCATTCGACCCGCCGCAGGCCTTCGAAGACGTCCGCTGGAACCCATGCCGGATTGAATAGCACCGCATCGTCCGCAATGGCCGTCGCGCCCGTCTTCAGGTGCAGGCATTCGTGTAGGGGGACGGATCGTACCTCGTATCCCATCGGTTCGAGGACATCTCGGAGCTGGCGGTGGGCTTCGGCGTTGGTCCGGGAGGAGAGGCCGACGTAGAGCGTGCGGCCGAGCAGGAGCACGTCCCCTCCGTCGATGCATGCAGGGGCCTCGATGCGGTGGCATCTCCGATGGGCGGCAAGTGCGTCGGCGACAGTCTCGGCTTCCCCTCGTCTCGATTCGGCGCCCGAACGGGCGATGAAGGCTATTTCGTCCAGGACGAAGGCGGGGTCCTCCACGAAGACCGAATCGGGGTGGTCGTGGAGCGGGGGAAGCGTGATGATCTCGCATCCGAGTGCGGACAGCGTTTCGACGTAGTGCTGGTGCTGTCGGTGGGCATTCGCCAGATCGATCGGGGTGCGATCGACGTGGGTGAGTTCGCAGGATCCGATCGAATCGGGAACGCGTCGCACGATGGCGATGGTGTCTGTCGTCGACATGACGTGGAGTCTACTTCGTGTAGGCTGGGCGTGTAGGCAAGGACCACGGAGACCGATTCATGCTCACACTCGTGAAAATCGCCGTCAACGCAGCGTTGATCACCGGTATCACCGAACTCGTCAAGCGCAGCCTGCACGCGGCCGCTTTGCTGGGAGCGTTGCCCATCGTGACCATCATCTCGATGATCTGGATGCACGCCGAGGGCAAGGATGTCGACTCGATTGCGGGGTATTCGACCGCCACGTTCTGGCTCGTGCTCCCGACCTTGCCGATGTTCCTGGTCTTTCCTGCCCTGGTGAAGGCCGGATCCGGCTTCTGGTTCGCGTTGCTGGTGTCCATCGTCGTGATGCTGGTGCTGTACGGACTGCTGCTCCTGCTGTTGCGGGTGGTCGGGATCGCGATCTAGTAAAAGCAGAGAGGCCCGGTGGTTCCGGGCCCCTCGAGTGGTCGTGGTCGTCGGATCGTCGATCAGACTGCGGCGCCCTTGGCGGCCTCGAAGCGGGAAGCCACTTCGCTCCAGTTTACGACGTTCCAGAAGGCTTCGATGTAGTCGGGCCGGCGGTTCTGGTAGTGCAGGTAGTAGGCGTGCTCCCAGACATCCAGTCCGAGGATCGGCGTGCCACCGCATTCCTCGCCCATGAGCGGGTTGTCCTGGTTTGCGGTCGAGCATACGGAGAGCACACCGTCCTTCACGCACAGCCACGCCCAGCCGGACCCGAATCGGGTTGCGGCAGCGGCGGCGAACTGCTCCTTGAATCCGTCGAACGATCCGAAGGCCGAATCGATGGCCGCGGCCAGATCACCGCCGGGGGCCCCGCCCCCGGGGCCGATGATCGACCAGAAGAGGCTGTGGTTGTAGTGTCCTCCGCCGTTGTTGCGTACGGCGGTCCGGATGTCCTCGGGGACGTCGAAGAGGCTGCTGCAGAGCTGGTCGATGGGCATGGCAGCAAGGGCATCGTGGCCTTCGAGGGCGGCATTGAGCTTCGCCACGTAGCCGGCGTGGTGCTTGTCGTGGTGAATGGTCATGGTCGTCGCGTCGATGTGCGGCTCGAGCGCGTCGGCGGCGTAGGGGAGATCGGGGAGGGAGTAGGCCATGGGGTTCGATTCCTTGCTGGAGATACGGTTGCAGTCGAGGCCACAGTATAGAACCCCGGTTGACGGGTGTCCTCAGAGGATGGATGATTCCGTGGTACCGAGAGGATCCAACCGTGACAGAACCGGAGCAGCAAGCGAAGCAGGGGAAGTTGGGGTGCTGGGGCATCGTCGCGATCGCGGCGGTGATCCTGGTCGTGTGCGGCCTGCTCTACCTGATGGTGGTCTGACCCGATCAGGCGTCGAGGGTTCGTGTGCACCATGACTGCAGATCGGCGAGGCAGTTCGGATCGATCCCGTGGGCCATGTCGTATTCGTGGTATTCGAGGCGTACTCCGGTGTCGGTGTACCAGTCCCGAATGCCGCGCCCGCATTCCACGGGGATCACGTCGTCGAACCGTCCGTGCGACACGAACAGGTCGCGACCGTCCAGGCGGTCGGTGGGGGTGTCCTGTGCGAACACCTCGTCGACCATGCGTCCCGAGCAGGCGGCGACACCCGCGGGCGGTCGTGTCCCGTGCAGCAGCAGGGCGTGGGCGATCATCGATCCCTGGCTGAAGCCCATCAGGTACAGGCGGTCCTCCGGAGTCTCCAGTCGCTGCATGGTGTCGCGGATGAACGCATCGGCCGCCTCGACGGCCCGGGCCGCTCCGGCAGAGTCGTACCCGATGCCCTGCCCGGGCTGGAAGATCAGGTCGAACCAGGCCCAGCCTCCGGGCATGCCCGAGGGTGCAAGGTCGATCGGAGCCTGGGCGCTGACGACATGGAACCTGGGGTCCAAGGCGTGTCGGAGTTCATGGAGGTCACCCATGTGGCTTCCGTAGCCATGGAAGGTGATCAGCAGCGGTGGCGGTCCATCGTCGGATCGCAGGGGCGGGGCCTCGATGAACTGAAGCGGTTCAATCCTGCTCATCGTGTACCGATCTTGGCCAGTAGGATGCCCACGAGCACCACGATGCTGCCTGCGATCTGCCAGCTGTTCAGGAGTTCGGCCAGCAGGAACCAGCCCAGGAAAGCGGCGAAGACCGGCTGCAGCAGCAGCACCACCGCGGAGAAGCTGGCCGGCAGCCTCGAAAGGGCCCAGACAATGCATCCCTGTCCGATGCACTGCGGAACCAGTGCCAGCAGGATCAGGTAGGCCCAGGCCTTGTTGAACTCCTCCGGCATGCTTTCGTTGAAGTAAGGCACCAGGTGGTTCTTCTCCTGCGGGATGCATACCACCGCGATGAACATCACGATGGTCGCCATCATGGTGCTGACGGTCAGGATCTCGATGGCCCGGAAGCACCTGCGCAGCCATTTCACGACGAGAAAGTAGGCTGCATACCAGAATGCGGTTCCGATCGCGAACATGTTCCCCAGCATCGGATTCTTGGCGTAGTGCGTGGCCTCGTCGTTGGCGAGGAGCAGCCAGATTCCCGCGAAGGCCACGATGAGACCCGCGAGGAAGGCGGGGCGGAAGCGTTCCTTGAGCAGCCACCAGGCGACGAAGCCGACGATGAAGACCTGGAGGTTGGCCAGCAGGGTTCCGTTGGAGACCGTCGTGTGTGCGAATGCGGTGTGGAAGAACGCCATGTCGCCGGCAAAGAGCAGCCCCGGGAGCAGCAGCCATAACGGATTGATCATGCCGCGGTCCAGCGGCCGGGGTTTGCGAGCGGGCAGTATCCACAGCGCGATCATGAAGATCGGGGTTGCGATGGCAAACCGCCAGAATGCCGTCGTGAGGGGCCCCAGGTATCCCGAATCGGTGGCCAGCTTGGCGAAGATGCCGGCGAAGGCGATGCCGGCCGCGCCGATCACCAGGACCACGAGGGCCAGCAGCGAGCCGGTGCTTCCGGGACGCGGGGTCAGATCCGTTCGCGGAGTCGTCTCGTCGACATCTGATTGCCGGGGGGTGCTTTCCACGCCGTGGTTGTATCACATCCGGGCCGGAAATGGTGCTTCCCCGCGGGGCCGGGAGCCGACTGGTGTACGATGCGGGACAACAATGCCTAAGGAGATCGACATGTCGCATACCAACGGAATCAGTCGTATCTGTGCCCTCGGCATCATCGGTGGGGTCCTCCTCGTCGGTGGTTGCCGAAATGATGCTCAGAGCGGGGCCCTGATCGGCGCCGGCGGCGGTGCACTCGCCGGGCAGGCCATCGGTGGCAACACCGGATCCACGCTCATCGGAGCGGGGGTGGGAGCCGCTGCTGGGTACATCATTGGCAACGAGATGGACAAGGACAAAGAGAAGCACCACCATCATCACCATCATCACCATGATCACGGCGATCAGGATTGAGCATTGAGTGACGTGCAGGTTTCAGCCGACGGGAGGCGATTCATTCGTCTCCCGTCTGCATTCACCGTGCCTTCGTGATGTCCAAGGACACGATCACCTTCTGGAGCCTGACCAAGGGATTCCGCCGGCGGTATGCCGCCGCGTTGGGGGCCCTTCTGGTGTCGTCGTTGCTTCTGTACCTGGTGCCGCTCGTTCCACAGGTGGTCATCGACGGTGTTCTCGATCCGGAGCAGGCGGGACGTCCTTCCGTCTTCGTCCGTCTGCTAGTGCCCGCAATGGGCGGGGCGGAGTTCCTTTCCGGGGCCCTGTGGGTTCCCGGGCTCGTGGTGGCGTCGCTGTCGATTCTCGCCGGGGCGTTCACCTACCTGCGGGGCCGCTGGTCGGCTCAGGCCAGCGAGGGAATGGTCCTGCGGCTGCGGGATCGCGTCTACGACCGGCTGCAGCACCTACCCTGCGACTACTTCGACGGGCATGAGACCGGGGATCTCGTGCAGCGATGCACATCGGATGTGGACACCGTTCGCATGTTCCTGGCCAATCAGATGGTCGAGGTGGGGCGTGCGTGCCTGCTGCTGCTGCTGCCGATTCCCCTCATGCTGCTGATCGATCCCTGGATGACCCTGGCGGCGGTGGTGACCATTCCGTTCATCACCGCCTTCTCGCTGCTGTTCTTCAAGAAGGTCCGCTCGCTCTTCCGTCTCAAGGACGAGGCCGAAGGGCGGATGACCAGCGCGATCCAGGAGAACCTCTCCGGGGTCCGGGTGGTCCGCGCCTTCGCCCGGCAGGACTACGAGATCCGTCAGTTCGACGCTCGCAATGCGACGCACCGCGATCTCGACTACCAGCTCTACGCGCTGATGGCGCGATTCTGGTCGATCTCGGACCTGATGTGCATGCTGCAGAAGGCGATCGTGCTCGGAGTGGGCATCATTCTGCTCGTCCACGGTGAACTGGAGATCGGCAGCTTCTACTTCTTCATCACCGCGGTGACCATGTTCATCTGGCCGGTCCGTCAGATGGGTCGGATCCTGTCGGATCTCGGGCGGGCGACCGTGGCCTTCGACCGCATTCGCGAGATTCTGGGCGTTCCGGTCGAATCGATGTCCGAGCCCATCGCGCACGCTGAACCGGTCGGTTCCGGCATCGTCTTCGACGGGGTGACGTTCTCGCACCGCGAGTCGTCGCCGGTGCTGCACGAGGTCTGCTTTGCGGTCGATCCCGGTGAGACGCTGGCCATCGTCGGTCCGTCCGGCTGTGGAAAGAGCACGATCGTCAACCTGCTGCTCCGGCTGTACGACTACGACACCGGTTCGATCCGTCTGGGCGACGAGGAGCTCAACGGCATCGGCCGGAAGCGGGTCCGGGCCCGCGTTGCGGTGGTGCTTCAGGAGCCGTTCCTCTTCTCGAAGACCCTGCGGGAGAACATCCTCCTTGCCAGTCCGTCCGCGGCCGAGCACGAGATGCACGAGGCGACGGCGGCGGCGGAGATCCACGACTCGATCCAGGCCTTCGAGCACGGGTACGAGACGGCGGTCGGCGAACGGGGGGTGACCCTTTCGGGTGGCCAGCGGCAGCGGGTCGCGTTGGCCCGGGCGCTGCTCCAGGTCCCAGATATCCTGGTCCTCGACGATGCCCTCAGTGCGGTCGACACGGAGACCGAGTCGCTGATCCTCGAGGCGTTGCGACGTCGCCACCACCGCCAGACCACGATCGTCATCGCCCACCGGATCGCGACCCTGATGCACGCGGATCGGATTCTGGTCATGGACCAAGGGCGAATCGTGCAGCACGGCACCCACCAGGAGCTGGTGGGGGTGGAGGGGCTCTATCGCAGGCTGTGGACGATCCAGTCCCCCGACGGAAAGGAGGGGGACGGTGGATGACCTGATGGTCAAGGAGCACGAGCTTCCGCAGCGCATCGACACCAGACTCTGGCGTCGCATCTTTGGTCACGCCCGTCCGTACCGTGGTTCGATGATCGGTCTGGCCGCCAGTGGAATCGGCATGGCGGGAATGGACACGCTGATGCCGCTCATCACCGGGCTGGTGATCGACTCGATCGTGGACCAACGCGGTGGCGAGGAGATCATGACCTGGTGGCTGCTCTATCTGATGGTCATCGTGCTCACCTGCGTCATCGTCTGGTGCTTCATCATGCTGGCCGGTCGTGTCTCGACCGGGGTGGCCTACGACCTGCGGACGCGAAGCTTCGGCCGGCTCCAGGAGCTTTCGTTCTCCTGGTTCGACACGCGACCCCAGGGCTGGATCCTGTCCCGACTCACCTCGGACTGCATGAAGGTGTCCTCCCTGATGCCGTGGTTCATGCTGGATCTGTTCTGGGGGACCAGCTTCATCGGGGGCATCATCATCGCGATGTTCCTTCTCAACTGGAAGCTGGCGCTGGCGGTGCTCTGCATCGTGCCGCTGCTGGTCGGTACCACGCTGTACTTCCAGCACAAGATCCTGCGCAGCTCCCGGATGATGCGGCGGACCAACTCCCTGATCACCGCCAACTTCAGCGAATCCATCTCCGGAATCCGGACCACCAAGACCCTGGTCCGGGAAGAGGAGAACCTCGGCGAGTTCCAGGAACTCTCGGGCGACATGCACGACTGGTCGCTTCGTAACTCGCTCCAATCGGCGGTCTACCTCCCCATGGTGCTCTCGATCGGGAGCATCGGGGTCGGCGTAGCTCTCTGGCGGGGCGGGATGGACGTCCAAGCCGGCGGCCTCACGCTCGGCATGCTGATCGCATTCATGCAGTACGCGGTCAACTTCTTCATGCCGATCCAGGAGCTGGCCCGGCGCTTCACGGATCTCCAGGCCGCCCAGGCCGCGGCCGAGCGGGTCCAGGATCTGCTCGATACGGAACCGGCCATCCGGGATTCGGAGGAAGTTCGTGAACTGGTGCGGCTCGCAGCCATCAACGACCCCGATGCACCGGAGGGATGGGACGGGGGCGACCAACGGATCGAACGCATCGAGTTCCGAGACGTGGGCTTTTCGTACGTGGAGGGGGAACCGGTGCTCGAAGGATTCGATCTGGACATCCGTGCCGGTGATTCGATCGCACTGGTCGGTGCCACCGGAGGCGGCAAGAGCACCATCGCCAACCTGCTCTGCCGGTTCTACGAGCCGACCGGTGGGGGAATCTTCTTCAACGGAGTCGAATACCGGAGACGCAGCCTGCACTGGCTCCGGTCGAATCTGGGTGTGGTGCTCCAGGTGCCCCATCTCTTTGCGGGCACCGTTCGGCAGAACATCGCCTACGGTCGCGCGGGCGTCGATGCGGCGGCCGTCGAGGAGGCGGCCCGTCGCGTCGATGCCCACGACTTCATCACGGGGCTCGAAGAGGGCTACGACACCGAGGTGGGTGAAGGCGGCTCGCTGCTTTCGACCGGGCAGCGGCAGTTGGTGTCCCTGGCCAGGGCCGTCCTGGCCGATCCGCAGATCTTCGTCATGGACGAGGCGACGTCCTCGGTGGACACGGAGACCGAGCAGCAGATCCAGCATGGCATCGAGGCGGTGCTGCAGGGGCGGATCTCGGTCATCATCGCCCACCGGCTCTCGACGGTCCGGAATGCGGATCGAATTCTGGTCGTGGATCGGGGTCGAATCGTCGAACGAGGGACCCATGAGCAGCTTCTGGAGAGACAGGGCCGATATTTCCAGCTCTTCACCCGTCAATTCGCGACACCATGATACTTTCCGAGTTACCTTGAAACGAGTTGATGGCAGCCCCGGCTGCCGCCGCAGAGGGAATCATGAGTCGCATCTCCCGGACGACGATGGTCTGATGCCGCTCACATCCAGATCGTGCTGCCGGTCGGCAGTCCGGTCCATTCGAGAACCTGCCCGATGACCACCCGACTTCTTGCCGTCTCCGTTCTCCTGGCCGCTTCCACCGCATCCGTGCACGGAGCGGCCGAGATCGATCCGTCCCTTCGCAATGCCATGAACAACGCCGGCCAGGACACGGTCAAGGCGATTCTGTATCTGCACGACCAGGTCGACTACGACACGGTCAACCAGCAGCTGATGCTGGAGCGTGCCACCCGGGCTCATCGTCATCAGCTGGGCGTCGAGCTCCTTCAGGACATTGCCTCCACGACTCAGGCGGATCTGCTGGCATCCATCGAAGGTCTGCAGTCAGATGGTGAGGTCAAGTCCCATCGGACCTTCTGGATCGCCAACGCCGTGCAGGTCGAGGCGACCGTCGAAGGACTGCAGCAGCTGGCGGAACATCAGGACGTGATGATCATGTACCTCGATCACCCCATCGAGCTGGTTTCCCCGATCGATGAGGATGAAGTGGAAGTCAAGGCTGCGTCCGCTCTTCGCGGTGCCGTCTCGCCGGATGGCATCTACGCCGTTCGTGCCGACGAATGCTGGGCTGCCGGCTTCGACGGGACCGGGGTGGTGGTCGCAAACATGGACACCGGCGTGGACGGGACCCATCCCGCTCTCGCAAGCCGCTGGCGCGGCAACGAACCCGGCTACGCGCAGGAGTGGGCGTGGCACGACCCCTATCTCAACCAGTTCCCGCCGTACGACAGCGGTGGGCACGGAACCCACTGCATGGGAAGCGTCGTGGGAGGCTTCCCCGGCGAGCCCGTGGGCGTCGCCCCCGGTGCCCAGTGGATCGCATCCGCTTCGATCGATCGCAGCGGGATCGAGCAGACCGTCTCCGACGCCATCGAGGCCTTCCAATGGTTCGCCGATCCCGATGGTGATCCCTCCACTTCGTGGGACGTTCCGAACGTGTGCTCCAACTCGTGGGGACTGATCACCGCCCATGGCTACCCGGAATGCGACCAGACCTTCTGGTCCTTCGTCGACAACTGCGAGCTCGTCGGGGTCGTGGTGCTCTTCTCGGCCGGCAATGAAGGCAGCTCCGGACTTCGTCGTCCGGGAGACCGGGCCACCGACGAGTATCGTTCGTGTGCCGTGGCGGCGATCGATCCGGCCTCGAGCAGTTGGCCCGTGGCCAGCTTCTCGTCCCGTGGTCCCACCTACTGCACGACGGACGGTTCGGTGGCCATCAAGCCCGACATCAGCGCGCCGGGAGTCTCCACCTACTCCTCGTATCCGGGCGGCGGGTACACCAATCTGAGCGGCACCTCGATGGCCTCACCTCACGTGAACGGCGTGGTGGCCATCATGTGTCAGGCGAATCCCGATCTGCCGCCCGATGTGATCAAGCAGATCATCTACGACACGGCCGTTGACCTCGGTTCGCCCGGAAAGGACAACGACTACGGCTGGGGCATGATCGACGCCTGGGAGGCGCTGCAGGCCGCCATCGCCACGGTCGGGCTCAGCTTCGAGTTCCCCTCGGGGCGTCCGGCCCTGATCGAACCCACCGGGGGACAGGTAATGCCGTTGAGCATCAGCGGTCCCGATGACGCAAATCCCGACACGGCGACCCTGCATGTCCGCTATGCCGGCGGAACCTGGAGTGAGCACCCCGTGAATCATCTGCTCGGTTCCTTCTACGAGGTCGTGTTCCCGGAGTTCGACTGCGGTGCGGAGGTGCAGTGGTACGTGAGCATTGAGACCACCGAAGGCGATTACACCACCAGCCCGTTCGCGGCCCCCGGTTCGGTGTACTCGGCTCAGGCCCTGTCCGGCATCGACATGGTGGTGGACGAGGACTTCGAGGTTGAATCCGGCTGGGTGGTCACCGGTGATGCGGTAACGGGAATGTGGTCCAGAGGTGCTCCCCAGTGGGGCAACGACCGCTGCGAGCCGGCGTTCGATGCGGACGGTTCCGGACAGTGCTTCGTGACCGGCAACGGCTCCTACGACGAGGACATCGACGACGGCAGCACGACGGTCACCTCGCCGGCCATGACGGCGACCGAGTTCAGCGTGCTCACCTACTCTCGCTGGTACAGCAACGGCTCGAACTGCGGTGGCGCCGATCCCTTGAACGACATCTTCGTCGTCGAGTACAGCATCGACGGCGGCGGAAGCTGGTCGACCCTCGAGGTCGTCGGGCCTGACGGTGATGGTGTCAGCGGGGGTTGGGTCAGGGCGAGCTTCGACCTCGATGAAGTCGCAGGCTTCGCGCCGACCGACGAGTTCAGGCTCCGGTTCACGGCGTCCGATCTCAATGACGGATCCATCGTCGAGGCCGGAATCGATGCCGTACTGATCACCGACGCCTACTGCAACGATTCGGTGCTGCCGGGGGATGCCAATGGTGACGGAGTCATCAGCGTCGAGGATCTCCTCTTCGTGATCGCCAACTGGGGCAACCCGTTCGATGTCAACGATCTGCTGGAAGTCATCGCCAACTGGGGCGGTTGAATCCGGTGTACTGCGAAATCACGACCCGCCGTCACCGACGGCGGGTCGTTTCATTCGTGGATCACCGCGTCGACTTCGATCTCGACCCGGCCTTCGTCGGTGAAGAGATCCGAGATCGCCAGCATCGTGGTGCAGGGGCGGATCCCCCCGAACCAGCGGTGGTGGACCTCGCCCACGGCCTCGCTGTCGTCGAGCGTCAGCAGGTAGATGCGGACTCGCACCACGTGTTCGAGCCCCGCGCCGGCCTCCTCGAGGACCCGCCTGATCTTCCTGAAGATGAAGTCGGTCTGCACGGCCGCATCGGGGCTGACGATCCGGCCGTCCTCGTCGGCGGCAAGCGTGCCCGTGACGAAGACGTGGGGGCCGACCCGGACCGCACGTGAGTAGCCGACCGTCTCTTCCCAGGGGGTTCCCGTACCGAAATTCAATCGTTCCATCGGCAGGCACCATACACTGGTGGCATGACCAGTGATACGGCCATCATCGGCGTGCTGACCGTTTCCGACCGGGCCAGTCGTGGCGAATACGAGGACCGCGGAGGTCCCGCAATCGAATCCTGGCTGGATCGGGTCCTGATCTCGGAGTGGAGGCCGGAGCGCAGGCTCGTGCCGGATGAGCAGGATGCGATCGCGGCGGCCATTGTCGAGCTGGCCGAGTCCTGCAGTCTGATTGTCACAACGGGGGGCACGGGTCCCGCGGCACGGGACGTCACGCCCGAGGCCACGGAATCGGTGTGCCGCTGCATGCTGCCCGGGTTCGGTGAGCAGATGCGTGCCGTCTCGCTGGGCAGCGTCCCCACCGCGATTCTCTCTCGGCAGACGGCGGGGATCATCGGCGCCTGTCTCGTGGTCAATCTGCCGGGGAAGCCCGCGGCGATCTCCGAATGCCTCGATGCGGTCTTTGCCGCGGTGCCGTACTGCATCGACCTGATCGGCGGCTCGTGGCTCGAGACCGATCCCGAACTTCTGGTGGCCTTCCGGCCCGCTTCCGCCGCACGGCAGGAGGATGTCACATGAACGAGCCCGCGGATGGAGCCCCGATCACCGTCGATCACCTCATGGAGGCGATGCGGTTCCTCGACGACTGGGAGGATCGCTACCGTTTCATCATGGATCTCGGCCGCAAGCTTCCACCGATGGCGGACGCCGAGAAGACGGAGGAGAACTTCGTGCACGGCTGCCAAAGCCAGGTCTGGGTGTCGCTCCGCGAGTCGTCGGGCGGTGGATCGCCCGTTGTTCTGCACGCCGACAGCGATGCCTTCATCGTCAAGGGGCTCGCGGCCATGGTCGTGGTGCTCGTGGCCGGTCGCACCGCACGGGAGATCGTGGAGTTCGACATCGAATCCGTCTTCGACGAGCTGGGTCTGCACGAGCATCTCAGTCCGACCCGAAGCAACGGTCTGCACGGAATGATCAAGCAGGTCCGTGAGCGGGCCGGAATGCTGGTCGGCTCATGAGCCGGCCCGCAGTCCCCGGATCATCCTCACCACCTCGCGGCCGAGTTGATCGACAGCTTCCTGAACCCGTTCCGTCCTGAGGACATCGGATTCGTCGAGTTCGTCGTGGATGCCCGGGACGGCCACCTGATGCGGGACCACCATGGTTCCGATGCTGGATAGGAGGTGCCGCAGGGAAGGCAGGCCTCGGATGCCGCCGAGCTGTCCCGGAGAGCAGGAGAGCAGCCCAGCGACCTTTCCTCGGAAGCAGTCCAGTCCGGATCGGCCGTCGTGGGGTCGCGTCATCCAGTCGACGACGTTCTTGAGAGCTGCGCTGTAGGACCCGTTGTATTCCGGTGAGGCGACCAGCAATCCGTCGTGCTCGAGGAACATTCGTTTGAGTTCGACGGCCGCTTCGGGGAGGCCGTGGGCGTCCTCGTGATCCTGGTCGAACAGGGGCAGGGGGTAGTCGCGGAGTCGGATGACGTCGACGCTTGCTCCCTCGGCCCGGGCCGCATTCGAGGCCAGTTCGACGAGGCGATGGTTCCATGAATCTGCGCGGAGACTGCCGCTGAAGGCGAGGATCTTGATGGGGCTGCTCATGGCCTCAGCCTATACGACCGGGATCGTCTCTGCACGAACGAGCGGGGTCGGGTACCGTCTGGGCCGTGATGGCATCGCACGCAAATCCGAAGTCGGGCCGTGTCCTGTCGCTGTTCGTTCTGGCGATGATGAACACGGCCATTGTGGTGGGGCTGGAAGGCTTTCCCACCATGGCCGGGTTCGGCCTCGGGCTCATCACCTGGTACCTGTTCTTCGGCCTCGTGTACTTCATTCCGGTGGGGTTCGTGGCGGCCGAGCTCGGAGTCGGATTCCCCCGCGAAGGCGGAGTCTACGCTTGGGTGAAGGAGGCGTTGGGGGTCCGGTGGGCCTTCGTCGCCAGCTGGATGCAGTGGATTCAGATCGTCGTGTGGTACCCCAGCGTCCTGGCCGTCTGCGCCCTGGCGGCGGCGGACGTCTTTGCGCCCGAGCTCGGTGATCAGAAGTGGTATACGGTGCCCGCCGTGATCGGGATCTTCTGGGGATCGACCCTGATGAACCTCTTCGGCATCCAGCTCAGCGGCCTGATCACCTCGCTCTGTCTCTGGGTGGGCACCTTCGTGCCGACGGCGTTGGCGATCCTCTTCGCCGTCTGGTGGCTGGCCGACGGTCAGCCGTCGGAGATGTCCTTCGAGGCCGAGCAGCTGGTGCCGGATCTCTCCACCTGGGGCAAGGTCGCGGTTGCGATGACCCTGTTCTCGTTCCTGTCCGGTCTGGAGGTGAACGGAGTTCACTTCCGGCGGGTGAAGCATCCGAATCGCGCGATTCCCGCCTCGCTGTTCATCTCCATGATCCTGGTCCTGGGTGTGTCAATGCTGGGGGCGTTGTCGGTGGCGGTGCTGGTGCCCCGCGGCGACGAGGCGATCGCCGGTGGTCCGCTGCAGGTGTTCCATACGTTCCTGAGCTTCTACGGGCTCACCGGCTGGATGCCGCTGCTGGCCTTCTGCGTCCTGCTGGGCATGGTGGGGCACATGATCGTGTGGATCATCGGGCCGGTCGAGACGCTCCGCTTCGCCGCCCGGGACGGCGTCATTCCCCCGGCGTTCCAGCGGGTCAACAAGGCGAAGGTGCCGCAGAATCTCCTGCTCCTGCAGGCATCCATCGTCACCATGCTGTGCCTCTTGTACGCCTTTGTGGACATGAACAGCGTCTTCTACATCGCGACCGTCATGTCCGCCCAGCTGTATCTCGTGATGTACGTGCTGATGTTCATCTCCGCCATCGTGCTCCGCTATACGCGCCCCGACGTGGATCGCCCGTTCCGCATACCCGGAGGCAACGCAGGCATGTGGCTCGTCGCCGGCACGGGGGCCGTCTTCGGGACCTTCGGCATCTTCGTGCTGTTCACGCCGCCCGACGATGCAAACATGCCCATGGACCACGGCCTGTTCGTCCTGCTGACCATCCTGTTCTTCCTGCTCGCCCTGGCGGTTCCGTTCGTGGTCTACGCACTCCGCAAGCCGAACTGGAAGAATCCGGATTTCGATGACGTCGAGCACGAGACACCGATGGATTTCTGACCCCAGGCCTCCCGACGCAGCCGGGCGGCAGTGCTACCATGCGTTCTCCGACTGAAACCACGGAGGAACCATGCGTACCCGATTCATCGCCGTCACCCTGCTGCTCACCGGTTGTGCTTCCGCGCCGACCGCATCCCCAACGGCCTCCGCGGCGAAGGCTCCACCGGCCGACCCTGCCCCCGCGACGACGGACACCACCGCCGTCTCGGAAGTGACGGCCGAGCCCGTCCTTCGAGAATACCAGCCCAAGATCGAGACCGGAGCATCCGATTTCCTTGCCTCCCGTCCGGAAGCCGACGGTCGTGGCATCGTGGTGGCCATCTTCGACACCGGAGTTGATCCTGGTGCACCAGGACTGCAGCTCACGACCGAAGGCGAGACCAAGATCGTCGACGTGGTCGACGGAACCGGCAGCGGCGACGTCGACACCAGCACCATCCGGGAGGCGTCGGACGAACGCACCATCGAGGGCCTCTCCGGTCGGACCCTGCATCTTCCCGAGTCGTGGGGGAATCCGACCGGCGAATGGCGGGTCGGCATCGCATCCGCGTGGGTGATCTTCCCGGGAGATCTGGTCGGCCGGATGAAGCAGGAGCGTCGCAAGGACTTCGATCTCCGGCACCGTGCACTCGAGGCCGATGCCTCGGCCGAGTTGGAGGCGTTCCGCCGCGACCACCCGAAGGAGACGGAGGACGATCGGCGGCACCGCGAGGAGCTCGAGGCCCGACTTGGTCAGCTCAAATCGCTTGCGAAGGGATACGACGATCCGGGGCCGATGTACGACTGTATCGTCTTCCACGACGGAACCAACTGGCGAGGTGTGGTCGATCGCGACGAGGACGGGATGTTCGACGACGAGGACCTGCTCGAGGACTACTCCATCGAGCACCGCTGGAGCACGTTCGGCGACACCGACCTGCTCAACTACGCCATCAACATCTACGAGGACGGTGATCTGCTGTCGATCGTGGCCGACGCGGGATCGCACGGGACACATGTCGCAGGCACGGTTGCGGCCCATTTCCCGGGGCAGCCGGAACTCGACGGCATCGCCCCGGGTGCCAAGATCGTCTCCGTCAAGATCGGTGATACCCGTCTGGGCTCGACGTCGCTGGGCACCGGAGAGGTACGTGGTCTCATCGCGGTCCTCGAGAACGGCTGCGACCTGATCAACATGTCCTACGGCGGATCGACCGGGTTCCCCAATCATGGCCGAATCATCGACCTGTACCGCGACATCGTGAACGAGCACGGCGTCATCTTCGTCGCCAGTGCCGGAAACAGCGGCCCCAATCTCTCCACCGTGGGTACGCCCGGTGGTACGACGACGGAGATCATCGGGGTGGGGGCCATGCTCACGCCGGAGATGATGCGGGACCAGTATTCGTTCCGCGAGCCATACGACTCGCTGCTCTACACCTGGTCGAGTCGGGGTCCGGCCCCGGACGGCGATCTGGGAGTCGACATCAGTGCTCCCGGCGGCGCCGTCTCTCCCATGCCCATGTGGACGCTTCGTCGCCACGCGCTGAAGAACGGGACCTCCATGTCATCTCCGAATGCGTGCGGATCCATCGCACTGCTCTGCAGTGGGCTCAAGCAGGAGGGCCGCACATGGACTCCCCACCTGATGCGCAGAGCCGTCAAGAACACCGCCCGTCCGGTGCCGGGAATGGACCGGTTCAGCCTCGGTGCGGGGCTGATCAACGTTCCCGCCGCCTGGGACTGGCTGCAGCAGCACGGTGATCCCGGGGACGCCGATGTCCGGTACGAGATCGAGACCATGGGACGCCACGCCGGCCGGGGCGTCTATCTGCGAGAATCGTGGGAGCAGGACCGCATCGCAACGGTGTCCGCCACCATTTCACCGGTCTTCCCGCGGGAATCCGACCGCATACGCCAGGCGCAGTTCGAGAAGCCGCTTCGCTTCGAATCGACCGTCGACTGGATCGACGCTCCCGAAACCATGATGCTCGTCGCCGGAGGCAAGCGATTCGACGTGCGGATCGATCCCACCGGCCTGGAGCCCGGAAGCCACTTCGCGGAGGTGCACGTGTTCGACTCGGGGGACCCCGACGCCGGACCGATCGCATCGCTGCCCGTGACCGTGCTCCGCACGGTGCCGTTCGACGCGGGCAACGATTGGACGCTGCAGGAGCGGGTGACGTTCTCACCCGGCGACATCTACCGGTGGTATCTGGACCTGCCCCACGGAACGACCTGGGTCGACGTCGAGCTCGAACGCCTGGACGAGGAGGAGCGTCGGACGCTCGTGGTGCACGCCACGCAGCTCGAGGACGGTCGTCCGTTCACCGATGCGAACCAGCGAAGATACGTGCGGTTCGAGGACGATGCCCGTGAACTGGTGAGCATTCCCGCCATCGGCGGCCGCACCATGGAGCTGGCGATCGCCCAATACTGGTCCAGCCTCGAGGAAGGCGTCGTCGACATCACCGTCACCGCCCACGGGCTCGTACCCGAGGCGGATCCGATCGTGCTCGACGGCAATCACCGGGTGACCACCGTCGATGTCCGGGCGCCGCTGGGACGTGAGCTGCTGGACCCATCGGCTTCGCTGCGGTTCGCTCGGTCCTGGATCCAGTCCACCGATCGCCGGATCGAGCCGTTGTCTCCGGGACGGGACGAACTGCCGGAAGGCCGGCGGATCCACGAACTCGTCGCCAACTACGAGTTCGAACTGAAGAAGGACGCCTCGGTCCGCATCTGGGAGCGTGGGCTGCCGGCCACGAGGGACTACGAGTCGACCTTCATCCTGGTCTACGACAAGTCCAAGCAGCTGGTGATGGCGACCGTGGGAGATTCCTTCTACAAGCTCGACAAGGGGAAGTACGACGTCGTCTTCCATGTGCGGCACGACGACCCGGCGGAACTGGAGCGGCTTTCGAAGTTCCCGCTGTGCCTCGACCGACGTCTTGATTCCGCGATCTCGCTTCGCATCCGGTCGCATCCGGATGACGCCTTCCGAGGGGGTGGAAGCTTCGACGATCGGGTGCTGCGTCACGGTGAATCGTCGCCGCTCTACATCGCCGCTCCCTCCCTCTCGGCCCAGTCGAAGGCCGGGGAGCCGGGAGAGATGCTGATGGGAACGATCCGCTTCGGCTCGCGGCAGAGCGACACCGTCGGTTCCGGTGGTGACCCGGACGGATGGCCGATCGGAATGGTGATCGCGCAGCCCGCGGTGCCCGCTCCCAAGCCCAAGTCGGCCGACAAGGACAAGGACGACGAGCCGGGCACCACGGAGCGTCTGGAGGAGGCCATCGCCGCCGCCCAGGTGAAGCACCTGTCGAAGTTCGATCACGAATCCGAGCGCGACGAGTTCGACGCGCTGGTGGCGATGCGGCTCGATGCTGATCCCGAGGATCTCGATGTGCTCGCGGCCCGGATGGACTGGGTCGGCGACGACGAGTCGCTCGATGACGACGCCAGACGCGACGCCACGCTGGAGGCCGCCGATGAATTGATCGCCGCCATCGACGTCGAGTCCCTTGCGGCTTGGCACGGTCGTGAGCACGACGGCGAGGACGTCGATGAGGAGATGATGGCCGAGATGGATGCCGCCCGCAGTCATCTCATCGATGCCCTGCGGGTCCGTGCCTCCGTACGGCTGGAACAGGCCCATGGCGGCGGCGACGAGGAACGTGATGCCTTCATGGCGTCCTGGGCGGAACTCGATGAATGGGGTGATCCGGCGTCCGGCAAGGACGGGTGGCGGCTCGCTCTGGGGCGGGAGCGGCTGCGTGAGCGGGAGGCCTCCGCTCTGCAACTGATCGACGGCCGCATCGATGATCATCCACACGATCGCGAGCTGTACGAGATCCGTCTCGAACTACTCGAATCGCTGGGCTGGGATCATCTGGCCGACGCCCAGCGTCGTGATCTGCTGCGGAGGTTCCCGGGTCGGTACGGGCCGCTTTGATCCGCACCTCGTACGTCGCGAAGAGGCCGACGGATCATCGCTTGGGGCGTTGCGCCTGATGTGCGTCCGCGTCGCGATGTGGTCCGGTCCGAGGAACATCTCGACCGCGATGATGCGTTCCTGGGAGAATCGGCCCGACACGGTCGTGATCGACGAGCCGTTCTACGCCCATTACCTCGTTCGAACCGGGCTTCCGCATCCGGGACGCGACGAGATCCTCGCGGTGCACGATGCCGATTGCGACCGGGTCGTCGACTCCCTGCTCGGTCCGGTTCCTCCCGGTGTCCGCGTCTTCTACCAGAAGCACATGACGCACCATCTTCTTCCCGACATGGATCGAACCTGGATGGAATCGGTGGTCAACTGCTTCCTGATCCGCGACCCCCGCTCCATGGTCGCCTCCCTCCACGCCCGCACGCCGAATCCTTCGATCGAAGATACGGGCCTGCCCCAGCAGCGGGCGATCTTCGACGAGGTGCACGAGCGGACGGGTGTCGTGCCGCCGGTCCTCGATGCCTCCGACGTGCTGTCGGATCCCCGGGGTGTGCTGGGTCGGTGCTGCGAAGCCGTGGGGGTCGAGTTCGACGAGTCGATGCTCTCGTGGTCGGCGGGCCCCCGGGACAGCGACGGAGCGTGGGCACCCTGGTGGTACGATTCCGTCGAGGCGTCGACGGGCTTCGACGCCCCGCGTTCCGGGGTCGTCGACGTGCCCGGGGAATTGGAGTCGCTGGTGGCGGCGTGCCAGGAACAGTACGAGCATCTGCACCGGTACCGGCTGTAGAGCAACGAGGAGCACCGTCATGCAGCAGCGGTACGACGAACGAAATCGTGATCTCCTGGTCAACATCGACGGGACACTTTCCCATCGCGACGCGGCGGGGGTCAGTCCCTTCGATTCGTCCGTCCAGGGTGGTGATGCGGTCTGGGAAGGCCTTCGGGTGTACGACGGGCGCATCTTCCGGCTGCACGAACATCTGGACCGGCTCCGGCGGTCGGCGGAGGCAGTGGCCTTCGAGACGGTGCCGGACGACGAATCCATCATCGGGGAGATTCGAAGGACGCTCGAGGCCAACGGGATGCGAGACGGGGTGCATATCCGGCTGACCCTGTCGCGTGGGCTCAAGGTCACGTCGGGCATGGACCCGAGGCTGAACCGATCCGGCCCCACCTTGATCGTGCTCGCCGAGTTCAAGGATCCGGTCTACGACACCGGCGGTCTGTCCCTGATCACGAGCACGATCCGCCGCTTTCCGCCGCACATGCTCAACCAGAACATCCATTCCTGCAATCTGCTGCAGTCGATCATGGCCAAGATCGAGGCCAATCGACACGGGGCCGACGATGCCCTGATGCTCGACGAGCACGGCTTCATGGCCGAGACCAACGCCACGCACGTGTTCATCGTCAGGAACTCGGTGGTGTCCACGTCGACCACGCGGTCCTGTCCCGAGGGGATCACCCGGTCGGTGGTCCTCGAACTCTGCGAGCAGGACGGCATCGAGCATGCCGTCGGGGACATTCCCCTCGAGGAGGTGCACGGAGCGGACGAGGTCTTCTGCACGGGGACCATGGGGGAACTGGCCGCCGTCACCCGGATCGACGGTCACCTGATCGGCTCCGGAGAAGTCGGGCCCATGACGCGTCGGTTGAGCGATCTGTTCCGCCAACGCACCGCCGTGGAGGGGGTCCGGATCGTCGATTAGCCGCCGAGTCGTGCTCCGGCCCGTCGGCATTCTTCCGCCCCCGCGGTATCGCGCTGTAGGATGCGGGGCACCGGAGGAGCCCATCCATGCATCGACCAGTCACCCTCTTCACCGGCCAGTGGGCCGATCTGCCCCTCGAGGAAATGGCCGCCAAGGCCGCATCGTTCGGCTACGACGGCCTTGAGCTCGCCTGCTGGGGCGACCACTTCGATGTCAAACGCGCTCTCGCGGAGGACGACTACTGTCAGGGACGTCACGATCTTCTGGCCGCCCATGGTCTCACCTGCTGGTCGATCTCCAATCATCTTGTGGGACAGGCGGTGTGCGACCGGATCGATCAGCGGCACCATCAGATCCTTCCCGACCATGTCTGGGGGCACGGCGACGCGGAGGGGGTCCGCGAGCGTGCGGCGGAGGAGATGAAGAACACCGCACGGGCCGCCGCCCGACTGGGAGTCCGGGTCGTGAACGGGTTCACCGGCAGTTCAATCTGGCCCGATTGGTACTTCTTTCCACCGACCAGCCCGCAGCAGGTCAAGCAGGGCTTCGACGACTTCGCCAACCGGTGGGGGCCGATTCTCGACGTCTTCAGCGAGGTGGGAGTCAGATTCGCCCTCGAGGTGCATCCCGCGGAGATCGCGTATGACATCTACAGCACGGAGACCGCCCTCGAGGCGGTGGGGCACCACGAGGCCTTCTGCTTCAACTTCGATCCGAGTCACCTGCTCTGGCAGGGAGTGGATCCCGTCAAGTTCATCGATGTGTTCGGTGACCGGATCGTCCATGCCCACATGAAGGACGTAACCGTCAATCACGACGGAATGGCCGGAGTGCTCGGTTCGCATCTGCCCTTCGGCGATCACCGGAGGGGATGGGACTTCCGCAGCGTGGGGCGGGGGGATGTCGACTTCGACGGCATCATCCGCGCCCTCAATCGGGTCGGCTACGACGGTCCGCTGTCGGTCGAATGGGAGGACCCGCACATGCACCGCGAGCACGGTGCGCAGGAGTCCTGCGACTACGTCCGATCCATCTCCTTCCGGACCACCGGGGCGGCCTTCGACGACGCCTTCTCCAAGGAATGAACCGAATGACCACGTACCAGAGACCGTTGCGCATGGGAATGGTGGGTGGCGGTCGCGATGCGTTCATCGGGGCCGTGCACCGCAAGGCTGCCGCCCTGGACGGTGAGATCGTTCTGGTCGCGGGAGCGCTGTCCTCCACGCCGGAGAAGTCGGTCGAGAGCGGCCGCGATCTGGGGCTCGATCCCGACCGGTGCTATCCCGACTGGGAGACGATGCTGGAGGCGGAGCGCAACCGGCCAGAAGCCGATCGGATCGACTTCGTGTCGGTCGTGACACCGAACCACATGCACTACCCGGTGGCCCGGGCCTTCGTGGAGGCCGGGTTCCATGTCGTCTGCGACAAGCCGATGACCCTCACGACCGAGGAGGCGGAATCGCTGGCCGACCTCGTTGCGGAGCGTGGAGTCGTCTTCTGCGTCACGTACAACTATTCGGGCTACCCGATGGTCAAGCAGGCCCGCCATCTGGTGCGGACCGGTGCCATCGGCGACATCCGGAAGGTCGTGGTCGAATACAACCAGGGCTGGTTGGCCACCGATCTGGAGTCGACCGGCCAGAAGCAGGCGGACTGGCGCACCGATCCGGACCGTTCGGGTGCCGGAGGGGCGATCGGCGACATCGGTTCCCATGCCGAGCAGCTGGTTTCCGACGTCACCGGGTTGGAGATCGAATCACTGCTCTCGGATCTGACGAGCTTCGTGGACGGTCGTCGCCTCGACGACGATGCGAATGTGCTGCTCCGATTCCGCGGCGGGGCCCGCGGCGTGCTGGTCGCATCCCAGGTCTGCGTCGGAGCCCTCAACGACCTTCGCATCCGGGTCTGGGGCACCCGAGGCGGTCTGAACTGGCATCAGGAGGACCCGGACCGCCTGCTCGTGACTTCGCTCGAGGGGCCCGAGGTGGTCTACCAGCGCGGGGGGGCGGGATTGTGCGACGCCGCCATGCAGGCGTGCCGGCTGCCCGCCGGGCACCCCGAGGCGTTCATCGAGGCCTTCGCCAACGTCTATCTGGCCGCCGTCCGGGCCATTCGGGATGGAGCCGCTTGCGACTACCCGGATGTGCATCAGGGTCGTCGCGGAATGCAGTTCATCTCCGCCGTCGTCCGCAGTTCGGAAGCCGGTGGGCAATGGGTGTCCATGTGAGGAGCATGTCATGTTGCTGTCGATGATCGCCGTGTCCACGCTGTTGCAGGCCGGACCGCTGCCCCGGGTGCTGGTGTACTCGCGGACCGATGGTTTCCGCCACGGTTCGGTCGAAGCGGGAGCGGAGGCGATCCGTGCGATGGGAGGGGATCAATTCACCGTCGAGTGCACCGAGGATCCCTCCTGGTTCACGCCCGACCGCCTGAAGTCCTTCGACGCCGTGGTGTTCAACAACACCACCCAGGACATCCTCGACGACGAGCAGCAGCGTGCCTTCGAGGCCTGGTACCGGGACGGCGGGGGGCTGGTCGGCATCCACGCTGCGGCCGACACGGAATACGAATGGCCCTGGTACGGAACATTTCTTGGTGGCGCCTATTTCACCAGCCATCCCCAGATCCAGTCCGCCGATGTGATCGTGGAGGACCGCTACCATCCCGCGATGCGACATCTGCCGGGAACCTGGACCTGCGTCGACGAGTGGTACGACTTCCGCACCTCTCCCCGCGGCCAGGTGCATGTGCTCGCGAGACTCGATCACGAAAGCTACGAGGGCGAACGGATGCAGGGCGATCATCCCATCGTCTGGTGCCAGGTTCGCGACGGAGGATCCTCCTTCTACACCGGTCGTGGCCACGGTGACGAGCACTTCGCGGAACCGGCGTTCCGGGAGCACCTCCGACAGGGCATTCTCTGGGTCATCGCCGACGGCTGGATGGACCTTGCCTCCGATGAGAATGTCGACGCAGCGTGGCGTGATGCCGACGGGTGGCGCATGGTGCCCGAGGTCCGTCGCAACGACGTCCAACCACGCACGTTTGATCTGGATTCGTCCGACCCGGCCGCGCCCGCCGAAGCGCCCGGGGTCCTCGTCAATCAGGGGCCCGGTCCGCACGGTGATCTCGTCTCGATCTTCGAACACGGCGACGCGGAGCTTCAGCTCGAGTTCATGGTCGTCGAGGGGGGCAACTCCGGCGTCTACCTGCAGGGTCGGTACGAGATCCAGATCCTCGACAGCCACGGCCGGGAGAAGCCGAAGGCCGGTGACTGCGGGGGAGTCTACGAGCGATGGGACGAAGGTCGCGAGCCGCATGGTTTCGAGGGGCATCCCCCCGTGGTCAACGCCTCGCGGGAGCCGTTCCAGTGGCAGACCTACGACATCATCTTCCGGGCCCCGAAGTTCGACGCCGAAGGCACCAAGATCGCCAACGCCAGATTGGAGCGGGTGGTCCACAACGGCCGGGTGATCCACGAGGATGTGGAGCTGACCGGTCCCACCCGTGGGGGGTATCCGGGCGAGGTCGCGGTGGGCCCGCTGCGGCTGCAGGGGGATCACGGACCGGTCGCCTATCGGAACATCCGCATTCGTCCGTTGGGTTCCGACTGACTCGGGTTCAGCCCGGGCAGTTGCCCCAGCTCTGGATGATCCGGAGCAGGTCATCCACGTTCACGAAGGTGTCGCCGTTGATGTCCTCGATGCAGGCACAGGTGCCCCAGGCCTGGATCACCTGCAGGAGATCGTCGACTCCCACCGTGCCGTCGGCGTTGATGTCGTTGCCGCACACGGGGCACATGTCGTTGCCGCCGAGGTCGTTCCAACCGCCGACAATGTGGTCGGGGACGCTGTTGCAGAAGTCGGAGAGCATGACGTTGGCCGCGCTGCAGTCGCATCCCAGGTAGATGGCTCCCCCACGGATGTCCGCGGTGTTTCCGTCGTAGATGCACCGGTCGTGGATTCCGGAGCTGTCGTTGCCGTAGGCGATCGCGCCCCCGAAGTCGCCAGTGTGGTTGTTCGTGAAGGTGCAGTCGCGGAAGGTGGGGAAGCAGTCGTCGTGGATCCGTACTCCACCGCCGTTGGACAGCGAGACGTTGTCGCTGAACACGCACTGCTCGACCACCGGGTTGCCGGTGGCGATGTGCATGCCGCCTCCGAAGTCGGCCGTGTTCCCGGTGATGATGCAGTTGCGGATCTGCGGATTGGACGCTTCGATGTAGATCCCGCCTCCGGCCACGCTGCCGAGGTAGGGCATGCCGGATCCGCCGGTGATGGTGAAGCCTTCCAGGACCGCGGCTTCGCCCTGGGCGATGATCACGCAGGCCCGGCCGGGGTCGGCATTGATGAATGTGACCTCGGGGCCGTCCGTCGATCGGATGGTGATGTCGCGTCCGCGGTAATTGACGGACTGGGCCCATGTGCCCGGCCCGACCAGGATCAGGTCTCCATCGGATGCGGCCTGGACCGCCTGGGGGATGCTGGGGTGGTCCTGGGGGACCTGAATCGTCGCCGCCAGGGACGGGGTGGTCAGGGCAGCCAGGATCCAGGAGATGAGGGGGAGTTTCATGGGTGATCTCTCGGTCAGGAGGGACGCTGAATCGTCCCACTTTACGGACTCAGTATGAGCCAAAGACGGCTGTTATGCCACCCTCAGGGCTTGGAAACGCCTTTGGTGTCCTCCGATGACTCGAAAAGAGCCGCGAATAGGCATTTGGAGGCTCATTTTCGCTTGTTCGAGCCCCTGCAGGGGGTACTCTCAAGCATCACAGGAATGTGCTGGGGGGATGCATTCGGGCGACCGGGTGCACAGCATTGAGTCACCACCGAACAGTACTGGAGAGAGCAAGTGCATAGTCCTACACCCCAGAGTCTTCTGGTTGCTGGCCTGACCATCGGTCTGGCCTGCGCGTCCCTTGCGGCCGATTCCGTGAACATCGATGTCCTGCAGGATGACTCCAAGAGCATCGTTCTTCACTACGACTTCGAAGATTTTCAGCAGAAGACCGTCAAGGTTGGTGAACACGCGTACACCTCGATCACCCTCCCGGGCGAGGTGAACCGTCTCGATGCGGGATTCCCGTCCCTTCCCCGTGTCTCCCGCAGCGTGGTCATTCCCGCCGTCGCGGACATGGACGCGGTGCTGATCTCCGGTGACTACGAGGACATCCAGGGCATCGACATCGTTCCCTCCAAGGGCAGCATCGTCCGGACGGTGAATCCGTCCGACGTTCCGTACACCTTCGATTCGGTGTACGACCAGAACGCCTTCTGGCCGGCGGACGTCGTGGAGCTCTCCGATCCGTACATCATGCGTTCGATGCGCGGCATCACGGTCCGGGTCAACCCCTTCCAGTACAACCCCGCGACCGGCACGCTCCGGGTCTGGAAGAACATCACCGTGGGTGTCGACAACATCGGGGTCAGCCGAACGAACATCATGCCCTACGGCAGCAGCAAGCACGACGGCGGATCCGCCTTCCATGCCATCTACTCCAAGCACTTCCTCAACTACCACCGTGATCTGCGATCCAATCCGATCATGGAGGAGGGAAGCATGCTGATCATCTCGGCGCCCCAGTTCGTCGACAACATGCAGCCCTTCGTGGAGCACAAGGAATCCATCGGAATCCCGACCACCATCGTCGAGATGAGCAGCATCGGCACGACCTGGTCCCAGGTCCACGCCTACATCGGCGACATGTACAACAGCAGCGACATGGTCTATGTCCTCCTGGTCGGCGATTCCGTCCATATCCCGGCCACCGTCTCGGCCGGTGGTCTGTCCGACCCCAGCTACACCAAGCAGGCCGGAAACGACAACTACCCGGACCTTCTCATCGGACGCTTCAGCGGCAACAACGACGCCCAGATCGACACGCAGGTCCAGCGGACCATCACGTACGAGACCGAGCAGTGGACGCTGAAGGACGAGTACAAGATCGCACAGGGCGCGAGCTCGAACGAGGGCCCCGGCGACGACGGCGAGTACGACCACGAGCACATGACGAACCTCGGCCAGAAGTACCTCGGCTGGGACAAGGTCGACCAGTGGCATCAGGAGTCCGAGCCGAGCGGTTCGGTCTCCGACTTCATCGACCGCTGGAACGCCGGCGTGGGCCACATCCAGTACACCGGTCACGGTTGGCAGGAAGGCTGGTCCAACGGAGCTCCGGTGGGCAATGCCGACGTGGATCAGCTGACCAACACCGGCATGCTGCCGTACGTCGTCACCGTGGGGTGCGTGGTCGGAGAATACAACTACAGCGGCGACTGCTTCGCCGAGAAGACGCAGTGGGCCACCCACAACGGTCAGCCCACCGGGTCCGTCGTGCACTACGGTTCGACCATCTACCAGTACTGGAACGAGCCGATGCGCGGCCAGGATGCCATGGTCGACCTGATGGTCGCCGAGGACTACTTCACCATGGGCGCCCTGTGTGCCATGGGGTGCGTCAACATGATGGACGCGTACGGTCAGTCCGGCGTCGACATCTTCGACACGTGGATCATCTTCGGCGACGCCTCGCTGGTCATCTCCGGTACGGCCCAGCCGCCCACCGGCATGCGGGTCAGCGGTTCGGGACTCTCCAGCGAAGGCCCCCTGGGAGGCCCGTTCGCTCCGGAGTCGACCAGCTTCGTCCTCAACAACTACGAGGCCTATCCCCTCGACTACAGCGTCAGCGAGAACGTCTCCTGGCTCACGCTCAGCGGCGAGCTGTCCGGTCAGATTCCGGTCGGCGGCTCCGTCGAGGTCGTTGCGACCGTCGATCAGTCCGTGGCCGCGACCCTCGGGAACGGCAACTACGCCGGTACGGTCTCCTTCACCAACGTGACCAACAACGACGGTACGACGACCAAGCCGGTCGACATCACGGTCGGTGTGCCGGTCGCGGTCTACGAGTGGAACATGGACACGAACCCCGGCTGGACCTACGAGGGTCTCTGGGGCTGGAGTTCGCCCACCGGAAACGGTGGGCAGTACGGCAACCCCGATCCGATCGGAGGGGCCGACGGCGCCTACTGCGTCAACTACAACCCCAACGGCGACTACGAGAACAGCCTGTCCGAGGTCAACGTGACCACCGGAGCAATTGACTGCTCCTCCCTGACGGACACCAGCATGAAGTTCGATCGCTATCTCAACGTCGAGACGGACTTCTACGACCACGCATGGATCAAGATCAGCACCGACAATCAGAACTGGAGCACGGTCTGGACCAACACCGGTGAGGTGGCGGATTCGTCCTGGTCGCAGCAGGAGTACGACATCTCGGGCGTCGCCGACGGCGAGCCGACGGTCTACGTTCGCTTCGTCATGGGAACCACCGACAGTTCCTGGCAGTACTCCGGCTGGAACATCGACAACTTCCAGATCTGGGGTGTCGACGGCGACTCCGAGCCGGTGTGTGCGGGTGACTTCGATGGAAACGCCTCGGTCAACGTCAATGACCTGCTCGCGGTGATCCAGCAGTGGAACAACCCCTACACGGTGGATGATCTCCTGACGGTCATTGCGAACTGGAACACCACCTGCCCCTGAGGCTGGTGATCAAGAACACGATTCCCCGGCCCGGGTCATGTGCCCCGGGCCGGGTTCTTTTTGGGTACTTGAATGGATGGATCCCGTTTGACCGATAGGTTGTAGATGATGAAATGCCTCAGCCGCCCGTCGTCACTGATCGCCGTCGCACTGCTTGCCTCCTGTGCCAGCTCGCCCCCGGCGGCCGCCCCGAAGGACGCCGGGGCGGTGGATTCGCCTGCACCGGTGAACATCCAGTCCGACCCCGGGACAGCCACGGTCGGGCAGCCGGGCGACGGGGAACCCGCCCGGCCTGACCGAGTCGCCATCCGCAGCCTCGCAGAACTGCCCGTCCGCACTTACACCATCGACTCCAGTGCCTCGGAGCTGATGGAGTCCGATGCGTCCTTCGACGCCCTGGCGGTGCCGCTGGCCAGGGACATGTCGGCCGACATGCTTGCCTACGACATCCAGGACCCGGAGGGCATGAAGCAGCTCCTTGGTGTCCAGATGAACATCGCCGTCCTGCAGGGCCGCTACGGGGACGCGCGGGCAATCATCGAACGGATCCGTTCCATCGAGACGAGCGAGGTGAAGCAGCTCATGACCGGTCAGGTGATGGGCTCGCTCATCGATGCCTGGGAGATCGCCGGTCCGGGCAACGACGCTTCGGCGGACATCTTCGAGCGCAATCTCCGTGATCGCATCTCGGGCCTCTCCTGGGACATGGTCGGCGAGGAGGTTCTCGCTCGTCGCAAGAACGCGGCCCAGATGAACGAGGCCGTGTTCCGCGGAATCGTGGTCTCGGGGCTCGATCCCATGCTGCAGGAGAACGGGGGGGTGCTGACGTACGAAGTCGCCCGCCAACTGGTCACCTTCAAGTCCATCCTGGTCCTGCAGCTTCCGCTTCAGGACCGGATCAACCGGGTCTACACCGAGGTCGCCCGCAGCAACGGCGCGGAACCCGAAAGCTGACCCCCGGGGATCGCCGGTTCAGTTCATGAGTTTTCCGCAGCCGCGGCAGAAGCGGTCACCCGGATTGGTGCGCCCGTCCATGCACAGGGGGCATCCGTTGTCGACGTTCCGGGATGCGTGCGAGATCTCGACCGTGAGGATGCCGGTAGGAATGATGATCATGCTGTATCCAATCAGCATCATGATCGCAGCCAGGCACTTGCCGAGCACGGTGATCGGGGTGGCATCTCCGTATCCAACGGTGGTCATGGTGACCACGGCCCAGTAGAGGGTCTTGGGGATCGAATCGAACTGCTCGTTGATCTCGCCCTCGAGCAGGTACATGGCGGAGGCGGCGATCACGAGAATGATGCCGACGGCAAGGAGGAACACCACGATCTTTCGGCGGCTGGCCGCGACCGCCGAACGAAGGACGGAGGCCTCCTTCATGTAGCGTCCGAGCTTGAGGATCCGGAACACCCGGAGCAGTCGAAGGGCACGCACGATGAGCAGCGTGTGGGACGCGGGAATGAAGAGGCTGATGTAGGTCGGAATGATCGACAGGAAGTCGACGATGCCGAAGAAGCTGCGGACATACCGGAGGGCGGACGCTGCGCACCAGATCCGAACGGCGTATTCGATGGTGAAGATCGCGGTGAAGACCCATTCGCAGACGTCGATGGCGGTGGAGTGCTCCGCGCGGATCGAAGGCACGCTTTCGAGGACGACCGTGATCACGCTGAGAACGATGGCCACGAGCAGGACCAGATCGAACGCCTTGCCGGCGGTGGTATCCGATCCGAAGATGATCTCATTGGCGCGGGTTCGGAGGGATGGCATGGGCTGGTCCTGGCTGAGGGCTTGTCTCTGTTGTCGGCCAGGGCGGCGTCCCCCCTCGAATCAACGCCGGAGGGACGTGGCGATGCCCCGTTCGGCCCTTGGTCGGCGGGGGTGTCGAGTGGGTGGCGGGGTTATGGGCAGGTTCCGCCCCAGTGGGCGATGACGGTCAGGAGGTCGTCGACCGTGTAGGGGTCGTTCCATTCCTGGATGACCGTCAGCAGGTCGTTGACGTTGACCGCTGCATTCCCGTCGAAGTCTCCCGGACAGGGTGGAGTTGCGTCGCAACTGTCGGTGAACAGCAGTCCGCCTCCGTCCACGTACGGGCCGAAGATGTCGGAGTGTTCGTTGTTGCAGAACCAGGTGTTCGAGATGGTGGGTCCCGGGCTGGATGCACTGGAGATTCCGCTCACGAGCTGGTTGGCACGCTGGTCGCGGATGATGCAGTTGCGGATGACCGGCGTGCCGTCGATCTTGATGCCGCCGGTCAGGCTGTTGAACCCGTTTCGGATGGTGAGGCCGTCCAGCACCATCTCGGATGATTCGCCGTTGAGCAGCGTGACGACGGTGCCCTCGCCGCTTCCGTCGATGATCGTCGCCTCGGCGCCGCCGAGGCCGAGCAGGGTCACGTTCTTGCCCTGCGGATCGACCCGTTCGTAGTACGTGCCCGGAGCGATGCCGATGGTGCTGTACTCGCTCACGTCCTCGATGGCCGCGGAGATCGTCGGATAGTCGCCGGGGACAGTGACGGAGACGGGAGGAATCCGGATGTGCTGATGAAAGTCGGCGTTGTAGACCTGGGACGGAGCCGGGGCCGTGGTGCTCTGCAGCCACGCGATGTAGGCGACGTTGTCCTTGTCTTCGGCGGACGCACCGGAGAGTGTGAAGATGTGCTCGACGTCGATGGTCTCACCGGGCTGGACGGTGATGGTGGGCGCGTCGTTCGCCTGGATGAGGCAGTTGTAGTAGTGGGAGCCGGTGGGATAGTAGTTGAGCACCTGGACGCAGTGGAACTTCATGGTCCGTGCCGATCCGCCCGTTTCGACACCGATGCTGCACGTCAGCCGGTATTCGTTGGTCTCGAATTCGACTCCCGTCGTGGCGATGGTGACGTCGGTGGGGACATCGAGGCATTGGTTCATCAGGGTCTGCAGGTTCGCATAGTTGGCGGCGTCGTTTCCGAAGTTGCCGGCCTGTTCACGGGTGCCGTCGAGCCAGACCCTGGGGTACGACCCGGCCGTGTTGTAGAAGGCCATTCGCGTATTTCCCCAGGCGATGGTGTAGGAGTCGCTGCCGTGCACCTGGAATCCCGTGAGGGAGTTCGGGTGGTCCTGGATCAGATTGAGGGCCGCTCGGCCGACCGACTGGCAGGGGCCGCACCAGGTGGCCGTGATCTGTTCCAGGAGCACGGTTCGCTCCGCACCGTGCGCGGCCCCGACGCCCATCAGGATTGTCGCTGCAGCCTGGCTCAGTGAAGCGAGTCGATTTGACATGGGGTTGGTGCCTCGGTGCCCCTGAGGGTCAGTCCTTGTTGTCCCACTCGAGCTCGAACTCGGGGGTGTTCTGCGCATCGCTTCCGCCCAGATCGCCCTTGACGATGCAGAGGAAGGTGTCGCCGCCGAACGGTGTGCAGGAGATCTGGCTGGTGCAGTCGAAGTTGAACAGGTTGTCTTCCTTGAAGCCGTTGTGATCCTTGAAGGTCAC
>TARA_B100001121_G_scaffold192729_1_pt1 | contig 37421 bp, 34 predicted proteins | sample TARA_B100001121 | Tara Oceans TARA_B100001121 (sample SAMEA2622817) | marine metagenome | biome: marine biome (ENVO:00000447); feature: surface water layer (ENVO:00002042); material: "saline water (ENVO:00002010), including plankton (ENVO:xxxxxxxx)" | depth 5 m
GATTTTGTGCTTATTCCTCCTGATGCAGATCATTACTTTGAAAACACAGGATCATCTATCCTAAGTAGAGTAACATTCAATCCTATTGCTAGCGAAGATCATTTAGGATAAAACTTATTTATATATTTTCCAGATAAATGCTGGAGGTATATTTAGTGGAGTAAAACCTTGAAGTCTTTTTGAAAGTCCAAATTTCTTAATTATACTCATCGGAAAAGAACATCTTATAAAATAAGTTATCTGAAAAAATTTTCCATTTTCAGATAGATTTTCTACAGATAATTCACAAATTTTTTCTCTAGTATTTTTATCTAATGAGACTAAGGGAATTCCTGAAACAATAATATCAATTTTTTTTCCAAATCTTGTTTGAAATTTGTCTAAAAATGAAATTGCATCTTCATTATAAATATTAGCATTAGGAAATTTTCTTTTTAGTATCTCAGAAAATTCTTTATTTACTTCAACTAAAAATAAATTTTCATGCTTTAATTTTTTATCTATTATGGATTTTGTTATCTGCCCCGTACCAGCTCCAAGCTCTACTACAGTAGAAATTTTACTTGAAATTTCTGAGGCCATTATATTTGATGCAAATCTTTGAGTTGGTAACACAGCACCTAGTACTAAAGGATAACTAATCCAATTTTTCAACCAAATTAATATTTCATTCTTAAAGAGTAGCAATAATCAGTTCAATCCTAATTGTTTACTAATTTCCTTATGATGAAAATCTGCATCTCCAAAAGATAATTTTTGATGTTGCATTTTTCGTGTAAATACTTGTAAATCATAGTCCCACGTATATCCAATGGCGCCATGTAGTTGATGAGAAATCTGACATATGTCATGAAAAGCTTTAGACACATAAGCCTTTGATCTATTAACATCAATTTGTGATTCTTCAGTTTTAGAAAGTTTCCAAGCTGCTTTACGTGCAAATTGAGTTGATACTTTTGTTAGTATTGCCATATCTGCTGCATGATGTTGAACTGCTTGAAAAGATCCTATAGGTCTGTCAAATTGTTTTCTATCTTTTATATAATCTAGAGTCATATCCATAACTTTTGATGCTGCACCTGACATTTCCGAAGATTTACCTGAAGCCCCATAATTTATTACTTTTGATAAAGTAGACCATCCTGCTCCTACTTCACCTAAAAGCTGAGAATTATCCACTTTTATCTCGTTAAAGTTTACCTTGTATAGCTTTTCACCACCTATACTTTCCATTTTTTCTATCTCTATTCCTTCAGTATTAGAAGGAACTAAATATAGGGAAATTCCTTCATTTTCATTAGATTTAGAAGCAACAATAAAATAATCAGCTCCAACTGCATCATTTACAAATAGTTTTTCTCCATTGATAATCCAGTCACTATCATTTTTATTAGCTGTAGTAGATGTTACTTCACTCTCATCAAAGTTACCTGTTTTTTCATTAAATGCTAAGGAAATTCTTAAACTTCCTGATGCTATTTTTGAAAGAAGGTCTTTTTTTTGTTCTTCTGAGGCTGATAAAAGCAGTGTTTGGACACCTATTACTGAGGTACTAAAAAATGGACCTGATAATCCTACTCTTCCCATTTCTTCAAGTAAAATTGACATATCATCAAAATCAAAACCTGAACCACCATACTCTTCAGGTATCATAAGACCTAACCATCCCATCTCAGACATATTTTTCCATATCTCATCCGTAATGCCAATGTCATCGGACTCCATTGCTCTTATGAAATCCATAGTACAATTTTCTTCAAGAAAATTTCTTGATGATTCTTGTAACATTTTTTGTATTTCTGTTAATCCTAAATCCATACTTATTTCGCTTTCAATTTATCTTCTCTAGGTAAACCTAATCCTCTAGTGGCAATAATATTTTTTTGTATTTCTGTTGTTCCTGCAAAAATTGTATATGCTGTTACGGTTAGTTGTTGATTGAGATACTTTCCATCAAATGGAGCATGAGAGTCAGAGAGTTGTCCATATAACCCTGAGAAATCAGTTCCAATTTTAGCAATTTTTTGAGCTAATTGAGTACCTAAAATTTTAGCAACAGAACCTTCAATACTAGGAACTTCTCCTTGAGATTGTAAATAAGCAACCTCATATGCTACAAGTCTTGCTGCCTCTATTTCAAGATCTAGATCAACCAACGTTTTATTAATATAAGGGTCATTGATAAGAGGGATTCCAAGTGAGTTTTTATTATTCCTAACAAAATCTACTATTTCTTCAAAATTTCTTCTGGCAGCAGCTGGATATTCCACACCAGATCTTTCAAAATCTAATAATGTTGCAGCAATATACCACCCTCTATTTAATTCCCCTATTAGCGCATCTTTAGGAATTTTAACATCCTCGAAAATCACTTGATTGAAATGATGCCCTCCAGCCATATTTATTATTGGTTTTACTTGTATATTTGAATCTTTGATATTTGCTACAAAAAAGCTTATACCTTTATGCTTTGGAGCTGTTGGATCGGTTCTCCCTAGAAAAAATATCCATGTAGCTTTATGAGCCATTGATGTCCAAACTTTTGTGCCATTTACAAGCCAATGATCTCCTTTATCTTCAACTTTTAGTTTTAGAGATGCTAAATCAGAACCTGAATCTGGTTCTGAATATCCTTGGCACCATTGAACCTCCCCGTTTGCTATGGGAGGTAAGAATCTTTTTTTCTGTTCTTCGGTACCATGAACCATCAATGTTGGGCCTAACATTTTAGCACCAAATCCATCTCTTCCAGGCATTCTATGATAAGACATTTCTTCATTGAAAATAACCTGTTTCATATATGAAGCTCCCTGACCGCCATATTCCTTAGGCCAAGCCATGGTAAGCCAACCTTTTTCAGCTAATTTTTTTCTGATTTCTAGAGAATATTCAAAGTCATCTCCAGTCTCATCAACACCCTGCCATTCATTGAAATCAACTGAGATTTCATTTCTGATCCATTCTCTTAATTCATTCCTGAAAATCTCATCTTCTTTGGTAAATTCGTATCTCATTCAAAACCTTACTGAATTATTTTTTTATAAGTCTATTACTTAAATAATAATTATCAATTTTTAAATGATTGAATTAAGACCTTATTTTCTTGTAGAACCAATTAAGGAATGTAAATGGGAAAAATATAAGATTATAAAGCTTTCTTATTCCAACAGATGGGGTTGATCTACCTTTCCACTTTATATCGCCGTCAAAAGATGAAAGAAAAGATCTATATCCACTAAATAATAAAACTAGCATTGCAAAGGGATAAAGAAATGAAGAAAATATACTCATTGAAAAAGATTTAGATGATAAGAGTGTTGAAGAAAAAATAAAAATAATTGATAGTAAAGAAATTATAATATGCTGAGCACTCAACTCTATTTCAAAAAAATAAGCAATTAGATTTAGCCAAGGCACATAAAATAATAATATAAGTCCAAAAAAAGCTAAAAGGAAAATTAAAATGTTATACCTAAATGTTGCAAATATAGATTTAGCATGACCATCTACTGCCTGAATAGCAGACTCATAACCTTTAGTTTCAATCAAATGTGTACCGTCTAAAATATCTGAATTAAACCCATTAGATTTTACTGATCTAGCCAATTCAAAATCATCTAGAACCATACTAGATATTTTTTTATGACCTCCAGATTTTTCATAAGCTTCTCTATTAAATAGAAGAAATTGTCCAAATCCTGCGGCAAAAATTCCGAAAGGTAATTTTTTTGCCAAATAAATTGGAATCCAAGAAAGTATAAACCAGGAGACCATTATCCAAATAAGATAATCAGTAAAATTTAATATTTTTCTTTTTGGCACTAAAGTTATAAACTCTAAATTATTATCTTCAATATGCCTTAAACCTGAAGAAACAGCATAATTTATCAATTTAGTATCTGCATCAATAAATAATAAAAAGTCACCTTTAGATTTTTGAAACATTTGATGACAAGCCCAATTTTTTCCTGCCCAGTTATCGGGTAATTTTTTACCCTTAAATGATTTTATTTGTGAATATTTTTTAGATAATTTATCAATAATTTTCCAAGTATTATCAGTTGAATTATCATCTATAAGTAGAAGTTCAAAGTTCTTATAATCTTGATTTAATATTGACTCTACGGAAGCTTCTATATTTTCTTGCTCATTCCTACAAGGGATAATTATTGAAATTAATGAATTAGTGTTTGGAGTAAGAGGTTTAGGCCTTTGAAATGAAAATAAATTAACAATTGAAACAATTACTGTATATCCAGAAAAAAATAAAATTAATAAGACTAAATTATCAAAAATTTCACTCAAACTTTACCCCAGTAAAATTTCTTATGTTTTTTCTTATCTCAGGAAGCTCTCGTAATTCTTTTTTGTGGTTATATATCATCATAATAGTAGCAATTACCCAAAGAAAAATAAATTCACTATTCGAAATATAGGATTTTGAAATAGATGTTGCTATCCCATAAATAAAAAAGCATAAATGAACTAAATTTACAGTCCATGCATCATTCTTTTGTATTGCAAAAAATATTGCTAATAACCCAAAAATTACTATAGCAGCCTCAAATTGAAATAAAGCCAACCACATAGCTGCTGTAACTGCTAATGCTTTTCCTCCTCTAAATTTTAAGAATGGTGAAAAAGAATGGCCAAAGATTGGCATCAAACTAATAAAAACAAGATTATAACCATTCAAATCAAAAAATCTTATTGCAATTGCAATAGGTAATATTGCCTTAAGGAACTCTAGGAACATAACGATTAAACCTACGTAAGCTCCTGCAGACTTCCAAGCATTTACTGCTCCAGGATTATTATCTCCAATTTCTCTTACATCTTTTCCAGATAAAATTTTGGTCAATATTATAGAGAATGGAATAGCACCACTAAAAAAAGCTATTATTGAAAATATTAAAGTTTCCATCTGTAGAATTCTATGAAATTACAATTTTGTACTTTTATATTACTAAATTAGATATGAAATCATATCTAATTTAGTGACTTTATTGACTATTATTTATACTCTGCAATTAGAGATAAACTTTCATTATAATTATCTAAAGGAAGACCTACATATCCACCCTCTTCTGAAAGCATTTTTCCATTTTCTAGATAAAACTTTACAAATTCATATACTTCAGGCTTCGATAGCTCAGCATTATTGACATATATGTACATTGGTCTTGCTAAAGGAGCATATGATGAATCATTAATTGTTTGTTCACTTGGAGCGACACATCCTGTTCCTCCATCCACGCTCAGAAGTTTTAATTGACTCTCATTTTCTATATAGTATGCATATCCAAAATATCCAATAGAACCTTTATCTCCAGACACACCCATTACTAAAACATTATCATCTTCAGATGGTGTGTAATCAGCTCTGGTTTTACCCTCTTCTCCATTTATAACATCTGTAAAATAATCAAATGTTCCTGAGTCTGTTCCAGGTCCATACAAACTCATTTCCTTATCGGGGAAACTTGATCGTACTTGATTCCAGTTATTTATAGTTGAACCTTGGTCCCAAATAAGTTTTAATTCTTCTGTTGTAATACAATCAATCCAGTCATTAGATTTATTTACTACGACTGATAGTCCATCATATGCAACTTCTAATTCAGTAAATTCTATTCCATTTTCTAAGGCAAGAGCAGCTTCTTTATCTTTTATTTCTCGCGAAGCATTAGATATAGCTGTTTCTCCAACAACAAATCTTTTCATACCTCCACCTGTACCTGAGATACCTACGGGAATTTGTACCTCTGGATTAGACTCTCTGAATATTTCAGCTGCAGCAACAGTAATAGGAAAAACTGTTGATGATCCATCAATTTCTATAGTCCCAGAAAGCCCTGAGTCACTACTTGTTTGATCACTTGAACAAGCAATTAAAGCAATAAAAAGAAATAATAAAGAAAATAGTTTATAAAATTTTAGCATTTCAGCTCCTTTTATATTTTTTACATAAAAGAGTTTATAAACAAAAAAAAGATAAAAGTTAAGTAAATATTAAATTAAGTTAAATAAATATAAGAATTATAAGAAAACTTGGTGCTATTATTCACTAATCCACATAAGTGGGAAGTCCATAGCGAACAATAGCATTTTCAAGTATATCCTAATACTTTATTCATTAATGGTTTTCTAATATTATCTTTTGTTTTTACTCACTGATTTAATTATTTTTTCTAAGTTAAATTAAATTCAAAATAAATAATTTTTAAAAAATCTTAATAGAGCTACTTGAATATAGAAAAAAAACGGTCTTGATATTCTTCAAACAGATTCCAATCATTTAATTCTTTATGTAGATCTTTAGGTCTGACATTTCCCATCATTGCCTGATTAAATAATTCTTCAATTCTTTTTCTTACAGAAACAGGAATACCATTTTTTACTTCTAGCATTCCTGAACTATTTAATTCTTGAAAATTACTTTTTGCAGATGTTTTTGTATACTCAAAAATAAATTTTAATAATGAAACATCCCAGAGATTATTAATTCCTCTTATAACTGCATGATTAGTATCGCTACTAATTAATCTAGACTTAATTCTTTCAGAAACTTCTGCAGGGTTCCCTGAGACGATCTCTAGATCTGTTGATTCATTTTTATAGTTATACAACAACGCAGGTTCATTTTTCCCTAAAACCCTGCCTAGTTCTTTTAGGAACTCTTTAGCTTCATCTCCGAAGCCAGACATTCTGTAAAGAAAATCATTTGTCACAACTTGTGGAGTTTGGGCAGTAACTAAGCCATGTCTTATAACAGACTCTTCTGATTTATATTCTGAAACTTCCTTGTACAAAGGTTCTGTAACTATGTGATATCGTACTTTGGTTTGATTATACGTAGAAAGTGCATTCTTGGGAGTAAGAATAACTTTGGTGTTATTCATTACTAAATTAAATAAATTCACTAAACTAAATTTCCTTAATATAATTAGATAATTTAATTATAACTAAATAAATTAACTTCCTAATTGTCTCAATCTTGGATCAAATCTATCTCTAAACCAATCACCTAGAAAATTTAAAGACATAACTACTAAGAATATCCCTACACTTGGAAACATAGAGACCCACCAAGCACTATTTAGATAATCTCTTCCTTCAGCTACTAAAGCTCCCCACACTGGTGTGGGTGGTGGAACTCCTGCTCCTAAGAAACTTAATGAAGCCTCTGCAAGAATCAATTGACCAATTCTCAAAGTTGCAATTACAATAACTGTATTTATTACTCCTGGAAGTAAATGGGTAAGTAATAATCTTGCTCTAGATGCTCCTGCTACTCTAGCATACATAATATAATCACGTTCTTTCAATGTTAGAACCTCTGCTCTAACATTTCTTACAAAAGCTGGCCATGCCAGAAATGCCAGAAGTACAATTACTACCAGTAACGAAGGATCAAAAACAACAGCTGCAACTAAGGCTAATAACAAGAAAGGAATAGAATAAACTAAGTCTAAAATTCTCATTAAAATATCATCAACAATTCCTCCAAAAAATCCAGCAACAAGTCCATAAGTTGTTCCAATTATAGTTCCACTAACTGCTGAGATAACAAGAACATAAAGAGTTATTCTTGCTCCATGCATTATTCTTGTTAGAGTATCTCTACCAAATTGATCCGCACCTAACCAATGTCTAGTTAAGTCTTTAGTTAACGGATCTACTGGTTCAGAAAATAAAGGAAGTGTTCTATCTCTCAAAGCAGGTAATTCAGGATCATATCCTGTTACATCAGCAAAAACAGCTAACAAAACTAGAATAGATAACATAACTATTGGAATTACAGGCCATCTTTGAAAAAATCTAACTACACCAATCAATTGCTTATAAAGAGGAAGATTTCTTTCTAAGTAAGAAGGTTTATCTATACCGATTTTTGTTGATAAAGTCATATGAATCCTCTATGAGTATCTTATTCTAGGATCAACTAATCCATAGGTTAAGTCTGAAATAAAAATAACAATTGCATAAAAAACTGCAAATAATAATACTGATCCTGTCATTACTGGAAAATCATTCTCTGATACTGCTGTTGTGGCCAACAAGCCCAATCCTGGCCAAACAAATACTGTTTCTACTATAATAGTTCCAGTCAAAAATCCTACAAAAATAAGAGCTGCTAAAGTTAATGGTGGAATAAGAGCATTTTTCAAAGCATGTTTCCATATTACTACACGTTCAGGAACTCCCTTTGCTCGTGCTAATTTGATATATTCTGAGTCTAAGATCTCTAACATAGAAGATCTTGTTAATCTCAAATAACTTGCAGATGCTGCAAGTCCTAAAGTTCCAACAGGCAAAACATAATGCTTCCATCCTCCTGTAAAGAATGCAGGAACCAGAGAGAAATCTCCTGAAGAAATACCCCTGAAAACTCCTTTTATTAAATAAGACTCCCCGCTTCCAGCTGGCAACCATCCTAACTTTACTGCAAAAATTAGAATTCCTATTATAGCTATTACAAATGGAGGAGCTGCTTGCCCTATAAGAGCCAAAAATCTACCTGCCCAATCCCATATAGAACCCCGCTTAATAGCGGATATTACCCCTAACGGTATTCCAATAAGAGTAGACAAAATCCAAGAAAAAATAGTTAGTTCAAGAGTATTCAGTACTTTTTCACCAATTAGGTCAGCTACATCTTTTTGTCCTAGTAAAGATCTACCTAAATCTCCTCGAACTGTTTTTCCTAACCAAATAAAATATTGCATATAAAGAGGCTTGTCTAGATTTAGCATCTTAGTCAGATGCTCATAAGTTTCTTCAGTTACTCCATATCCACCTTCTTGAGCGAATAGGTCTCTAGGATCTCCAACAGCTCTTGAAAGACCAAAAACTATTGCAGTAGCTCCTATCAATGTAAAGAAGCTAAATAAAAATCTTCTTAAAATATATTTTCCCATTTTTTTCCTCATTTATGGTCGCCCCATTAGGAGCGACCATAATTATAAGCATTACTTATTTTGTATTACTTAAGAACTAGTGATTCAACGTTGTTAATACCGTTTAGGTTACCATTAGCATTTGGTAGTGGTTCCCAACTAGCTACAACATCAGGGTTGTACATTACAGTTACTGGCTCTAACACTATTCCAACACATAGAGCTTGTCTGTAAGCTTCATCAGCGAAAGCATTATTTAAGGAAATTCTTTCTTCCTTATCTGTAGATTTCGCCACTTTTGCATAGTTCTCAGCTGCAAAAGGTACTTCCATTCCTACACCATAACCACCGTCAGACCATGAACTCATTACGAATCCTCTAGCCCAGTCCCATGGGAATGCATAGTTAGAGTCATCACCACAACCTACAAAAGGCTCTGATGTAGATCTAGCTACCAAACCAGGTCGGTATGTAGAATAAACTGCGTTGTTTAGAGTAACATCTACTCCTAGAGTAGCTTTCCATCCACCAGCAATAGCTGTCATTAGCTCTGTTGGTGCACCAGGAGGTCCTGTCCAAACATTTTCCATTGCGAAACCATCTGCGTAACCTGCTTCTGCCATCAAAGACTTAGCATAGTCAACATCATATGGAATTACCCAACCACCAATGTCACATCCAGGTGTGTCACAGTCTTTATAATCTCCTTGTTTAAAGTTTGGATTTTCTGTACTAGGTGAGTAAGCTTGGTATATTGGTCCACCAAATCCATCCATTACAGAGTCTACTAAACCTTCTCTGTCAATAGAGTGAGCAAGAGCTTGTCTTACTAATCTAGCATTTTCCATACTTGTAGCATCTCCTGGACATCCTACCCAAGCTTTATCATGACATTCTCTTTCAAGAACTTTGTCATCATAGTACCTGTTTGATTCCCAGTAGTTACCGGTAAGACCAATGTTTCTTTGGATAACATTACCTGTTCCTGTACTTCTTACAAAACCTTTAGATTCTAATTCTTTCCAGTCTTTCAAAGCAGGAAGAACGATAACAGCTTCTCCTGTTTCTAACATTGCTCTTCTTGTTGAAGCTTCTGCAACTTGTTGCCAAACTACAGTTTCAACGCTTGCATCAACTCTGTGGTGCCCTTCAACTTTGTGAGTAACTGCTTTATCTGAGTCTACCCATGATTCAACCTCATAAGGACCAGTACCAGCTAAAACATCTCTCATACCGTCTGCACCTAATTCATCAAATGCTTTTTTAGAAACAATTCCAGCAGTTTGCCAGAATGTACTAAATCGATGTCTTATACCTCTTGAATCATAGTTTGCATAATTCATTCTTACAGTATAGTCATCAACTTTTTCTAAATTAGCTATTAGTGGAGCAAAGTCTCCAGCTTGTCCGTGCACAGATTCTGGGTTAGTCGCAGCGTTAGCATTGTTAAATGAGAACACAACGTCATCAGCTGTCATTTCACCCCATTCACCGTGAAAAGGAACACCTTTTTTTAGTTCAAATTCTAGGTAAGAAACATCATCTGCAAGTGACCAGCTAGTAGCTAATACTCCTGCTTCAGGTTTCATTCCCATATTATCCCCAAATTCAGGCCTAAATAGAGTTTCTTGAACACTCGCTAGATATAAGTTCTCAGCACAACCTGCTGTACAGAATTGTGGAGTACCAATACCCGGGTGAAGCCTTGAAACTGCTATCTTAACTTCTCCTCCACCAGAACCTCCGCTAGGAGCAGCTGATGCTGAAGAAGAAGATGAACTTGCAGCAGATGTTGTTGAAGATGATGAAGAGCTAGAGCTTGAATCACTAGCTGAATCGTCATCACCACCACAACCTACAGCAAATAACATCATAGAGATAACCATCATTGAGATGATTAATTTCATGGATTTAACCATATATCCCCCTATTACTTGTTTTAAAAATCGGCCCAAAAAAAACTTAAAAAAAGCATGCTTATGTTGATACTTTTATTTTGCAAAATTTGAACTCAAATTTTTATATTTCAACCACCTTAAAATAAAAAAATGGATTTTGCAACTTTAAACTAATTTTTTTTAGTCTTTTTTTATAGAAAAAAATAATTTAGACTCTATTTTTTTGGAGATATATCGGGATTTTTTGCCCATTCAGGGTAGTAATCAACAACATCAATTTCCTTTGAAGGTCTACCTAAAGGTTGGGGGGGAACAGCAAATTGTTTTGTGCCCGTCATATCAACTCCTACATATTTCATACCAGAATTTATCTGAGTTCTTGTAGATGGGATATTAAAAGGGCCTACTGAACTAAAAGGAATCATCCCATTTTGAAAAGCCCATCTTCCAGCAGCTGAGTAAACTGTACTTCCTAAACCTGATAATTGTGAATCAGGATGAGTATCTACTCCTATCTCCACAAAATTATTGCCTATATCAGTAAGGGTAGCTGAAGCTACAATTTTTTCATTTTCAATTACAGAAAAGGCTTTAAGACAATTAAAATCATTATGCCAAAAAACTTTTTTATCGACAATTTTATTAAATTCATTTCTTGATAAAATTTCTACGTTATGCTTATTTATATCAATCCAATCATTTTCTTCAGCAAACAAAACCCATGAAGGACCCCATACATAGTATCCAAATTTGTGAGTTATTCTTGATAGTTCATAAGTTCCATAAGAAGAAAAGATCATATCCTTATGTGTTTTTGATAAAAAGCCTTGAACTTCTTGCCTAGCATCATTATCAACTCCAAGATAAATATTTTGATCATGTTCAAAAATCCAAATAGAGTCTTTGAAACCATGTCCAGCAAATGGTTCATGCGTGCTAACAGTAGAAGATTCAGATGAATATTTATTTAATTCTCCTACATAAATATTTGATTCAAACTGCTCATAATTAGGTATATTATTTCTAATCCATAATTTTACTGTCTGATCTAAATTTTTTGATATTTTTTTCATAAGTTACCAGTCAAAAATCACGCCTAACATACTTTTGTCTCTTTTCGTCATCATATCGTAGGCTTCAGGTATTTTTTCATATGACATTCTATGAGTATTCAAAATACTTGGATTAAGTTTATTTTTATTCATATAAGACAAAATACTATTACATCTGTCTTTCCATGAAAATCTATTATTACTTGGATATTGATAACCAAAGGCTCCATTAACGGCTATTATACTTATGCCTTTGTTATAGAAGTGCTCCATTGGAAAAGGGTTAAATGCTTTATCTTCCTCTCCTCTTCCAGACAATGCAACTATAGAAATTCTTCCTTCTGGCCTCACAGATTTCAAACTTGAAATATATGCATCCCATGGGTTAGCAGTAAGAATTACTAAATCAACGCCTTCATTATCAGTCAATTGATACATTTCCTCTTCTAATGTTTTTGAGTTACTTAAAACAGAATGATCTGCTCCCATTTTTTTTGCCATATCATTTCTGACTTCACTATTTCCTACAGCTATAGTTTTTTTTGCTCCAAAAATAGGCCCCATAGCGACTGCTCCTAGACCCAAAATGCCCAATCCTACTACGGCAACATTTTCTCCTGGTATAAAATTTGCCTTAGTATAACAATAAGCACTTAATGTATATAGAGTTGACCATACTGCATCTTCATCTTTTACTCCCTCTGGAATTGTGCAAATATTTGTACTTTCTTTTGCAATCCATTCGGATTGATGAGGATTTTGAGAAACTACTCTATCCCCTACTTTAAACTCAACTACATCAGAACCAATCTCTTGAACGATTGCAATGTTTGAATCTCCTACCCACCTTGGATATGTGGGAGCACCTGGAACATCCTCAGCTCCCTCATAATTACCTCTATCAGTTCCTAGTTTTAATGCACTAACAACTGTTCTAGCACGAATCTCATCAGGTGCTAATTTAGCTTTTAATTTTTTTTCTTCAATTTCAATACAATATGGTTTTTTTAATATTGCGATTTTCATTATTCAGCCTTACCTTAAAAATTAATACATAAAAAAAATGACATCTATGAAAAAACATAACATAAACAACTCACTAAATCTTTATAAAAAAGCAGAGAAAATTATACCTGGGAAAACTCAATTAATTAGTAGAAGATCAAGTCAGTTTGCTCATGGAATTAATCCAATCTATGCAAAGGAATCAAAAGGTGGTTATTTTATAGATGTAGACGATAATAAATATCTTGATTGGATGAATGCTGTTTCTGCAATAATTTTGGGGCACTCCCATGATTATGTAGATAATGCAGTAAAAGAACAAATTGATAAAGGAAGTATACACACAGTCAATAGCGCATTAGAACTGGAGCTTGCAGATCTATTAATAGAACAAATTCCAAGTGCTGAGATGGTCCGTTACACAAAAGGTGGAGGAGATTCATGTGCTTTAGCTGTCAGAATAGCTAGGGGTACTACAGGTAGAGATAAAATTTTATTTAGTGGTTATCATGGATGGCATGATTGGTATCAATCTGCAAATTATTTAGTGAATCCTGAGGATGGGGAATTTCCTTTTGCAGGAATAGAACCAATAGGTGTTCCTAAAGCTTTAGCTGGAACAGCTATTCCTTTTATTTATGAAGATATAGAAAACTTAAAAAGCTTAATCGATGAACATGGCGAAGATGTTGCTGCGATTATGCTGGAACCAATGAGATCAGAATTCCCTAGGCAAGGCTATTTAGAAGAAGTAAAAGATTTAGCTCACAAAAATGGATCATTATTAATTTTTGATGAGGTTAGTTGTGGATGGAGAATGTCAGTGGGAGGGGCTCAAAAGAAAATAGGAGTCACACCTGATATAACAGCTTTTGCAAAAGCTATGTCAAATGGCTATCCAATGGGTGCTGTTGTAGGTTCATATGAATCTATGGAGCCAGCTGATAGAATGTTTGTTTCAAGTTCATATTGGAGTGATAATATTGGCTTATCAGCCTCCAAAGCAACAATAGAATATTTACTATCAAATAACTCAGAGAAATGGTTTGAAGACTATGGGAACATATTAAAGAAAAAGATATCTGAAGTTATGAATAGTTCTAGTGTTAATGTGAAAATATCAGGAATTCCTTCAGGACCAATAATACAATTTATAAGTGAAGAATCTTCAGAAATTCCTTTGATGAAAACTTTATTTGTACAAGAAATGGCTAAACAGGGTGTTCACATGAGTACAGTTTTTCATCCAACTATGTCACACACTGAAGAAGATATAGATATAACTGTAAGAGCTATAGATAATAGTTTATTGACCATCGAAAAAGCTCAAAAGTCTAACTTTGAAGATTATTTAGAAGCTCCTATTTTGAATGAACCATTTAGAAGACTAGTTAAGTAGTTTAAAATGAAAAAAATAATTGTTCCATTATTTTTTTTTATACTAGCATGTGGCAATGAACTAAATGATGAATCTGAATTAAATCAAAAAATTGATATAAAAGAAAATATTAGTTTTATTCCATTCGATGGAACAGTTTTTGTTAGTAATAAAATACTCACCTCATCAGATAATACCGATTTTACTTTTCTAAAGAAGATCCCAAATGAAGAGAGAACGATGTTTGATCGTAGGATAAATAAAGATGCAAAAGATCATGCTCATGGATCATGGATTACAATAACACCTTTTTTATTTATAGCTTTTTTTTCTGATGGAACTGAAATTGAAGTTCAAGTCAACGATGAATTTGAAAATAGTTCAAATGCTGAAATAGTAGCCTTAAAATATCTTGAAGTGATCGGGAAATTACCAAAATTATTTAGAAAAGAAGTTGAAACAGTATGGATTCATAAAGGTAATGAAGATTTTGGAGGAGGAAATAATAATTTGTTAATTCATCATGAAAGAGGCCTTGAATATGAAAAATCAGGATTTTTAGAAGAGGTTTTTTTGCATGAAGCAGCTCACACATCTCTTGATTCAGATCATAGTTCTTCAAAAGGTTGGATTAATGCACAAATTGCAGATAATGGAAATTTCATCTCATATTATGCAAAAGAATATCCTAAAAGAGAAGACATAGCAGAAACATTTCCTTTATGTTTCGCTATTGAGTATAGAAGAGAAAGGCTTGAGGACGACGTAATACAGAAAATAGAAAAAGCGATCCCAAATAGAATAAAATACTGTCTTAGTGTATTTGAAAATAGCTATTAGGTAATCCTAATATTTTTTTCTATCTGATCATTACTTTAATAATTTATGAACTCTTCCTCTATGTATTACAGACTTTATATTTCTGAGGTCAGTAATATCTTTTTCAGGTTCTCCATCTACAGAAATAATACTCGCGACTTTACCAACTTCTAGAGATCCTACCTGATCTTCAACCCAACAAGATTTTGCAGAGTAAATTGTTCCAGATTGTATAGCTTCCATAGGTGACATACCTATTGAAACATGTGCATGGATTTCATCCTGAAAGCTTGTTCCTCCGAGTTTGTAATATTGCCAAGATGCGTCAGAACCTGAAACCAGCTGAATACCTGCATCCATTACCTTCTGCCATACCTTTGTTGCCTCTTCCCAATTATTATTAAACACTGCAATCTCTTCTTTTTCAGAATCCGTCAATTCGGATTCATCTTTTGATTGAAGTTGCCATATTCTATCTCTTCCTTGATGCAGAGTTGCGTTTATTAGAACTCCTTTTTCAGCCATTTCATCTGCTAGTTTTTGGTCAAATTCAAGTTTACCTTCAGTATTAACAAATCTTCCGTGAATTATAGTATCTACACCGGCTTCAAATGCTATTCTTATACCTTCAGTATTTACGCAATGAGCTGCTGTGTGAATCTGGAATTTATGAGCTTCATCAACGATAGCTTTCATTTCATTTAGATTGAATGAAGGAACTCTTGTGTTTGATGTTCCTGTACTTCCACCAGTAGCCGTAATTTTGATCATATCACTACCGTCTCTAACTAGTCTTCTTACTGATGCAATACATTCATCAACACCAGTTGCTACCTCTCCAAACCAATTTAGGTGTCCACCAATAATCGTTATTGGTCTTCCAGACATTATTAGATCAGGAGTTTGAATAATTCCTCTATTAGAAGCTTCTTTTATCATATAGCCTGACATATTTTTAGCTCCTAAATCTCTGAGAGTTGTAACTCCAGAATCAAGATGTTTAATAGCATTTTGAGCTCCGTTAATTGCTAATAGATTATCATCAGTTTTTACTAAAACATCTCCGGGTGTTCCATCACCAAAACCTATAAGATGAACGTGACAATCAACTAAACCTGGCAATATAGTTCCACTTAATTCTATTTTTTCAGAATTTTCAAATAATGGGTGAGAGGATATTTTATCAGGACTATCAATCGCAACTATAATTTCATTTTCTACCAGTATTGAGATTTTTTTTTCAATAACAGAGCCCTTCACTGTATCAATAATTCTGTTTCCTGAAAAAATCTTTACATTCATTTCTTACATCCTTTAAATATTGATTCTGTTAGCCTTGTTGGTACTATATACCATCCATCGTTTTTTTCAAGTAATAAAGGTTGATTTCCAAATTCAACATTCCATTCCAAAGTGTTAGAGTCAATTAAATTAAAAGTATCTTTTTCTAAACCAACAGCGCCTTCTGATCCAAGCACATGGATTATTTCTGATGGCAGGGGGAATAATTCAAAAGGGTCTTCTGTAGGTTCAGAAATTTGAATTAATAGTTCTACTGCACTTAGTTGAGATCTAATTGTTTTTTCAAAAAGTTCATCATCACAAGTTTTATCAACATATCCATCCGCAAGATGATTCTTAATCCAAATATAAAAATTAATAGTCTCACTTACAAAAATTTCAGACCTAATTGTAAGATCACTTGTTGAATTTACATTTCGTCTTGCCTCTAATATTTCTGTTCTTAATTCAGATCTCCAATCTTGTAATTGAGAGTAGTCTTCTTCCTGAGAGCAAGCTAACAAAAAGATTATAAAGGTTATAATTACATAAAACTTTTTCATCTTAATATATAAACTATTGAGATTCTTCCCTTGGGTACCAAGCACATTTGGTATCTTCATAACAACATGCACAATATAAAACATTATGCCCTGGAGATTCTTCTACTAATATAGGAGTTTCTGTAGAACATTCATCTCTAGGTCCTGAGCAATCTGATAAAAAGCTACAGCCTGAACCTATTGCTGATGGGTTTGGAGTTTCACCAAGAATTGGCTTTCTCTCTTTTTTCATATCAGGATCAGGATTTGGAATTGCAGAAATTAATGTCTCTGTATAAGGATGAATAGAATTATTGAAAATTTCGTCAGGAGTACCTGATTCAACCTGTCTACCAAAATACATAACATTAATTTGATCGCTGATCTGTCTTACAATACTTAAATCATGGGAAACAAATAGATATGACAAACCTAATTCGTCTTGCAAATCCATTAACAAATTAATTACTTGAGCTTGAACAGAAACATCCAAACCAGAAACTGGTTCATCACAAACAATAAAAGCAGGATTTAATGCAAGAGCTCTTGCTATACCAATTCTTTGTCTTTGACCTCCACTAAAAGCATGAGGATATCTAATCATATATTCTGATCTTAGACCAACCTTTACTAATAGCTCTTCAACTCGATCTTGTCTTTCTGTTCTATTTTTTATTCCATTAAGTAGCAATGGTTCACTAACAATATCAAATAAGTTCATTCTAGGATTTAGTGAAGAAAAGGGATCTTGAAAAATCATTTGCATTTCTCTTCTCAATGGTCTCAAGTCACCTTCTGACAAAGTTGCTAAATTATGAGATCCTTTTTCATTATTTAGAAAAATATTACCCGCAGTAGGATCAACAGCTCTTAGTATACATTTGGAAATTGTTGTTTTTCCGCAACCACTCTCGCCTACTAATCCAATAGTTTTTCCTCTTGGAATATTAAAAGAAACATCATCAACAGCTCTTACTTGACCTGTAACTTTTTTCAAAATCCCAGAAGTAAGATTATAATATTTCTTTAAGTTCTTGATTTCAATTATATTGTCGTTTTTTACTTTAGATTTTGTAGACATTTGCTTCCTCTAATTTATATTCCTCTTGGATACCAAGCACATTTATGATCGTCGTAACATGGGCCACAATATAGAACAAAATGACCAGGAGATTCCTCTATAGTAACAGGGTCTCCATCGTAACAAGCCTGAGTCTCTCCTGAGCAGTTTGGTTGAAAATTACAACCTGATGGTCTAGCAACAGGATGGGGGATTGTTCCCTGTAAAATAGGTAATCGCTCTCTATGTTTAGTAGCTAATGAAGGAATTGAGCTCAAAAGAGATTTAGTATAAGGATGAATCGGATCTTTATATACTTGCTCTATGGTCCCGCTTTCAACAACTTTCCCTAAATACATAACGTTAACATCATCAGCAAGTTCTGCAATTACTCCTAAATCATGAGTAATCATAATAATTGACATCTCATTTTTTTCTTGCAACTCATTTAGAAGATCAAGTGTTTGGGCTTGAGTTGTTACATCTAGAGCTGTTGTTGGTTCATCTGCTATTAAAATATCTGGATTGGTACACAATGCCATTGCGATCATAGCTCTTTGTCTTTGCCCTCCACTTAATTCAAAAGCATACTGTTTAAGTCTTTGCTTAGGGTTATTCATTCCTACTCTTATGAGCCAATCTTCAGCTAACTCCCAAGCTTCTTCTTTTGTATGTTCCAAATGTAAAGTTATTGCCTCAGTAATTTGATTTCCAATTGTATGAATAGGACTAAAAGAGGTCATTGGTTCTTGGAATATCATTGAAATTCTTCCACCTCTAACCTTTTTTAATTCTTTTATATTTAGAGAGGCAATATCTTGAGGATTTGAATAATTTTTATCATATAAATTCATAGTTCCATTGATTATTTTTCCAGGATTATCAATTAGCCTAAGAATAGATTTTGTGGTTATACTTTTTCCACAACCACTTTCTCCTACAATTCCAAGAGTTTTCTTTGGATAAACATTAAGATCAACACTATCCACTGCTCTTACAACTCCATCAGCTGTATAAAAATAGGTTTGCAAATCTCTTACTTCTAGAAGAGGATTAATTTTATTTTCATTAGATTTTTTTGTAACCATTTTATACCTCCTGATACGGATCAGCAGCATCCCTGATTCCATCACCCATAAAATTCAATGCCAATATTACCAGTATAACTGCAATAGCTGGAATAAATAACCAAGGCATATTGGCTACTGACTGAACATTTTGAGCATCTTTTAATAAAACTCCATAACTTACAGCAGGAGGTCTTAGACCAAGACCCAAGAAACTTAAAGAAGTTTCTGTAACTATCATTAGAGGAAGTGAGAGTGACGCTTGTGCAATAATATGACTATAAAATGATGGCAACATATGAACAAAAATAACTCTCATTGTTTTTGCGCCATTTAATCTTGCTGCAGTTACAAAATCCTCATCTTTTAAGGCTAAAAATCTACCTCTAATTACTCTAGCAAGATCTGTCCATGCAAATAAAGATATAATAACTGTAATCATAAAATAAACCTGATTTATCGTCCAGTCATCAGGAAATGCGGAAGATAATCCCATATACAATGGAATTGTCGGAACAGATCTAATTATTTCAATAAATCTTTGTATTAATGAGTCTATTAGACCTCCATAATACCCAGATATTGCTCCCAAAAATATTCCAAATATAATACTCAAAGCTACTCCAACAAGACCAATTGTTAAGGATACTCTCGTTGCATGCATTGTTCTAGAAAACACATCTCTTCCCTGTTTGTCTGTTCCAAATAAATGAATCCATGCATTAGGATCCTTTGTTTGATCTTTCATCCCAAGAATATGTCTATCAGTGCTCAGGACTCCCCATAGCTTGTATTCATAACCTTTTCCAAAAAATGTAATACCTTCAGCATTATCACAATTTTCTGTAAATTCCATCAAGAAAGTATCCATATTTCTTTCACCTGTAACTTCACAAGTACTCATAAAGTGACCATTTTGAAAAAACTTAACAGGTTGAGGTGGCATATAACCTCTCGCAGCAGCATAATCTACAGGAGGGGCTGTCGACAAAAAATCTGCAAACAGAACTACAAAATAAAAAAGAGCAACTATGATTGAGGCTGTAAATCCTAATCGGTGTCTTTTGAACCTTCTCCAAATCAATTGTCTTTGAGTAGCTAATTCAATAGAATTTGATTCTAATTTATTAGTTTTTTTATTATTTTTCCCTGAGAAAAGATTTTTGACTATTGATACCATAATTAATTTCCTTCTAATCTAATTCTTGGGTCTACAATCAGTAGTAGAATGTCAGAAATAAAAGTTCCAATAACAGTCATAAATCCTATAAGTAAAATAATTCCACCTGCTAAAAACATATCTTGAGCAACGAGAGATTTTACTAACATTGGACCAACAGTTGGTAATGATAGCACTACTCCAACAATTATACTTCCAGAAATCAGATAAGGGAGTATGTAAGCGGTTAAACTTATAGCAGGATTCAGAGCCAACCTAACAGGATACTTCATAATTAGTCGCCATTCAGACAATCCTTTAGCTCGAGCAGTAATAACATATGGTTTACTTAATTCATCTAATAAGTTAGCTCTAGTAATTCTCATTAATGATGCAGTACCAGCCGTCCCTAGAACAACCATTGGAATCCAAATATGATCAATTAGATCTTTGACCCTACCCCAACTCCAAGGAACTCCGACATATTCAGGTGAAAATAGACCTCCTGGACTAAAATCAAACCATACAAAGAATAAATACATTGCAATAAGTGCAATCATAAAATCAGGGATAGCTAAACCTACGAAACCCAAAAATGTAAATAAGTAGTCCCAGAAAGAATATTGCTTGACAGCAGAAATAATTCCGAATGGTATTGCAATGACCCATATAAAAATAACACAAAAAATAGCTAAAACTATGGTAAGTAATAATCTTTCAGAAATAACTTCTGTCACAGGCATATTATATTCAAAAGAAAAACCTAAGTTTTGTTGTAAGAATATTTGATTCATCCATTTTAGGTATTGAACGTACAAAGGTTTATCAAGTCCGTAAAATTTTCTCAAGTTTACTGCTTCTTCAGCATCAACCATACTTCCTGTAGCTTGAAGCTGAGCTATATAGGCTGTTACGTAATCTCCTTCAGGAAGATTTATTATAAAAAATGAAATAAGTGTAACAGACCATAAAGCAACAAACATAAATACAATTCTTCGAGCAATAAAGTTTAGCATTTGATGATTTTATCCTTGTTATATTATCTTAGGTTCATTATCTAATAAAAATAAGAAAAGAGGGTACCAAAAGTACCCTCTTTTCAAAAATTAATCAACTAATGATTATTGGTTACCACCTTCTAACCACCAAGTCTCAGGGAAACCATTTCCTGAAGTTTGTGCGTGGTATGAGAATGGTAGTGGGTTTGGAACGTTTCTAACGTTCTTCTTGATTATAGCTGTGTATGTAGGCTTGTTCATCACTGTTGTGATTGGGTTAGCATTTACACAGTTAAGCTCAACAACCTTTTGTAGGTTTGGAGCATATGCAGCGGCATCACTTACAGCTTCATCATAAAGTTTCTGCCATTCACCAATCCATCCTGGTGCGATTTTACCGTCCATATGTTCGTCAGCCCATTTAGGAGCAATGAATCCTCCACCACCAACAATACCTAGGTGGTTAGGAGTAATGATAGCTCCAGCTCTTCCTGATGACTCCCAACTATTAAGCATAGTTTCGTTTTCATCTCTTCTAGAAGACCATAGACTTCTCTCTTGAGCGTCAAGTTTTCCATCAATTCCTAGATGCTTTTTCCACATTTCGATTACCATTGAGTCAATACCTTCGTAATCTTCGAAAGCAGCAACAGCTACGCTGTGCACAACTACAATTTTCTCTCCAGTTTCAGGCATTAATCTCATGCCGTCAGCATCTTTTTTATCAAGTCCAATTGCATCTAACATTGCGTTAGCTTCATCTGGATTGAATTCAACTAAGTGTTCACCAATATAGTGACCAGGGTCATTAGGGTCGTCCCATCCGGCACATAGACCACCAGTTTCTCCTAGTCCTAGGAAGAATACTTCGTTAATTTCATCTCTTTCAATACCCATTGATAGAGCTGCTCTGAAATCTCTGTTGTTAAGGAATTTAGCAGTTTCTGTGTCTACAGCTCCGCCATCACCTTCCCAAGATTGGTTAATGTATAGGTTTGCTATACCAGATTCAGGTTGTCTCCAGAATTGAATTCTGTAGTTACCTTTGTCAGAGTTCTCTTTGAAAACAGGAAGTTTTGAAAGATCAATGTGTCTACCTTGAACAGTAAATTCACCAGCGATAGCCTTTAGGTTTAGAACCTCTAGGTTTTCAGCTAGATCTAGAACTACACCATCCATATATGGTAGTTGGTTTCCTTCTGTGTCAACAGCCCAGTAGAAACAGTTTCTTTCTAGAGCCCATTGGTCAGAAGTAATTGGCTTTGTAACCTGCCAAGCTGTCATCATAGGTGAGTCAGGGTTAGCGTTAGCGTGGTTTAAGAACAACATGTACTTAGCCCAGTTTTCGTAACCTGCAGCTTCTGCTTTAGCATTAGCTTCATCAAGACCTATAACGTCAGGGTGGAAATCACTCAAGTAGTGTGATGGTGCATAAAGTCCAAGTCCAGAGTCACCTCTAGTGTGAGGACCAGCAACAACAACAGAAGCTAGAAGAGTAATCAAAAGACCATAAGGTTCTTTTGAGTTAATCTGTAAAGTTTCTTTTGATACTTGTGTGAATTCAAGAAGTTCTCCGCCAGACTTCATCCATGAAGGTGGAGTTGGAACAAGATCTTCATTTTGAACCATGTGGTTATACCAAAACATGATGTCATCTGTGTTGTAATCATCTCCATCAGACCATTTTAGGCCTTTTCTAAGAGTTAGAGTAAACTCAGTTGCATCAGCGTTTGATGTCCAACTTTCAGCGATGTTTGGCTGAACGTCAGTCATATTTGTTCCGAAGAACAAAATGTGGTCTTTCATAGGTCTTTCCATGTTTTGTCCATCAGCAGGACCTGTGAAAGCTCTGTACCAAGTACCACCATATTCTCCAATGCTTTCAGCAGGCTGAATAACAAGTGGGTTTTCAGGTAGTCTATCTTCTAGAGCAGGGATTTCTCCAGCTGCAGCTTTAGCGGCACACATAGGAGACTCTTGGAATGAACTTGGCATATCGTTTGATAAACTTGGCCATGATACATCACCTTCTCCTAATCCAGCAGCTTGGTCATCTGCTGTAGCAGCTTTAGAAGTCTTAGAAGTTTCTACAAGCTTAGGCTCTGCTTTTTTCTCAGCAGGCTTTTCCATAGCAGCTTGAGCTTTAGCAGGAGTAACTCCTGCGTCTTTAGCTTTTGCAGCCGCACCGGTAGCGCTAGTAGTGTTAGTTGCTTCTTCAACTTCTTCCTCTGAACATGCTATAGCAAATAAACCTAGAGCGGCTATTGCTACTACAACAAGTCCAAATCGGAATTTTTCTAACATACTTTCCTCCGTAGTCATAGTTGTTATTTTTTATTCCTTCCAAAATAAAAAGGGGCATTAGCCCCCTAATATCAATTCATTATAACCCATATTCTTTAAAAAAAATCAAGCTTAATGCTTTTAATAGTTTTTTTATAAGACTTTGAATTTATTTTGATAAATATATAAGTAAGCTTAGAAAAAAATCATATATTTTGTTTATTTACAATAAAACTAAAATCAATTAATTAATTTTGACAATTCTTCTTTTGAAATTTTCCCAGCATAAGTCATTGCTATAGATTTATCACCCTCCGTAAATACCCATGATGGGAAATATTGGACACCAAAGTAGTTAGCAATACTATTATTAGAATCATCATATATAACTGGATACTGCCATTTTTCGTTATATAACCAATCTTTAGGAGGATAATTTGGCTTAGAAGAATCGGTGCTTGTTACAACTAACAAAACACTTAGGCCTTTTTCAAGAACCTCATCTTCTTCAATCCACCTAATTACCTCTGGAATTTCTTCTTGACAATAGGGACACCAATGAGCAACAAATAATATTATTGTTGGATTATTTTCAGGATAAGTGACATAAATTTCATCATCAGGCAACTTATACCTAATAGTTGGAGAAATTTTCCCTCCAGCAGTATCTATACCAGTGCTAGGATTCATGATTTTAACTTTTTCTCCGCTAAGTTCTATTTCTGAGGTTTTATTTTCATTTTCAGAGGAACAACTTATAAGAAACAGAAAAAATATAATAGGTAATAATTTTTTAATCATAAATTTATCCATTGATTTTTTTGCAAAGACAATTCCATTGCATTTGAAATATTTTGGAGCGTCTCAATTTCATTAATATATTCTTCCCTTGGTACATCATTATTAAAAAAATGTTGTAAAAATTCATTCATTCCTGGCCAGCCTTGAACAGGAGCAAAAAAGTCTTCAGAAAATTTATCTACAATTTCATTTTTAACTATCTCATACTTTGAATTAATTAAATCTACCTTAATAGCTGCATCATCAAAAACCAAATCAAGTGTTACTGATAATTTCTCTGAAGATTCAATATCATAATCCCAAAAACCCCAATAATTATCATAATCAAGTATAGTAAATCCTTTTGATTCTGATTCATATGTTGGATTTTTCTCACCAACACTCAGGACTCTTTTGGGACTAACACCAAGTATTTTGTTTAATACATCAATATACCATGGAGAAATAGAATAAATTGTTTTAATTGAGGTTTCTATTGGTCCCCAACCTGGAGACAATAACTTAAGGTTTACTCTACTTAATTCTCCAAAAGATTTGTTTATGACATAACTATGCAATTTACTAATTATAGGTAAGTGTGAAAATTCAAGATTTGGAACTAAGAGATTTTTTTTACTTTTAATTATTGATATTAATTTTTCAGAAATTATATTTTTTTCAGCAATAGGCATTTCAAAGATACAATCAATATTTTTAGACAAAATATCATTCATTATCTGACCATGCATTTCGTCAGGGACACTCAGAATTACTAGATCTAATTCTCTATCTTCTAATAATTCATTATAATCACGTGTATATTTAGATTGATCCCCTATTATTTTTTGTGCTTCTAAAATTGTTGATTCAGATCTAGCACAAACATAAGAAATCTTTGCATCTTCTAATTTTTCAATAAATGGCAAATAAGCATTTTTTACCCATTTACCAAAGCCTATAAAACCAATTTTTTTATAACTCATATTTAAATTTTATATTATGTACAAATAAAATAGGTTACTATTATTCTTAAAAAAACAGAAAATTATATTTAGTGAGAAAAAAATGACCACAGCTGAAAATTATAAAAAGGGTATACAAATAACTGAAATTGATACTCCGTCAATAATTGTTGACTTAAATATTGCCGAAGAAAACATAAAAAAAATGCAAAACTTCGCAAATGATAATAGTGTTTCAATGAGACCTCATTCAAAAACAAACAAAAGTCCTTATTGGGCTAAAAAACAAATTGAAGCTGGTGCTATTGGAATTTGTTGCGCAAAACTTGGAGAAGCAGAAATGATGGCAGCAGGAGGAGTTAAGGAGATTCTAATTCCAAATCAAATCGTCACTCTAGAAAAAATAAAGAGATTAGTCGAAGTAAATAAAAAATCAAAGGTTATGATTGCTGTAGAAAATTATGATAATGTATCTAAGCTTTCAGAGGAATTTGAAAAAAATTCAATGAAGCTTGGGGTAATAATAGAAGTTAATGTTGGAATGGATAGATGTGGAGTTGAGTTAGACGAAATAGTGGATTTTGCAAAAAATATAAATGACAAGCCAGGCCTAGACTTTGAAGGAATAATGGGTTACGAGGGGCATACTGTAAATATAGGTAATTTTGAGGATAGAGTAAACGAAACTACTAAGGCTATGAATAAACTTATCAAGGCAAAAGATATACTTGAGGAAAATAATATAAATGTAAATATAGTTTCTGCTTCAGGAACTGGAACTTATAATATCACTAGCAAAATTCCTGGAATCACTGAATTACAATGTGGATCATATATTTTCATGGATGGAAATTACTTAAAAGTCTTTGATGATTTTCAGCCTGCTCTTTCATTATTGTGCACAGTAGTTTCAAGAAGAGATAACAGAATTGTTATAGATTGTGGATTAAAATCTGTTTCAATGGACCAAGGTCTTCCAGAGGTCGTATATCCAAGAGGTATAAAGCTTGTTTCTTTATCAGAAGAGCATTGCAAGTGTGAACTTGAAGATGATGTAGATATTCAAGTAGGAGATAAAGTTTTTGTAAGACCAATGCATTCAGATACAACAATTAATTTACATGATAACTATTTTGTACATAGAGATGGTATTTTTGATGAGAAAGTAGAAATAGTAGGTAGAGGAAAATTCAAGTAAATGCTTGATTATTTGATCAAAAATGGTCGTATAGTAGATGGTTCAGGCAAAAAACTTTACATAGCATCAATTGGTATTTCTAATGGAAAAATAATTACTAATGTTTCAGAAGACTCAGAAGCAAAAGAAATAATCGATGCAAATAACAAAGTAGTAACTCCTGGCTTTATAGATGTACATTCTCATGATGACTTCAATGTTATTACTGACAAAAACGTCTCTCATAATATTCTTCAAGGTATTACATCAATGATAGTCGGTAATTGTGGATTCGGAGTTTCTCCCTTTGTTTCTGGAGCAGAGCAAATGTCGGCATTGTATGAAGTTAAGGACATTACTACTAAATGGAATAGTTACGAAGAATACTTTGATATTTTATCGAAAAATAAAATAGCAATAAATGTTGGAGCTCTTGTGGGTCATCATACGATTAGAAGACACTCCTTAGATGAAATGAAAAAAGAAGTTCCTAATAAAAATGAGCTTGAAAAAATGGCTAATCTTTTAATCGAGGGGATGGAATCTGGTTGTTTAGGTTTATCAACTGGATTGGTTTACGAACCTGGAAGATATTCTGTTTCTAACGAAATAATTGAATTAGCAAAAAAAATTCAAAAATATGACGGAGTATATGTATCCCACATGAGAAATGAGGCAGAAGGTCTTATTGAATCAATTATTGAAACTGCAAATATAGGTTTAGAAGCAAATGTAAAAGTTGAAATTTCACACTTAAAATCAGTTGGAAAAAGTAATTGGGGAAAATCTGAGCAAGCATTAGACTTAATTGAAAAATTTTCTGATGATGGTTTAGATATAAATATGGATCAATATCCCTACACAGCAAGGTCTACCATGCTCAAAGCATTACTATTGAACGACACATTTAATTATGAAAACGATTTTAGCCCTATGGGTAAATCTATGCCCAATGAAGTATTGCTTTGCTCAGTTCCAAATGAAAAATCTTTTGAAGGAAAAACATTAGAAGATATTCAAAAATTGTATGATTTGCCAATAATAGAGACAGTTAATAAGTTACTAGATGATGTATCTGACAAAATATTAGTTGCTGCATTCGGAATGAATGAAAATGATGTACAGAATATTATGAAAAATGATCTTACTATGATTGGAACTGATGGAATAGACGTTGGATCTAAACCTCATCCCAGAGCGTGGGGAACATATCCGAGAATTTTAGAGGAATATGTAGTTAAATTAGGAATTCTAACTTTAGAGAATGCTATCAATAAAATGACACATATGCCTGCTGAGAAATTTGGAATAAAGAGTAGAGGTCTTATAAAGAATAACTATTTTGCAGATTTAGTAATTTTTGAGAGTGATAGAATTAAAGATAATGCAACTTTTACAAATCCAAAAAATGGTCCAACGGGTATTGATTACGTTTTTGTAAATGGTAAAAAAGCTGTCGAAAAAGGTCATGAAAAAGATGTATTCTCAGGATCAATAATTAAAAAATAATGCAACCAAAAACGAAAAAAATAATAATTAAAGTAACTAAATGGATAACTCTTATAGTATTTGGGTTTTTATTTTTTCAGCTACTAAGATTAATGTTCATTATGCTTTTTCTAGGCGGTAGCAACCCTTTATAAACTGTTCTTTTTATTTTTTGTAAAGTTAATTTGAGCCTGTCTTTGTCTAGATTTTTCGTTTTGCTCGTCGCTTCTAACATTAATACAATTTGGACAACTTACCCCTTCTTCAAAATATATAGATCGTTTATCTTCCTCATCAATTGGATTCCTGCATCCATGACAAAGTTCATAATTACCAATTTCAGAATTATATTTTAGGGAAACTCTCTCATCAAAAACAAAACATTCTCCATCCCATGATCCTTTATTTTCCTCAACTTTATTCAAATAATTTATAATCCCTCCTTCTAACTGAAAGATATTATTAAATCCAATATCCTTCATATAAGATGAAGCTTTTTCACATCTAATACCACCAGTACAATACATCGCTATTTTTTGATCTTTATTTGATGACAATTCTTTATCAATATAATCTATGAAATCAGTAAAAGTTTCTGTATTTGGGTCTATAGATTTTGGAAATTTTCCAATAACAGTTTCATAAAAATTTCTAACATCTATAAGTTTTACATCTTCATTAGATATAAAATCATCCCAATCTTCAGGAGCTATAAATGTACCCGTATTTTTTGCTGATTTACCCAAATTCATAAATGTTACAATTTCTTTTTGCATTTTCACCTTGAGTCTTTTGAATGGTTTTTTTTCGGATGTAGAAAATTTAATATTACATTTATAGCCTAAATCCTTCATTAATTGATTTAGAGAATCAATTGAATCTGAAGATCCTGAAACAGTCCCATTTATTCCTTCAATTGAAAGTATTATTGTCCCTAAAATAGAATTATTTTTAGAAGTTTCAAAAATTTTATTTTTGTTTTTTGTAACTTTGTCTACATCTAGGTCACAAAATTCATAAAAACTAAGTATTTTATGCATAGAAATCCATCAAATTTTATATAAAAATCTAAAATAATTATAAATCAAAAAGGCTGGTTAGTATGGCTAGTAAACCAAACGTAATAATAATTTTTGCAGATGATCTAGGTTATGGAGACTTAGGTTGTTATGGATCAAAAATAAACGAAACCCCAACTTTAGACAAAATGGCTGATGAAGGCAAAAAGTTCTCTAACTTTTACGTAAGTTCTCCAGTATGTTCCCCCTCAAGAGCTTCTTTGATGACTGGATGCTATCCTCAAAGAATAAGTTTTGGGACTTTTGATGGGCTAAGAGTACTTTTCCCAGGTCAAGGGATTGGTTTGAGTAATGAGGAAAAAACTGTTGCTAAAACTTTTAAGGAATCAGGTTATAGCACAAAAATTATCGGGAAATGGCATTGTGGAGATCAAGAGGAATTTCTTCCAACTAATCATGGTTTTGATTCATATTTCGGTATCCCATATAGCAATGATATGGGTAGGCAAGTAAAAATAAAGGACTACATTCCAAATGACTCTAGTTTACATAAGATAACTGAATGGGACCGCCCTCCTCTACCCTTAGTTAGGGATAAAGAAGTAATTCAGGAACAGCCTGACCAAAGATCAATTGCTGAAAGATATACTGAAGATGCAGTAAAATTCATGAGAGAAAACAAAGAAACACCTTTTTTCTTATACCTTGCTCATATGCAAGTTCATCTTCCCTTATATGCAGCAGAAAAATTTGTAAAAGAATCAAAAAATGGAGATTACGGAGCTTGTGTAGCTAGTATTGATTGGTCAACAAAAGTAATTTTTGATGAGTTGAAAGAATTAGGTATTGATGAAAATACCATAGTTATATTCACTAGTGATAATGGCTCTAGATTACAAAATCAGGGAGGAAGTAATGGAAATCTTAGAGGAGGAAAAGGTCAAACATGGGACGGAGGCCAAAGAGTTCCATGTATCATAAGATGGCCAGGGAAAATCAATGAAGGGCAACAAACAGATGCACTTTCTACAACTATGGATTTTTTACCTTCTATTACAAAATTAATAGGAGGAAAACTTCCTTCCAAAAAAATTGATGGAATAGAAATGTCTGATTTATTCTTCTCAAATGAAAACTCTTCTAAAAGAGATTCATTTCTTTACTACAATGAGGACGAGTTAGAAGCAATTAGGTATAAAAATTGGAAATTACATTTCAAAAAGGAAGATAAATTAATTAATGAATTATACGACTTAGATAGTGATATTAGTGAAAAAGTGAATTTATATTCTAGTCATAGAGAAATTGTTAGTAAATTATCAACATTAGCAGATGAATTTAGAAAAACTTTAGGCGATAAATATTTAGATATAAAAGGTGAAGAAGTTAGACCTGCAAATAGAGTTGATAATCCAAAACCATTAACTGAATATGATGAAAACCATCCATATATGTATGCAGAATACGATAAAGGTGAAAGAGGATAAAAAAGGAGCAAATTATGAATAATAAAAAACCAAATATTATACTGATTATGTCTGATGATTTAGGATACGAGGTTATTAATGCTAATGGAGGAACATCCTATAAAACACCGGTTCTTAATGAGTTAGCAAAGACTGGAATTAGATTTGAAAATGCACACGCTCAACCTCTATGCACTCCCACTAGGATTCAACTAATGACAGGAAAATATAACTTTAGAAATTATATTGGTTTTGGATTAATGGATCCTAAAGAAAAAACATTTGGACATATTATGAGTGACAACGGTTATAAAACATTGATTTCTGGGAAATGGCAACTATATTCGTATAATCCTCCAGATGAAATGCCTGAAGATAGAAATAAAGGTCAACAAATTGAGGATGCTGGGTTTGATGAATTTTGTGTTTGGCACGCCCATCAAACAGAAGAAAAGGGTTCAAGGTATAAAAATCCCATAATTTATCAGAATGGAGAATACTTAACTAAAGAAATTACAGAAGGGAATTATGGAGAAGATATTTTTTGCGATTATATTTTAGATTTTATTGACAGAAATACAGATGATCCATTCTTTGTATATTTTCCAATGACACTTACACATAGACCGTTGGAACCTACACCTGATAGTGAGGAATTTGCCTTCTTCGATCCTCCTTCTAATCAGACACTTGGCGGAAGAACTTGGGATGAATTAGAAGGTTGGGATGATGATGCGAAATATTATAAAGATATGGTTGAATACCATGATAAAACAATAGGAAGAATAGTAGAAAAATTAGATCAATTAAATCTAAGAGAAGACACTTTAATTATTTACTTGGGAGATAATGGTTCTCCTATTGAGGTGTCATCATTCATGGGAGATAAAGAAATCCCAGGAGGTAAAGGTAAAACTATTGATACAGGTACTCATGTACCTTTAATATGTAACTGGAAAAATAATATTCCTGAATCCGTGGTTAGCAGTGACCTTGTAGATAGTACAGATTTTCTCCCAACTATTTTTGAAGCAGCTGGAATTGAGTATCCTGAAGATTATATAGTTGACGGGAGATCATTTTATCCTCAATTGACAGGAAAAAACGGTTCTCCTAGAGACTGGATTTTCTTCCATTTTGATGCAGGAGGAAGAAACAAGAGACCCATACAACGATTCATTAGAAATCATAGTTGGAAATTATATGAGGATGGCAGAATGTATAATATGACTAACGATTTGAACGAAGAGATTCCTATACTTCCTGAAAAAGATTCTGAAGAAAGCAAGTATAATAGAAAGGTGTTAGAACCACTTTTCGGAGAGCTTAAATAAAATAGGAGCCTATATTATCAGGAGAGAAGAATAGGCCCCTATTTGATAAGAGAATTAAGAAAGTTTTTCTATTGTAAAGCACCTACTTCAATTAGTAGAGCTTGTGTGTTTTCTAGATCACCTAATTGAGAAATGTCAATGTCTGGTTTATTTAGACTTTCCATATCTTCAAGTAATCTATTTGGTGTTACTCCATCAGTAACTAGTGGGTACTCATGAACTTGAGTAGCAAAGTATTGTTGTGCTACTTTTGAAGTCATGAATGTCATGAATCTTTCTGCATTATCTTTGTTATCTGACACATCTAGTATTCCAGCACCAGAAACTAATACTACTGATCCAGCATCTCCATTACTTAGATAGTGGTTTCTAGCTGCAAAGCTTTCACCCTTATCGGCAATAAATCTGTGAAGGTAGTAGTGGTTTACCATACCAAATTCAATCTCTTGATCTGCAGCAGCTTGAACTTGTGGTGTGTTTTTTGGGTAAACAATTGGTTCGTTAGCAACTATGCCTTCTAACCAAGTTTTTGTTTTTTCTTCACCCCAGTAAATTCTCATTCCTGTAATCATAGCTTGGAATGATCCATTTGTTGGAGCCCAACCTAATTTACCTTTGTATTTTGGATCTGTTAAATCTTCCATAGATGTAGGTAAGTCAGCTGCATCTGTTACATTTGGGTTGTATACAAGTACTCTAGCTCTTCCTGTTATACCAATCCACTTACATGAATTGTCAGCAGCTCGTGGTGCCACAGCCCAAGCAGGTATTATGTTACATACCTCTCTTGACATTGGGGACAACATGTCACTTACTGCACCTAATCCACCTGGATCTTGTGCATAAAATACATCAGCTGGCGTTTTAGATCCTTCTTCTTGAAGAAGACTTACCATTGCACCAGTTTTACCATATTTTACTTCTACAGGAATGCCTGTAAGAACTGAAAATTCTTCAATTATTGGACCTACCAATGATTCTGATCGTCCTGAGTAAATTACTAGTTCTTTTTCTTTCTTTTCAACTTCAACTTCCTTCTCAATTACTACTGTTTCACCAGGAACCTTAACTTCCTTCACAACTTCAGTAACAACAGTTTCTCCAGGAACTTGAACTTCTTTAACAACTTCTTTTTCAACTACAACTTGTTTCTCAACCTCAACAACCTCAGTTTCTGCAGAACATGCCACAAAAAATGCGATCAATAGAGATGAAAACATAGCCAAAGCTAAATTCTTTTTCATGAAATTACTCCTTGATATTTAGTGTCTATTAATTGTCAACTTTTTTAGTATACAAATAAAAAATACCATTTGTCAACAATAAAGGTATACAATCTATTTTTTTGTTGGAACTCTAAAAGAAATGTAGAGTATTCCTGTAAGACCAACCAAGGCTACAATAATATCTATTAGAATAGGCTCTATGACAAATATAACTGCGAAACCACAAAAAATTACAATCATTGAAATAGCACTTATTTTAGCTTTTAGGGGCATGCCTTTACCCTCATAGTAATCTTTAATATATTGTCCAAAAAGTTTATTATTGATAAGCCAGTTATATAATCTTTTTGAAGATCTAATATAGCATCCTGCTGCAAGGATTAAAAATATTGTCGTGGGTAAGCCTGGGACAAATATTCCTATGTATCCTATTGCTACAAACAAAGAACCTAAGACAATCCAAAAAAATTTAACTAACTTATTTTTATCAGTTTTTATTTCATTATTAGACAAATTTTCTCCTAAATAGAATTAAAGTAAAAATACGGCAGTTCAAGTATAAACATATATTTCATAAAAAAGATTATTTTTATATATTTTTTTAAGTTTTTTTTTATAACTTTATTGTAATCTTAAATAGCAAGAGAATTCTAAACAAAAATATATTCTAATTTTTATACATGCAAGCAGAAAAAACAAACGGATATTTAGTGCTTAATACAGGTACTCCTGATGAACCAACAATCCCAGCACTAAGAAGATACTTAAAGCAATTTTTATCTGATCCAGACATGCTTGACTATCCTGCAACTGAACCTGTTGAATCATCTAAAGGTTTTGATGTGATCAAACATAAAATAGCTTCTGTAATAAGATGGGGAATAGTCAACTTAATTGTTGTGCCTTTTAGACCTTCAAAAATCATTAATAAATATAAAGGTATATGGACCGAAGAAGGTTCTCCTCTTCTTGTTAACACTGAAAAATTTGTAAAAAAATTAAAAAAATATACTAATGGAAATATTGAAATAGGTATGAGATATGGTAATCCTTCTATAGAACATGGAATTAGAAAACTTATGGAAAATGGAACAGATAAACTTTTTTTAGTCTCAATGTTCCCTCAATATGCTGAAGCAACCTCAGGCTCAACTTTTAGAGAGGTTTATAAAGTTTTAGATGAATTAGATTATCATCCAGAAATAGTAAAGATAGAGCATTATTACTCTGAGGAATTCTATCTTAAAGCTTTTGCTGATAGCGTCAAGAATTCTAAAGAATACAAAGAGAGTGAATATTTATTATTCAGTTTTCATGGACTACCAGTAAGACAATTAAAGAAGGCTGATCCATCAAACTCACACTGCCAAAAAGTTGAAAATTGCTGCGAAAAAGTCAGTGAAAACAATGAATTCTGTTACAAAGCTCATTGTGTCAAAACAATTATGAAAGTTGCTGACATAATTGATCCAGATATTCCATTTAAGGTATGCTATCAAAGTACCTTTGGCCCCGAGCAATGGATAAAACCAAATATAGTTAATGTTCTTGAAGATCTTGCTGAAGAAGGCATAAAAAAAGTTTCTGTAGCATGTCCTTCATTCACAGCAGACTGTTTAGAAACATTGGAAGAAATAGCTGTAGAAAATCACGAAGACTTTGAGAAACTTGGGGGAGAATATGTAAAACTAATCCCTAGCTTAAATGATAATGATGACTGGGTTAGAGGTTTTGCAAATTATCTCCATGATAAAGAATTTGAGTCTACTACAAAGTAGTCAATATTATCAAACACAAGAATTTCTCATACTGTATATTTATCTAAAGTAATATAAATTCTAAATCCATTACTTTATGACTAAATTTAAATCTAAATATTTTTATGGATGGAACATCGTTTTCATAATGGCAATAACCTCATCTATGACTATGGCTTTAGGTACATTAAATTTTGGTTTGTTTATAAAACCTATGGGTGACGAGTTGCAAATAGGGAGATCTTTTTTTGGATGGGCTCAAACTGCAAGACAATTAGTAGGTGGATTGACTAGTCCTTGGATGGGAATATGGGTTGATAAATATGGTTCTAGAATAATTCTTCCATTAGCAACTCTAATAACAGGTATGGGATTGATTCTTCTTGGATTCAATTCAAGTGGTATTCTTATGATAATTATTTTTGGATTCATAGGTATAACAAGTCTAGGTGGGCCAGGAGCATTAATTACAACTGTACCTATTTCAAAATGGTTTGTTAGTAAAAGAGGAAAAGCTCTAGCTATAACTTCTTTAGGAGTACCCATAGGAGCTATGATTTTTGTTCCTCTTACTCAATACTTAATTGATTTTAGCGGTTGGAGAAATACTTGGATTATTTTTGGTTTATTAGCAATCATAATAATTATTCCACCTTCTTTAGTTCTTCTAAGAAGGCAACCTGAAGATATAGGACTTTTACCGGACGGAGAGCAATCTTCAGAAAAAAATTATATTGACTCAGAAGTTTCATGGGAATTTTCTGAGGCCATAAAGACTTCTGTTTTTTGGAGAATAACTATTTGTTTAACAGTAATTTCTATGGCAACAGGTACTATAGCAATCCATAGAATTCCTGCTTTTATGGACAGAGGACTTGATCCTCAATTAATTGCATGGTCCACAGCATTTGATGCAGTTTGTGCAGGAATTAGCACTTTTACAGTAGGAAATTTAGTACGACGAGTGGGTATAAGAATTCTAGGAACTATCTCTTTTTTATTTTTGGCATTTGCAAGTTGGATAACAATATATGCTTTTTCATTTTTTGAAATCTTTATTTCAATGGCTATTTTTGGTCTTGGAATAGGAGGTTTGATGTTCATTCATTCATTTATATGGGCTGATTATTTTGGGAGAAAAAATCTAGGCCAAATTAGAGGAAAAGTAACTCCATTTATTCTAATAATTGGAGGTGCAGGAGCACCGGTCGCAGGTTATGTTAGAGATTTTACAGGTAGCTATGAAATAGTTTGGTTTATAGGAATGTTTATGATGTTTTTTACAGCTGCATTATTTTTTACGTGTAAAAAACCTAAAAAAAAAATGTAGAATAGAATGAATTATTATAAAAAATCAAGTATATAAAATGAAAAAAATATTACTACTAACAATAATCTTCATTATGTCTTGTTCAACTGCAACCAATGAAGAGGAAGCTAAAACTGAAGCCAAAGAACTAGGTGAAACAATAGTAAATGCTTCATCAAGAATAGACGAAAAACCAACTGTAAGCCTTCAACAAATAGGATTCGAAAGCATACTGCCAGATATTGTTTATCAGAATTTTCTTGTACTCAAGGATTATGACTATGCAAAGCAGAAATCTGAGATTAAGGGTTATAAAATTGTCAATGATGAATTCATAAGAGCTCCTGGAAAAAAAATTGCTGATAAATTTTCGATCAATCTTAGTGGAGGGTTAGCTCTAATAGTAGAAAAAGATGACATATTGTTCGTAACATATCGTTCTACTTCTGCAAAAACAAAAAAAGAATATACTAAAAACGTGATCACAGACCTAGATGGAGCTATGGTAGAAGTAGATTGGATTACATCTGAAGATGTATTTGTTCACAGAGGGTTTGATTCTGAATACGACAGATTCAGAGATACGATGCTTGAAATCATAAATGATAATAACCCTTCTAAAATAATTCTTTCAGGTCATAGTTTGGGTTCTGCACTAGCTACATTGTCAGCATTAGATTTATCAATGAATTACGGATACGACGTATCTTTAGTATCAATGGGCGGACCTAGAGTAGGGAATAAAGAATACCGTGAACTAATGGATAATTATGTAAAAGATAATTACAGAATCTATATCCCTCAAGATCCCATTATCAATATTCCTGGTTCATTAAAAGATTATGAACATTCAGGTTTTGCATTTGGTATTAATCCTGATGGCACACACAACAGTGATATCAATATTGATCATTTTGGATTCAATGCATATAGATCTATATTTGATGAAAGATTTAATGTTCATCATCTAGGAAATTACATAAAATCAATCAATAAGATTTTATCTAAATGTTATAAAGATGAATCAGAATGTTTTAATATGCAGGAAGGATATAAAACTTCTTTAATTGAGCGAGAAACAATGAATCAATTTAGAGCAGCATTAAGAGCAAAACCACAAGAAGTAATCGATGAAACTATGGAAAAAGCTCTTGGAAATATTGAAGAAGAAAAAAAGAAAGTAAAAGAAATCACTTCAGAACTTAAAGAAAAAACTAACACAGAAGTCTTAAGTAATTTAGATGGAATAATTCAAGCTAACAAGGATAAAACAGAGTGGGTCAAGAGTTATAAAGAAAAAGCCAAAAGCCTAAAAGATAAAGCAAAAGACCTATTAAATAAGTAAAATTTAGATTTGGTGGAGCCTGGGAGGATCGAACTCCCGACCTCTTCCGTGCAAGGGAAGCGCTCTCCCAGCTGAGCTAAGGCCCCATTTAGTTAGAATGCGTATTTGTAATGATA
>TARA_B100001121_G_scaffold310732_1_pt1 | contig 37401 bp, 35 predicted proteins | sample TARA_B100001121 | Tara Oceans TARA_B100001121 (sample SAMEA2622817) | marine metagenome | biome: marine biome (ENVO:00000447); feature: surface water layer (ENVO:00002042); material: "saline water (ENVO:00002010), including plankton (ENVO:xxxxxxxx)" | depth 5 m
TTTTCATATGAATATTCTTAATTATAATAGAATTAAGAAATGAATATTTACGAAAAAATTTCTAAGTTTTTTGTTGAAAATCCAATAAAATTATTCACTCTTTTTATATTAATTACTATTGGATTAGCTTTGTCATATTCATTTATACCGTACAGAGGAGATGCTTCAACTTCACCCAAAGATCCAATCATAGATCTAGATATAGAAATTTCTAAAAAATTCTCTGATGAAGTTCATTTCACATTATTTTTGTTAGAAACCCCAAATGGAGAAGATATACTTTCACAAAAATATCTCTATGAAATTCTAAAGGCCTCTCAAGAACTTAGAGATAAAGATATTAAAAAACAGTTATCTCCAGAAACCATTGAAAGCAAAAGTCATCTTTTTAGATATGTAGACTCGGAAACTGGAATCGAAGTAGAAGGAATACTAACACTAGCAGATGTAGTTGATAATATCTTAAAACTTAATCCAAAATACAATAAAAATCTTGAATCTGCTTCTAACCAAGAGGTAAAAGAAGTAATTTCTGAGTTACTCAAAGGAGATCAAATAAAGGATTTAAAAAGAAATATAAGTATTAATTCAAATGTTGAAAAGAGAAACATAAATGGTAATGAGATCGATTGGTGGACATCCCCTGCAATGTTAATAGTTATTCTTGGAGATAATGAATCTTTAGGAGGTGGCTCTCAAAGAGTTGCATTAGGTGGGGATAAAAATACTCTTGATAAAGAAAACTATAATATTAGAGTTTTAGATGTACTCAAAGAAGAGTTAACATCTTTAAATGTATGGGGTATAGCAATCGATGTAAATTTAGAAGGTGAAAGGCAAGGATATTCTTCTGCATTATTTATAACTCTTACTGTTATAGCAGCAGTAGCAGTAGTAGGTTTTTCCCTGAGATCTTACTGGGCAGTAGTTCTAATAGGAATTGGTCTTTCAACACTGATGATTTGGTTAAAAGGTATATCTTTCTTACTTGGTCTGAAAGGTGGATTAATTGCTGACTTTATAGTTCCAATAGCAATGATTTCCTTTGGAGTAGACTTTGGAGTTCACGCAATCAGAAGATACCAAGAAGAAAAAAATACTAAAATAAGCTACAATAAAAAATTTATAGTGGCTTTTGGAGGTGTAGGTTCAGCACTTACATTAGCATTTATTAGTGACTCAATTGCATTTCTTTCAAATATTACTGCAGGAATAGAATCGGTTGTTCACTTTGGATTAGCTGCAGGAGTTGCTACATTTGCTGCATATGTTGTATTAGGAATTTATGCTCCATTCATCCTTTCTAAAATTGAATCTATAGATAATAAGAATAATAAAAATAAAATCATTTGGACTTTTCAAGCAATTGGATCAGCTTCCCTTGCTGGTGGTTCGGTTATAGTATTTTTACTTGTTTCTTCTGTTCTAGGAATGATTATGATTTTATCTAATCTAATATTATTTTTACTTTTACCAATTTTAATTGTAAAAAAATCAAATCCCTCGTTGAACAAAGATAGTAATGAGAAAAAAAATATTTTTATAAAAATAGAAGAATATTTTAGCAAAATAATCTTATTTACTGCAAAAAAACCATATATAACAATTTTATTTTTTAGTCTTATAACAATTTATTCAACATATCTTGCCTTCAAGTTAGAAGCAAGATTTGAAGTTGCGGATTTTTTCAATGAGGAGTCAGAGTTTGTAATTGGATTAGATAAGCTTGATTATCACTTGGGAGATACAACTGGTGAAGTAGGTGTCATATATCTAAAAGGAAAACTTGATGATCCTAATGCTGTTGCAGATATGAAAAATCTGATTGAAATACTTGATAAAAAAGACTTTCTAGCTCATGATAAACAAGGTGATTTATTACTCATTGAACCTAATTTATTATCTTTATTAGAGAAAAAAAATATTTCAGGTACAAATAAAAATGAAAACAATAAAGTTTTTAAAGAATTAATAAATAATGGGTTGGTAAATGATCAAAATGAAATTTTTTACTCCTCCAATAGAATTAAGTTCACGCTAATAGAAGAAAAAGATGATTTTTCAACAGTTTTCAGAGTTGGAATACCTGATTCAGCAAATCAAAAAATTACTACATTTGCAAGAGAAGAATTAGAAAAAGAATTAGAATTCTTTAGTAATAAATCTTACATTACTGATTATGGAATAACGGGTTCACCCTTTGTAAGAGATATTGAACTCTCATCAGCTACAAACTCATTGTATAAATCAATTCCAATCGCTGCTTTTGCTTCATTTTTAGTATTACTAATAACTTTTAGGTCAATTAAATATGCGATGGTAACAGTTTTGCCAATTGGATTAGTAGTTAGTTGGTTGTATGGGATAATGTACTTGGGTGGCTATTCTTTGAATTTAGTAACTGCAACTATAGGTGCAATTTCAATAGGTGTGGGAATTGATTTTTCAATACATATTACACAAAGATTTAGAGAAGAACTAAGAAAGAGTAATTATAGTATAGCGCTTGAAAAGACCCTAAATGGAACAGGAATTGCTCTCTTGGGATCCGCTATTTCAAGTATAGTTGGATTTGGAATAATGGGATTTGCACCCATGCCAATGTTTGCTAGCTTTGGTCAAATCACATCAATTATGATATTCCTAGCATTAATTTCCTCAGTATTTGTTCTTCCGAGTTTATTGGTTATAGTTTCTAAAAAATAATGATGTAGAATTTATTTTATGAGTGAAAATGAGTACACAATAAGTCAAGTTTCTAAAATTACAGGAGTCAGCACTTCGGCAATAAATTATTATGTGAGATTAAATATAATTGAACCCCCCAAAAAAACTGCAAAAACTAGGTCTTCTTTTTCAAACTTACATATAGAAAAAATAAATGAGATCAAAAAATTACAAAATAATGGTTTCCCTCTTAAGTTAATCAAAAAAAAATTAAATTCAATTTCAACTGAACTCAAAGAATTTTTTAGTATTGAAGAAATTATAGAGATTTCAGAGGTTAGCAAGATATTTTATGAAGACTTAATCAAGTTACAACTAATAAAAAAACCTAAAACAATTGATGGAGAAGAAGTTCATCCTGCAAATTTAGTGAAGATAATTAGGTCTTATAAGGTACTTTTAGATTCTGGAGTTTCATACGAAACAATAAAAAGACATGAGGAATATAAAAAATTAAGTGAAGCTGAGGCTTATTTTTTACTTGAGCACTTAAATGACGCAAAAAGGAATAAATCTAAGTTTAATCAATTTGAGATTGTTGAAGCTTTCGAAAATATAAGAAGTTTTTATAGAATGGATTTTTTTAATGAATAGAATTGCAATAATAGGTCAATCAGCATTTGGTGCTGAAGTAGCATCAGAAATATCTAAGATTGAAAATGTCAAAATCGTAGGAATAATAACACCATCAAATCAAGATAAAGACCCTTTATACCAATATGGTATTAAAGAAAAATTAAATGTACTGAGATTTAGTAAACTCAAATCAAAAGAAGCGATTAATATTTTCTTCGAGCTAAATGTAGATCTTCTAGTTATGGCATATGTAACAGATATAGTCCCTCTTGAAATTATTAACAATCCTTCCAAAGGAACCATACAATATCATCCTTCTTTACTTCCAGCTCATAGAGGACCATCATCAATAAATTGGGCTGTAATCAATGGTGATAAAAAAACAGGGATTACTATATTTTGGCCAGATGAGGGTTTAGATACTGGCCCAATTTTACTTCAAGAAGAGGTTGAAATTTCAAATCATGACACAACTGGTAGTTTATATTTCAATAAACTTTTTCCTGTTGGCGTAGATTCAATGATCAAATCAATTAAATTAGTACTAAAAAACAAGGCTCCTAAAATTAAACAAAATGAAAAGAATGCGACATATGAATCTTGGTGCTCAGCTCAGGAAATCAATTGGGATAAACCATCAAATCAAATATATAACATGATTAGGGGGTGTGATCCACAGCCTGGTGCATGGACCAATATTAATTCTGAAAAAGTTTTTTTATATGACTGTAAAATTTCTGATAGCAATAATAAAATTAACAAAAAATTTATTATAAAAAATAAAGAAATTAGTATCGGATTAAATGATAAAAAAATAATATTAGGAAGGGTAAAGCCAGTAGGTGGGGTGAAGGTTAACGCATATGAATGGTTTATGTCTAAAAACTTAACAACAAACACAAAACTGGGTTAGAAATGAATAATAATTATAAAAATATAATTGAAAAAACTTTAGGACACTCTAAAGGAGATTATAAAGAAATTAGAATTGAGGAAAGTGTTTCTACTCGAATTAATTACAATGGAAAAGTTAGAGAAAATGTTTCTATAAACTCTCATTTTGGCGGATCAGTTAGATCTCTCAGTAAAGGTGGTTGGGGATTTGCTAGTTTTAACGATATAACAAAAGCTCCTGAAAAAATGCAGGCAGCTACAGACTTGGCAAATTATAGTAATAATCCAACAATCAACCTAAAGGAAAGTACACCAAAAAAGGTCAGCTTGCCTGCTGAGATAAAAAAAGATCCTAGAAAAATTTCTCTTTCTGAAAAAATAGAAATTACTGATCATTATAAAGATCTTTTATTGAGAGAAAAAAATATTCAAGGCTGTGAAATAATCTACGGTGATACAGAAAGAAAAGTAATTTTTGCCGATAGTCAGGGAAATGAAATAGAACAAAATTTTGTACATGTTATTTTACGAATTGCTGCAAATAGTTCAGATGGCAGTGAAATGCTTCAATCAGGTTTTTCTATAGGTTCATTAGGAGATTTTTCGATAGTAGAAAACCTTGATGAAAAAGTTAGTGATTGTGCAAGAAAATCATTAGAACTAATAAATGCACCAAAAATTGACGGTAAAGAAACAACAGTTGTTCTTGATCAAATTCTTGCGGGTGTTTTTGTTCATGAAGCATTTGGGCATTTATCAGAAGCAGATAATGTCTATGAGAACGATAGATTGAAGGAAATACTAAAATTAGGAAAGAAATTTGGTAATCCAGACTTAAATATTACCGATGGAGCAAAAATACCTAACTTAAGGGGTTCGTATGAATATGATGATGAAGGAACTCAAGCAACGACTACACCACTAATAAGAGAAGGAGTTTTGGTGGGTAGGCTTCACTCAAAAGAAACTGCAAGTAAGATGTCAGAAGAACCCACAGGTAATGCAAGAGCTATTTCATATGCATATCCTCCAATAGTAAGAATGACAAACACAATAATAGAAAATAGTACAAGTTCAAAAAAAGAAATTATAGAAGACACAAAAGATGGTTTATATGTAAAAAATTGGTATGGAGGAATGACAGAACATGAAATGTTTACTTTCTCTTCCGCTGAAACATATAGAATTGAGAATGGAAAAATTACAGAAACCTTAAGGCCTGTTAAATTATCAGGGAATTTATTTACTACCCTAAAAAATATTAATGGGATTGCAAATGATTTAGAAATCAATCAAGGAGGAGGTTGTGGTAAAGGTGGTCAAATGCCACTACCTGTTTCGAATGGATCACCACACATAAGAATTAATAATTGTTTAGTATCGAGCGGTTAGATGAATAACATAATAAAATTCCTAAAAAATAATTTTGATCAACATGAGTTATACGAAGAAGAAAATGAATATAAAAGCATTTCGTATGAGTCAAACAATTTGAAAGAAATTTCAATAAAACAATCAAAAGGGTTTGCGGTAAGAGCTATCAAAAATAAAGGGCTAACATTTTCTTCAACTAGCAACTATGATTTTGAAAAATTCAAATCAAATTTTAAAGAACTAAGTGACTATCCTGTTGATACAAAAATAAATTTTCCTAAGGAAAATATATTTTCACAACCTGAAGTAAAAATTTTTTCTGAAGATGAATTTAATATTCCAAACGATTTTTTCATAAATAAGATCGATGAAACCATAAAAAAAATTTTGAAACATTTTCCAAATGCACTCTGTGATGGAGAGTATGATTTAGGATTAGGAGAATCAAATTTATCAAATTCAAACGGTCTTTCAAAATCCTCTAAAGAATCAGGTATAAGTTTCTTTATTTCTGCACAAATAATCAATGGAAATGACATGTTAAATATCTATGACTACGTTAGTTCGGTAAGAAATATTTCAAATGAAGAAATAGAAAAAATCACTGAAAAGCTTTTACAAAATTTGAATGTTGCTCAAAACATCAAAACATCTCCATCAAAGGGTTGCCCTGTGATTTTTACACCACATGGTTTATATCAAACTATTCTTTCCCCTCTATTAGTCTCATTTAATGGTAATAATCTATCTAAAAATTTATCAATCTTATCCAATCGAGAAAATGAGAGGATTTTTGATGAAAAAATTACTATTATAGATAATCCGTTATTAGACTATAGTCCTTCTTCAAGAAATTTTGATGCAGAAGGAACAAATAGCCAACTGAATAAATTAATAGAAAAAGGAAAATTTATTTCAGGTTTATTTGATCTTAAGAGTTCATCTGAATATGGTTGTGAACCTAACGGATGTGCAGGAAGGTCATTAAGCTCTAACACATTCCCTTCAACATCAAACTTAATTATGAATGAAGGTGATATCGGAATAGATAAAATGATAAATCAAATTGATGAAGGGATTTTGGTAGATCATTTGTTAGGCGCAGGCCAAGGCAATGAACTTTCTGGAGATTTCAGTGCAAATATTTCATTGGGATATAAAATAGAAAAAGGAAAAATTGTAGGAAGAGTTAAGAATACCATGATCTCTGGAAACTCTTTCAAAGCGTTAAGTAGTGTAGATTGTATTAGTATTGAAAAAGAGAAAGTATACGGATCAATGAGCCTACCATATTTGCAAACTAATAATTTGGAGATTTCTTCATAATGAAAAATAAATTAGATTTTTCTAAAATTAATTACGAAACCTTTGAAGAGACTTATAAAAATATCCTAGAAATGAAAGATGATGGAATCATCATAACCATTGAACAACTTATATCATTTGAAGAAGAAAAAAAAGGTGTTCATTTTGAAACACTAATTTTAAAGTTTCTTGAACATAAAAATGATCAAATCAGATTGTTAGTTACAAAATATTTGTCAAAAAGTTCTGATCTTTCTACTGTAAGAAAAATAAAAAAAATAATATTAAATGAGAAAAAATCAGATATAAGAAATCAAGCAATAAATATATTTGGAATATGGATATCAAATTATGTTGAAAAAAATAAAACTAAAGAAATAGAAAAATCACTAGAATTTGGACTAGATTTTATAAATAACTCAAAATCAGAGGAATCTCAAAATTCAATGCTTCAAAGTATTAGTTTTATAAATAATAATAAAATTGATGAGTTAATAATGAAAAAATATAGTTCGAAATATGATGAAGATATAAACTCTTCTATCATTTCTATGGGTAACAACGGAAATACTAAATGGATTCCACTTCTTGAAGATAATCTTGATCATAATAACTCTACAATCAGAACAAATTCTTGCATATCACTCAGTTATTTGGGCAATGAAGAACATCTTGATCAAATAAAAGATTTATTAGAAGACGAAGAACTAGAAGCTCAAAAAGCTGCTGTTTTAGGTATATCAAACATAAGTGGTATTTATGCAAAAAGTCTGCTTGAACAATTAAGATTTTCTTCTGAGCCTGAAATTGTAGAATTAAGTAAAATAAAACTTTCAGAAATAAAAGCCGACGAAGGTTTAGATTCTTCAGATGCTTCTGAATCGGAAATAGAAGAAACTCAAGAAGATCTAAAAGAAGAGAATATAGATGACTTTGACGAGTATAACGCCGCAGAAATAGAAGGCTGGGGGTCACTTAATTCTGATGGAACTTCATTTATTGCTCCAGACGCGATAGATGATGATATAGATGATCCAATAAAGTCTTTAGCAGATTATGAAAAACCTATAGACCAACCAAGGATAGATGATTAGGTATAAGCAATTATAGAGGCTCCTAAAATAGATGCATCTTCTCCAAGAGTAGTCATTTTTATTGGAGGATTATTTTTATAAAAATTTATCGAATAATTAGATGTAAATTTCATGAGATCATCCCAATAATTCTTTTGTATAGCCTCAGCAACTGAGCCTCCTAATATAATTACCTCTGGATTAAATATTGCCAATAACGAAGCTAGACCTCGTCCTAAATTTTCAACAACTGATAGCAATATTTGATTGCAATCTCTGTCTCCATTTACTGCTAAATCAAAAACACTTTTTGAATCTAAATTTTCAAATAATTTATTCTTTTTTAACAACTCATTTTTTGCAATAGAAGCTATTGCTGTCCCAGAAACATTACCTTCTAGGCATCCAGGACAACCCAAAGAACAACCTGGTCCGTTAGGGTTTATTATCATGTGCCCAACCTCACCTGCAAACCAATTATGGCCTTGAATCAAGTTACCATTTGATATTAATCCTGCACCTACACCTGTAGATACAGTCAAATAAAGCAAATCTTTAGAGCCTAAAAATTCCCCTAGTTTAGTCTCTGCTAATGCTGCTAAAGTTGCGTCATGTCCTACTTTTGGGACAATTCCTAAATTTTCTCTAATTATTGGAACTAAGGATTTATTGTGCCAACCTGTTAAATTAGGAGGATTAATATATTCTCCATTTATTTGATTTAAAGGTCCCGCAGATGAATAACCCATTCCAAAAATAGAATCATTTTTGCAAATTTCTGCGGATAATTCAGTTATCAATAATCCAGCTTTATCAATTCCAAGAGAAGGGTCATATGCAACTTTTTTTTTCTTTACTATGGTACCTTTTCTATCTACAAGAGAAACTCTAATATTAGTTCCACCTATGTCTGCAGCAACAACAAAATTAGAGTTTTTATCGATATCAATTTTCATACCGTAATTATACTAGTTATTTTGTAAAATTTCTGAAAGGTCCAAAGATTCTATTTCTTCCTTTGATATTTCACACTTCTCAGCGGCGTCTAAAGCACTACTTGATAGTTTCCCTGTATAGAGAAATTCTAGTACATCATTCATGTCTAATTTTTCAGACAAACATATAAATCTATCATCAGTTGAAACTTCTTCTAGTATTTCGATTTCTTCATTATTTGTATCAGGATCAGGAATATCAAATTCAAAATATGTTAGCAAAGCAACTGAATCTATGTCACATTTTTCTAGCTCTAAAATAACTTGAGGTAAGTCCGTTAATGATGGATTCAGAGGGTCAGAAAAAGCATCTTGAAGCTTTTCTGATAAACATATTGAAGAATTATTATCTAGCCCTAAATCTATTAATTCTTGTGGGATTTCAATACATTCAGTAATGCTAGATAAATCAGAAAAAATTTGAAGTGGAAACAAACCGCCAGAAGTATATATATACGTTAATGAATCCTTTGTTGAATTAAAACCTGTTTTATTAGCCAAACATTCAATAGAATCTATATTGCTAGGCAAAATTGATACTAAAGCTTTATTATCAATTAAGTCTTCAAAAATATTTTCTCCACTATTTGTATCGAAAATATTTCTAGAGGATTCATTTAGGCAAAATAAGGTTCCCAAAGAATAAGTAAACATTGGAGATCCAAAATTTTCACCTAAATAATCAAAGTATTCTTCTTGATTTTTTGAACTAATGCAATCTTTTTCTACATCGCTTAGTTGGATATTTTTATTAATTAGAATTCCTTGAAGAATCCTAAAATTAGTTTCCAAGGATAAGCAGTTAGATAACTCATTTCTTGGAAGGGATTCTTCATCAATAAAAGAAATTAGTTCACCCGAATCATTAAAGTCATCTACTAGACAATCTTTTTCATTAGAAGGGAGCTCATTGTAGAAAGATTCAAAATCAATTAGGGGATTAATAGTAATTGGAGAAATCAAGTTGGTTTGTTCATTCAGCTGATTTTGACCACAAGAAACAATAAGTATAGTAGTTAAGAAAAATAAAAATTTATTCATACTAATATTTTATCAATAATGCTGTTTTTCTAAATAGTAAATTATATAAAAACATAGTAAATTAATATCAACTTAATAATGGATTTTTAATGGATAGCAAAGTCACATTAAAAAAATTAAGGTGAAAAATGAACAGACTATCTAATAAAGTGGCCTTAATATCAGGTGGAGCAAGAGGAATAGGGGAATATACAGCTAGATTATTCTTAGAAGAAGGAGCTTCAGTAATAATTGGAGACAAAGATTTATCAAGATGTAAAAAAACTATAAAAGAATTACAAAAAGAAGGTTATGATTGTTCATTTGTAGCATTAGATGTTTCTAAAGAATCTGATTGGATTGATGCAATTTCTCATATAGAGTCTAACTATCAGAAACTTGATATACTCATCAACAATGCAGGTATCTATAACACTATTCCAATAGAAGAAACTCGCTTGGATGATTTCAACAATATAATTTCTGTAAATCTAACAGGATTATTTCTAGGGACAAAGCATTCAATACCAATTTTAAGGAAAGCCGGGGGAGGCTCTATAGTAAACATCTCATCAACAGCAGGATTAGTTGGAAATTCAGGAAGTGGTGCTTATGGGGCATCAAAGGGTGGGGTAAGATCATTTACAAAATATACAGCTGTACAACATGCTATGGAAAATATCAGAGCAAATTCAATACATCCAGGGCCAATTGAAACTGATATGCTTGCAGAAAAATTATCAGATATAGAGAGTAGATCAGCATCAGAATCAAAAATTCCTATGGGAAGAATAGGAACTATAGAGGAAGTAGCAATGGCAATACTTTTTCTTGCATCTGATGAATCCAGTTATATCACAGGAGCAGAATTAGTAGTTGACGGTGGTCTTACAGCTAGATAATTATAAATATTCGAAAAATCAGTTTACTTATTATATTTTTCTAGCAATCATTGAAATAACTTAATTCTTGAGAATGAATAAATTCATCAAACTTTATTTTTTTTAACAAAAATCCAGATTCAATAAATGCATAAGCTAATGAAAGAGAGTTTATTCCTTCAATTATTCCAACCTCAGGCTCTTCTTGACTAAGTTTAGACTTTATAAAATCTAAGTATTCTATAGCAATTACCTTCCTATCATACTCAGAAAAATCATAACTATATCCTCCATCAATAAAATCTCCAAAAATATTTTGAGTCCAATAATCAAGTTTAAATTCAGGAAATTCTTCTAATACTTTTTCTCCAGTAATTTCTAAACCTTCTTTTATAAGTTTTATAGGTTGCCCTGACCTTGATTTTGTTCTCAAAAGACTCAATTTTGAACCATAAATCCAAGATTCATTAACAGATAAATTAGGTATAGCATCAGAAATTATCACAGATGCGATTGCTCCTGAATTAAACTCTATAGTTGAAAAGATAGTATCTACAGAATCTTGAATAACTTTATTGTTTTTATATTCCTCAACTCTATGTTTATAAAAAGATTTTAAATTATGGTCACTTTCTTCCATTGATATTAATGATCTTTCAGGCAATAAAATTTTAGAAGACCCTGTTACAGAATTTATTGAACCTAAAAAATAAATTAATAAATCTGCATTGTGAATTCCTGCATCAAGAACGATTCCTCCCCCTTTTTCTTTTTTTGCCCTCCAACCTGTACCATGCATAACTCTGCCAAATGAATAGGAAGATTCAAAGTCAGTAGCATAAAGCGACTCTCCAAATTCTTTTGAATCAACGATATATTTTGTGAGTCTATTTATTGGATCTCTTCTGAAGTTTTCAAACAAAGCAAAATGCCTTCTTGATTTCTTTTTATAATTCAAAACTTTATTTGCTAAAGAAATATCTAATGCCACTGGCTTCTCACACATTACATCCAGACCTAATTTCATTGCATCAATTGAAATCTGATGATGTGTATCATTTGTTGAAGTAATATCTACAGAGTCTAATGACAAGTTAGATTGATTTAGTTCATCTAAAGTATTAAATGAATTTATTTTTTTCCCAGTGTTATTCAGGTAATGATCTGATAAATATTTAGAAGATTCTTTGTTTGGATCAACAACAGCGACTAATTCTAGATCATGATCATAATTAAGATATTCTATATAGCCCAAAAGATGCCTAAAACCCATACCTCCACATCCAATAATTGCAAATTTGTTGGTCATAATTAATAATTCTTTCTTATGGGTATATAATATGTTGAGTAAAGTTATAGTAATCATAAATTATTATTTTCAAAAAAGGAATCTTTATGGGAAAAATTTTCATTACAGGAGGATCTGGATTAATTGGATCAATTGTAAACAAAAAGTTATCTAAAAATCACGAAATAATCAACCTAGACTTATATGAGTCAAATATTAATTCCACCAAAACTATAATTGGAGATATGAATAATTTTGAAGATGTACTAAGTGGTTCAAAAGGTTGCTCAGCAATTATTCACTTAGGAGCTGTTATAGAGGTTAATACAAGTTGGGAGCTTGTACTCAAAAATAATTTTGAATCAACACGAAATGCGTATGAGTCAGCAAGATTAAATAATATAGATAAGGTTATCTTCGCTAGTTCAAATCATGCAGTTGGGCTATTTGAAAATGACTCTCCTTACAAGGATATTGTAAAAGGAAATTATGATGGTTTAGATCCCCAAAATATTCCCATTATTGATCATAATGTACCTATAAGACCTGATTCGTATTACGGAATTTCAAAAGCATATGGAGAGTCATTAGGGAGATATTATTATGAGAAATTTAATATTCAATCTATAAATCTAAGAATAGGAACTGTCCAAAAGATTGATACTCCAAAAAATTCAGTACGTCATTTTGCAACATGGTTGGCACACGATGATATAGCTCAATTAGTTGAAAAAAGTATAGATAATAAACTAGGCTTTGAAATTTTTTACGGAGTATCAAATAATAAATGGAGATTTTGGGACATCAAAAATGCATATAATAAAATTGGATATGAGCCAACTGAAAATGCAGAAAATTATAGAAAGTAGGAAAAAATGAGTGTAAATATAGATCTATCAAATAAAAAAGGAATAGTTTTTGGATTAGCTAACCAAAGATCGATTGCTTGGTCTATTTCGGAAAAATTAATGGATGCAGGAGCGACCTTGGCATTTACCTATTTAGATGAAAGATTACTAAAAAGTATTAATGGTTTACTAGAAGGTAATGATTCTTTGTTACTAAAATGTGATGCCAATAACGAATCAGAGGTAAAAGAAGTAATGAAAAAATTCCATGAAACTCATGGTGATATTGATTTTATAATTCACTCTATAGCATTCGCAAATAGAGAAGATCTAGGAGGAGATTTTTCTAATTTATCAAAACAAGGTTTTAATTTAGCAATGGAAACAAGTTCATATTCTCTTGTAACAATTGCCCGAGAGGCTTCAAAATATTTTTCTGAAAGTGGAGGTTCAGTCATTTCAATGACATTTGATGCTTCTACAAGAGTTTACCCTGGATACAATGTTATGGGGACTGCTAAGGCAGCATTAGAGAATATTAATAGACAGTTATCAGCAGAATTTGGCCCTCGTCAAATAAGATTTAACTCAATATCAGCAGGACCACTGCCTTCATTATCTGCAAGAAGTATTCCAGGATTTGTTCAGATGAGAAAAGCTCATGAAGAAAGATCTCCAATAAAAAGACCCATAACCCATGAAGAAGTTGCAAATACTGCTCTTTTTCTTATAAGTGATCTATCTAGTGGAATTACGGGAAGTGTTATACCCGTTGATGGAGGTTATGGAATAATTGCCTTATAGAATAAGAAAGCCAAATATATTTTATGGCTGGTGGATAGTTTTTAGCGCTGGAATAGTTCAATGGTATTCCTCTGCTGTTTTTTGGAGAGGATTCCCTCCATTTTTTGATGCTATTCTTAGTACGTTTGGCTGGAGTAGTGGAGCCACTGGAGCTGCAGTATCTATTCAAAGATCAGAAAGTGGACTTATTTCACCATTTGTAGGAACCGTAATAAAGAAGTTTGGTCCAAAAAGAGTAATGGCTTTTGGAATCTTGTTAACAGGGGCATCTTTCATATGGATGAGTAGAATGCAAAGCTTATGGGAATTTTATTGCGCAATTACTATTCTTACATTAGGAATGTCATTCGGTACTTTTATAATATTTTTAGCTGTTGTGGGTAATTGGTTCCAAAAAAATAGAGGTAAAGCTATTTCAGTTTTGATGTCAGGAGCAGGTCTAGGCGGAATTACAATTCCCTTAATAGTTTTAGGAATAGAAGAATTTGGTTGGAGAAATATGATTTTTTCTGTTGGGATTGGTTTTTGGGTATTAGGTTTACCAACATCTTTAATTCTTAGAGGAGATCCAGAAGATTATGGTCAATATCCAGATGGTGAAAAAAGAAATAATCAACAATCTTCTGATAACAAATTAGATTCTAGAGACTCTGGTTTTTCTGTAAAAGAGGCTCTTAGAAATGGAAATTTTTGGAAACTAGCACTCGCAGCAGGTATAAGCCAAGCTGTTTTTACTAGTAATTTGTTTCACTTAACTTCTTTCAAGGAATTTGGACTTACAACAGCATTTGCTGCTACAATAATTGGACTCTCTTGGTGGGGAGATATTTTAGGAAGAGTAGTAGTTGGTTTTATAACAGATAAATATGATAGAAAATTCTTATTAACAATTTCTTTTTCATTATTAACTTTAGGTATATTGGGAGTTAGTATTATAGGCTCAGAAAGTGAATTTATATTATTTAATAGAAATCTTGGAATAATTCTTTTTATAATATTTTTTGGCCTTGGTTTTGGTTCATCAGTACCATTAAGACTAACTTTAGCAGCAGATTATTTTGGGAGAAAAAATTATGGTTCAATGGTTGGAATATTAAATACAGTTGGAGCTGTTTTTGGAACCCTTTCACCATTATTAGTTGGTTTAACTAAAGATTTTACTGGTGATTATATTTATGCATATTACATATTAACTTTTATGATGATTTTTACTATCCCTTTGGTAATTTCATTAAGAAAAAATAATTAATCAAAAAAACACCATAAAATTAATGAATATTTTTTTGGAGAAATCTATTCTCTATTTAACTCAATTTTTTTTTCAGTAATTTTAAGTAAAAAAGAGATTTTTTTTGAATTCATTTGTTCATTTACATAATCACTCAGAATATAGCCTACTAGATGGAATGAGCAACCTAGAAAAAATGGTTGCTAAAGTAAAATCTAATAACCAGCCTGGCATAGCTATCACAGATCATGGGAATATGTATGGAGCCGTTGAGTTTTACAAACTAGCAAAAAAATATGAAGTAAAGCCAATTATTGGTCTTGAAGCTTATTGTGCAATAGAAGATAGCTTAAAAAAAACAAATGAAGAAAAAAGTCCATATCATTTAACACTTCTTGCAGAAAATGAGACAGGTTATAGAAACTTAATGAAATTAACCACTCATGCAAACTTAAATGGTTTTTATTACAAACCTAGAATTGATAAAAATATTTTAGAAAAAAACAATGAAGGAATAATAGTTCTATCTGGTTGTCCTTCATCAGAACTATCGAGATCAATTATTTCTACAAATGAAGAAAAAATCAAACAAACTTATGGATGGTTTTCTGACGTTTTTAGAGAAAGATTTTACTTAGAAATAATGGATCATATAGGAGTTCCTCATCAAAAAGAAATAAATAAAAAATTAATGGAAATAAGTAAAAATAATAACTTACCCATTGTTATTACAAATGACAATCATTACGTGGATAAACATGATCATGAAGCTCACGAACTATTGATGTGCCTTCAAACCAACTCAAATATCAATGACCCAAATAGATTTAAGTTTGATGATGATAATTATTACATAAAATCCACAGAAGAAATGTGGAGTGAATGGAGTGAGATCCCTTCAGGCTTAAGTAATACTTTAGAAATAAGCGATAGATGTAATATTAATCTAGATTTTTCAAAAGCTCTTTTGCCTAAATATGATTGTCCAGATAATAAATCTTCAATGGAATACTTAAGAGAATTAACTTATAAAGGATTTAGTAAAAAATTCAATGAAAGTACTCCTGAATTAATTGAGAGATTGGATTATGAATTAGAAGTTATAGAAAAAAGTAAATTTCCTGATTACTTTTTAGTATGCTGGGACATTTTTAACTTTGTTAATTCAAAAAATATCTTATCTGCTGTGAGAGGATCCGCTGCAGCTAGCCTAGTGCTTTACTGCCTAGATGTCACAAAAATAAATCCAATGGAACATAATCTAGTTTTTGAAAGATTCTTAAACCTCGAAAGAAAAGAAATGCCTGATATTGATATGGACTTTGAGGATGATAAAAGAAATGAAGTAATGAAATATTGCGTTGAGAGATATGGAAAAGAGCATATTGCTCAAATAATAACGTTTGGAACTATGGGGGCAAAGGCCGCCGTAAGAGATGTTACAAGAGTTTTAGATTTACCCATTTCTGTTGGAGATAAACTAGCAGGAATTATTCCTACAAAAGTAGGAACTAAAATAAAAGATGCTCTTGAAATTGAAGAATTTAAGTCTTTACTTAACGATTCTGATAATAAAAAAGTTGTTGATTTTGCTCAAAAATTAGAAGGCACAGTTAGACATGCATCTACACATGCTGCAGGGGTTGTAATTTCTCAGGACAATCTAACTGATGACGTGCCTTTGCAGATTTCTACTTCAGGTGAGGAAAATGCTCCTCCAACAACTCAGTATGCAATGGCAGCCATAGCTGATGTTGGTTTATTAAAAATGGATTTTCTAGGATTAACAAATTTAACAATCATTAGTAAAACTATTGAAATAATAGAAAAAAGAACTGAAAAAGATTTTGATATTTATGAAATTTCAAAATCTGATAATAATACCTTTAAGCTCTTATCTAAAGGTGATACCTTCGGAGTATTCCAACTAGAATCTGCTGGAATGAGAAAATATATCAAAGAATTAAAGCCTACAAGTATATCTGATATAGCTGCTATGATAGCCCTATATAGACCAGGCCCTATGGAGCACATAGATAGATTTATAAGATCAAAATATGGTAAAGAAAAAATATCATATCCTCACGAGACATTAAAAGATATTTTAGCTGAAACTTACGGAATAATAGTTTACCAAGATCAAGTTCTAAAAATAGCTCAAGCATTTGGAGGATATACATTAGGTGAAGCAGATATTTTAAGAAAGGCTATGGGAAAAAAAATACAAGAAGTAATGCAAGCTGAAAAAAGTAGATTTATTTCTGGGTCAATAGAAAAAGGATTTGATGAAAAATTAAGCAATGAAGTTTTTGAATTAATTGAACCATTTGCAGGATATGCTTTTAATAAAGCTCATAGTGTTTCATACGCTATGATTGCATATTGGACAGCCTATTTTAAGGCTAATTATAAAATAGAATATTTCACAGCTCTGTTAAATTCTTCAATTAACAATACAGATAAAATATCAGTTTGTGTTAATGAACTACGAAAAACCGAACTACAAATTTTAAAACCTAATATAAATACTTCAAACGTAAATTTTGAAATTATTAGTAATGATAAAGGAAGAGTAATTACATATGGTCTTTCTTCTTTGAAAAATGTTAGCGAAACATCATTATCAAAAATAATCCTAGAAAGAGAAAAAAATGGAGATTTTGAATCATTATCGGATTTTTGTAAAAGAGTAGATTCATCTTGGATAAATAAAAAAATATTAGAAAGCTTAGTCAAATCAGGTAGTTTTGATGAATTTGGAGATAGAGGTGGATTACTAGATTCAATAGAAAGAATACTTATACAAATAAATAGTATAACCAAGCTAAGAAACAGTAATCAATCCACAATGTTTGATCTATTTGGAGAAGAAGTAGAAACTCCAGTTAATTTTATTGAAATTCATGAAACTAGTACTGACAATAGTCAAAAAATGTTTTGGGAACAAGAAGTTATGGGTGTTTCTTTCACAGAAAATCCTAATCACAAAAAAATGATGAGAATCAAACAAATCAATGAAGAAATAATAGTCTCTCTGCAACAAATTGAAACAGTAGATATTAATCGTCAACATACATTTATTGCAGAAGTTAAGTCATATGAAAAGAGAACTTCTAGAAAAGGTTCAGAGTTCATGATCGTAAAACTAGAACTTGTAGATGGTTCAATTGATCTTATGGTTTGGCAAAATAAACTAAGTGAAGTAGATATATGGGTTCATAGCCCTATAGCTAAAATTAAAGGCAAAATTAATAATAGAAACGGAGAAAATTCTATATGGTATGATAGTGCTGAAATCTTCTCCTTTGAAGACCAAACTAATTTGCATAATAATCTCAAATCACAAACACCAATAATAACTAAAGAGGAATATAAGCCAAAAATGAAAAAAGAAAATTCTCCCATTGAAGAAATTACAAATGGAAATATTAATGAAATTAGAGAAATAATAATAACCTTAGATACACAAAAACATTCAAGCAATAAACATCTTATGGATGATATTACTAGGATATTACTAGACAATGAAGGAAATATTCCTGTTTCTATAGTTGTTAAAAATAACAGTGAAAAAATTAAGTTAAATTTACCATTTGCAAATGTTAATACTTCAAAATCATTTGAAGAAAAACTTGATAGTATTGTAGGCCTTCAAAATGTTTTTTATAAACACTAATTTATTCGCTCCTGAGAGCTTCAATAGGATCTAATTCTGAAGCTCTGTAAGCGGGATATGCTCCACTTATAAGTCCAACTAAAAAAGAAACTGCAAAGGCTAACAATACACTAGATAGTGATATAACCGCAGTCAAATTATCTTCTTCTCCAAAAGATATTCCACTCAAATTTAAGCTAATTATTATCCCTATAATTATTCCTAATAATCCACCTAATAAACAAATTGTTAGAGCTTCTGTGATAAATTGAAGTCTTATATCTGACTTGGTTGCTCCGATAGATCTTAATGTTCCTATTTCTCTGGTCCTTTCAGTGACACTGACTAGCATTATATTCCCAACCCCAATCGCACCAACGAGAAGAGAAATTCCAGCTATTGAGCCAAGAAATAAAGTTAATGCTCCAGAAACTTGGTTAGCGGCTTCTAATAGTTGATCCATACTAGTTATTTCAAAATCAGGCTCAGCAACACCATGAATTTCTTTTAAGTTTTCTGTTAATAAATTTGAGATTATAGATTTGTCATATTCATCTTCAGATCTAACTAAAATTCTGAAAACATTGACATCGCCTGTAGGGTTTTTTAGAAAAGCTATTCTATTTTGCATAGTAGAAACAGGAATAAAAACAGAAAAATCATCATCTCCTTCTCCTCCTTTGGGTTTCATTACACCACTAACTACAAACCTAAAATCAAACCTGTTAAACAAACTAAGCCTAACAATTTTACCTACAGGGTTCCCTTCAGGAAAAAGTTTTTCCGATATTTCAGAGCCTAAAACCATCCTTAGAGCTTTAGTATCAACATCTTTTTGAGTAATAAAATCTCCTTCTAAAGTTTCTGTTGAAGTGACATCTATATATTCAGGAGTTGTTCCATAAACATTAGCTTCTGTATTGTAATTTCCAGCTATAAGTTGAGCCGGAAAATCAATTTGAGGAGCTATATTTCTAACTCCTTCGATATTTCTTTCTAGTAATTTTTCTGAATCACTTAAGGTTAGAGATGTCCCTGAATTTCTGCCTCCAGAAACTCCGGTAGAAGAATCATCAGAACTTGCAGTAATAAATAATAGATTTGTTCCTAATGCTGTAATTTCTTCTTCTACTTGCTTTTTTATACCTTCCCCTAATGAAACAAGTACTATTACAGAGGTTACTCCAACGATTACTCCTAATGCTGTAAGACCACTTCTTAGTGGCGTTGAAATAATTGATCTAAAAGCAAAATTTATCGCATCAAAAATATTCAAAAATTACTCCTCAATTATCATTCCATCTTTCATCTCTATAATTCTCTCAGCCTTACGAGCAACTGAATCATCGTGAGTAATCATAATTACTGTAATTCCTTCATCAGAAAGAGACTTAAAAATTTGAATTATTTCCTCTCCTGTTTTGGAGTCAAGGGCACCTGTAGGTTCATCAGCTAATATAACTTTAGGTTCTCCTACTAATGCTCGAGCTATAGAAACTCTCTGTTGCTCTCCGCCTGAAAGTTTTACAGGAGAATGAGAAATTCTTTCAGCTAATCCAAGTTTACTCAGAGCCAAAATAGATTTTTTTCTTTTCTCTTTATCTCTTCTGTAAATTAATGGCATTTCAACTTGCCTAACAGCAGAAAGTCTAGGTATTAAGTTATAGTTTTGAAAAACAAAACCAAAAAGATTTCTGCGTATTAAGGATCTTTTATTATCATTAAGTGTAGAAACATCGTTATTCCCAAGAAAATATTTACCTTTTGTAGGACGGTCAAGTAAACCAATTATGTTCATCATCGTACTTTTACCTGAACCTGAGGGTCCCTTAATAGCAACAAACTCACCTTGATCTATTTTTACGTCTATATCTGATAAAGCATTCACCTGATTAAAACCAGTATCAAAAATTTTAGAAATATTTGATAGTTCTATCACTTTTTTCCACCTCTTGGCATTGGAGGTTTACCTTTAGTGAGTTCATCTATAGATTTAGTTGGTTCCTCTTTTTCTTGAACTACTTGTCCTATTCTTTTAATATAAATTGAATCATTTTCTTTTAAGCCTTCTAAAATTTCAGTCTTTTTACCATCAGTTAGTCCAGTTTTAACTTCCGTGTATACTATTTCATTATCTGATATAGATGAAATTACTTTTATTTTGTTATTGTCTACAATTAAAGCTTCTGAGGGTAATACTAGTACATCTTGAACTGAGTCTTTAAGTAAAGTAACTGTTCCATTCATACCTTCCGCAGGAAGTTCTTCTGTAAGCAAAGAAGATAATAAACCTTGTAATTCTTGAATATCATTATCACCTAAATTATTTGCTCCCATTCTAGGTCTTCTATCTCCGTTAGAGTCTCCCATTCCACCTATACCAGGAGGCATTGCCCCCATTCCAGGAATTCCAGGGATGTCACTTAAATCCATTCCTGAAAAAGAATCTAATAAAGGAGTAAATTTCTGAATTACACTTAATACTTCAAACCCCCTAATGAACCTTGCCTCAACAGGATAAGTCACAATACCTTGAGTTACATTGGGTACATTTGAAATAGATGTAATCTGAATAAGTGATGGAGGAAATGGTTTAGAATCTAATGACACAAGTCCATACATACCTGGACTCATTTCCACAAATTCGGCTTCTGATGCAATTATATCCATTTGCATTGTAGAAGGATCAGATAATGTGAACATACTCTGACCAGCAGAAATAAATTCTCCTTGCTTATAGTTAATTGAAGAAACTTGACCATCAAATAAAGCTGTTATTTTTGTTTTAGATAGGCTTTCTTTAGCCTGTTCGACTACTAATTTTTGAATATCTATATCATTTTGATCAGTTCCTTCTGCAACTCTCTCCAAAGCAAGCTTACTTTTTTCTAGATTTTCTTCAGCTAATTTTATATCCTCAGGGTCACTGCCAGATTTCATTTCTTCTAAAGCAAGTATTCTTTTCTGAAGATTTTTTTCTGCTTGCTCTTCTAATTTTGTCAATCTATCAATATCATTTTGAGTTGGATTCTTGAGATTATGTAATGTGTTATTAGCATCTTTCAAAGAAGCTTCAGAACTCTCTACTTGTTTTGTATAAACATTAACTTGTTCGATAGAATTTGTGTAATTTGAATTTGAATTTATCAATGCTTTTGATAGATTCATTTCTGTAGTGTTTGCATCACAACATGTAAAAATCTCATTAAGGATATTGTCTGTTATTGATTTATTTATAGGATAATTATCAAGTTCAACGCAAACATCTTCTCTGTTAGGCAATGCATCAACATCACAATAACTATTTACCGCTTCAGTCAAAGAAATCAAAGATGTGTCAACATTTCTTACAGAATTGTCTAAAAGTAATTTGGAGTTTGCAAGAGATTGTTCAGCCTGTTCTATAAGTTTCAATACAGCATCGAATTGAGAGTCTGTTGGCATCATTAATTCATCATAATTTTCCTGAGCAGTTATGAAACTTGCTTCCGCCTGGCTTACTAATTCTTCTGCTGTTCTAAGCTGTTCCGTTGAAGGATAATCTAACAAATCATTCAAGGTTTTTTCAGCTTGATTTACTACATATTCTGCAGATTTTAAATCCTCTTCAGTTGGAAATTCTAATAATTTTTTTAAAGTAATTTCTTGTCTCTCAAGTGCATTTTCTAAATCTACAGGATCTAATTCAGCTAGTATTTGCCCTGCTGTAACACTATCTCCTTCTTCGACAAAAATCTTTGATAAATTTCCACTAGTACCAAAAGATAATGATATCTTTTTTTCAATTTGTGTACTCCCAGAAGCAATAAGAGTATTTGCAATACTTCCTGTAGTTAAATTGTGAGGTTCATATGAAATAATATCTGAGTCACCATCTGAATTAAAATAAAAATATGAAAAAATAATACCTATGAAAGAAAGTATTATTGTGCCAAAAATATAAAAAGTTTTTTTTCCAAATCTACTTTGAGATTCTGCGATAAGTTTGTCTATGTCATTAGAATTTTGCAAAATTAAACTCCCAAGATATTATGAATTATCCAAATCTATCCCTATTCTATTAAGACATTGTGAAGATTTTGTGAAGATTTTAGTTTTCTTGAACATACTTCCATCAACTAAATATATTATCCTATTTATATGTATGAAATAAATGGTTTTAAATTAAGGATACCAGTAGTAGGTTCACCTATGTTTACAATTTCAAACCCAAAACTGGTAGTAAATCAATGCAAATCAGGGATAATAGGTTCATTCCCAGCACTAAATGCTAGAGAACCCGAAACTCTAGAAGATTGGATAAAAAAGATTAAGGATGATTTAGAAGATTATAAATTTAATAATCCAGATAAAATTGTTGCTCCTTATGCTGTAAATCAAATTTGTCACAAATCTAATAAGAGATTAATTTATGATATGGAAACATGTGTTGAACAAAAAGTTCCAATAATTATTACAAGTTTGAGACCTCCTGACGATATTATTGATGCTGCTCATAGTTATGGAGGGATTGTTTATCATGATGTTATAAGTGTTAGGCATGCTGAAAAGGCCGCAGAAATAGGGGTAGATGGATTGATTTTAGTGTGTGCCGGAGCTGGAGGACATGCAGGAACTTTATCACCATTTGCTCTATTAAGGGAAGTAAAGGAATGGTTCAAAGGAACAATTCTTCTATCTGGATCAATAGGAGATGGAAACTCAATTGCTTCAGCTTTAGCTTTAGGTGCAGATTTGGCATATATAGGTTCAAGATTTATAGCTACTAGTGAGGCAAATGCTGATGAAGTTTATAAAAAAATGATCCTAGATAGTTCTGCAAAAGATATTGTTTACTCGTCATTTTTTTCAGGTGTTCATGGAAATTATCTTAGAGGTTCAATAGAAAGATCTGGCTTAGATCCAGATAACCTAGAAGATGGTAGCAAAAATCAAATGACATTCAGTAATCCAAACAAACCAAAAACATGGAAAGATATTTGGGGCTCAGGTCAAGGTATTGGAAGAGTTTCTGAAATAACTTCTACAGAGAAAGTTGTAGATCAGTTAGAAAAAGAGCTCAAGAATGCAATTAATGATCTAAAAAATAGAACAAAGGATTTATAAATGGATAAGTTCAAGCAATTATATAAATTTTGGTGGTTTAGATGGACTCTATGGTTTGTTATTGGAGCCTTAATAGCAATAATTATAAGATCTTAATAAATCAAGTTGCCTATAGTAACGCCAAAAGTATGATCAGGATAAAAGTCTTTAACAAATTTGGAAGATGATAGTACTTCTTCAGTAATTTTTTTTAGTACACCAGTTCCGTGACCATGAACAATTCTTATTTGTGAGTAGTTTTGATTAATACACTCAATTATATGATCTTCGATTGCTATTTTGGCATCTATTGCTCTAAATCCATGAATATCAATTGAAATTTTTTTTTCTTCAAACATAATAATTAAAAAAATAAAATCATTATTATTATATTGAAAGAAAGAAAATAACGATATGAGAATAGCAACCTTAGGAATATCGCATGAAACAAATACATTTTCAGTTATTCCTGCTACTTATGAAGAATTTGAAAAAAGGCTTATTAAAAAGGGAAATGATTTATTAGATTATTTTGAAGATTCTAATTATACTATTTCAGGATATATAGAAGCTTCTAAAAAATATAATTTTGATCTTGTGCCATTAATGTATGCTAGTACTGGTCCAATAGGAACTATCACTAAAGAAGCATATGACAAATTATCCTCAGAGATGATGGAAATGTTAGAAAACCAAGGGCCTTGGGATGGAGTTTTAATTGCCAACCATGGAGCTGCTGTTTCTGAAGAGTTCCCAGATATGGATGCCAATTTTACAAAACAAGTAAGAAAAATAGTAGGAAAAAATGTTCCTGTTGGCATAACTTTTGATATGCATGCAAATATTTCAAAGGAAACAATTAAAAATACAAATATTTGTGTTGTTTGGAGAACATGTCCACATCTTGATGCAAAACCAAGGGGGTTTAAATGTGCCTCTATGCTCTATAAAACTATAAAAAAAGAAATAATTCCAACTCAATACATTGAGGCTCCGCCTATGCTCGTTAGTATAGTAAAACAATTTACTGGCCAAGAACCTATGAAAAGCTTAGTAGATGAATGCGTAAAAGCTAATATTCAGCAAGATGTACTGGATACTTCTATTTCCGAAGGGTATCCTTATTCTGATGTTGAAGAGATGGGGATGTCTTGGATTACTGTTACAAACAACAATTTATCTCTTGCAAAAAAAATATCTAAAAAGTTAGCTAAAAATGCGTGGGAAAAAAGAGAAGAATTAAATACTCCTGTACCTGATATTTCTAAAGCATTAAAAATGGCAAATAGTATATATGTAGGATCAAAGCCTGATGGAATAGAAAATTTTGTCCCTGATAACGGAGATGCTTTAGAAGAAAATAAAGATAGTAGTCATGCTCATTTAGGACCTGTTGTACTTATGGATGTAGGGGATAACATAGGAGGTGGTTCAACTGCAGATTCAACACACATATTAAAAGTAGCTAGAGACTTAAAAATTGGAAACTACTTACAATCAATCTGTGATCCAAAAGTTGTTCAGGAGTGTGTAAAAGCAGGAGAAAATACAAAAATAGAAATTTTAGTTGGAGGAAAAGTTGATGATATGCATGGGGATCCAGTAAAACTTTATGGGACTGTAATTAAAATTGATGAGGGTAAGTATGAAGAGCACAGACCAAATCACGGAGGGTTTAGATTTTTTGATGATGGAAAAAGAGTTAGATTCGACACAGATGATGGTATAACGATTCTTATCACTTCTAAAAGAACGGGAAATACTGCTAGAGAACAAATGTATTCAATGGGGATTTATCCTGAAAAATATAAAATCGTTATTGCTAAAGGAGTAAGCTCTCCAAGACCAGCTTACCAACCAATTGCATCAAAAATTATAATTGTAAATTCTCCTGGAGTAACAACAGCAGATTTGTCATTTTTTAATTATAAAAATATCAGAAAAGATATGTTCCCTTTCAATAAAAATGCAAAATATATTTGTTGAATAGTCTACTCATTTAGTATAAAAATAAATTATGAATTTTTTAGAAAAAACTGAAAAAATTTTAAGAAAGTTAATTTCAGAAGGTATTGAATTCAAACTCCATAATGATCTTCCTGTAATTTATACCTCTAAAAAAGTTGATCCTGATCTATTTAATATTGCAAAAGAAAATAGAGAAGGTATTGCTAGATTTTTAATTAATGAAAAAAATAATCTTTATAAAAAATATGAAGAATCTGAGAACACAGAAAAATACGTTTATAAGATTATTCTAGAAGAAAAATTCAACATGAAGCTATAAACTAAAAGTCTTGAAGTTCAGCACATTATTTTCAACGGTTTTTTTTATATCTTCTTCAAAATTAAATCCTATTTCCTGCAATAGATCTATTTTATAAAAGTCTTCAGAAAAAACTTCTGAAAATATTTTTTTGGGGTTTTTTTCATAAATTTTTATTACAATTTCATGTAATAAATCTAATGATAACTTTTTCCAAGAATCGTTAAATAATCCGTCTATCCTAAAGTTTTTTTGTCCATCATCAAGGTATGAAACTATTGAAAAAATTTTATTATTTTGATCTGATTGACAATACCAATTGCCTTGATTATTCCTTAGGAAATCAAACTTATTATAAATACTTAGACAGCCTGATGAAATATCAATAAGATTAATATTTGAATTAAGATCTATTTGTTTTTTTGATCTTAATGACAAAACATAAGGAATTATTGATAGTCTTAAGTTTGGATTTCCTTCGATAATTTGTTTTTTTGATTTTTGATCATAATAATCAATAAGGAATTTTTCAAAATTTTTCTTATGATTTGAATTAAACATCACATTTGAATTTTGTACAGATTCCCATCCTAAAGATTCGTAAATTTTTTTTGCAACAGGATTAGTTGTTCCTAAAAAGATACCTTCGGATAAATTATTAGAAAAAAAATCTTCTAAAATTTCTCTACATAATGATTTTGCATAACCTTTTCCCCTAGAGTTTATCGAAGTGCAAACTTCACCAACTCCAGAAATATTAGGAGTACTAATATTGCTAATAATCATTGCACTACTTTCTATAAAGTTTTGATTCTCAAAAACATAAAGTTTAATACAATTGATGTTTTTTTCTGAACCAAGTAGGAGATCTTTATGAATATCAACATTGCTCTCATCATCAAATCCATTATTGATCCATAGATCATAAAGTGAATTGATAGAAATATTTGATAAAGGTATTGTGTATGTTTTTAGCATTTATTGATAAAATTTATTTAAATATTTTTATTTTACTATAATGAAAAAAAAAGATAATCTAGTTTGGATGGACCTTGAATTTACAGGACTGTCAGATGATCAAATAATCATAGAAACAGCATGTATAATTACGGATAAAAATTTAAATATCTTGGAAGAAGGTCCAAACATTGTAGTTCACAGAACATCGGATGAACTTAAAATAATTGAGGATTGGCCTCTAAAAACACACACAGAATCAGGTCTACTTGAAAAAGTAAAAAATTCAGAAACAGATATTCATCAAGCAGATGAATTAAATGTTCAATTCATATCAAAATGGGTAGGTAAGAATCAGGGTATTTTGTGTGGAAATTCTATTCATATTGATAGAAGGTATATTCATAAAGAAATGCCTAAACTAGACTCTTATCTAAATTATAGGATGATAGATGTTTCATCTTTCAAAGAAGTAATAAAAAGATGGTATAAACCAGATAGTAAACAACCCGAAAAAAAGAACTCCCATCTAGCTCTAGATGATATAAAAGAAAGTATTGAAGAGCTAAGATGGTATAAAGAAAATTATTTCAAAATATGAAAATTATTAGCCAAGAAGAATATCAATCAAGAAGAAATAATCTTTTAGATAAAATGAAAGATAACTCAATACTATTAATTTCTGGTGAAAAAGAAAAAATACGTAATAATGATGTTCATTACGAATTTAGACAAAATTCAGATTTTTGGTATTTCTCAGGCATAGAAGAAGCTGATGCTACTTTGGTTTTATTAAAAAAAGATTCTAAAAAATACATCTTATTCATTCAAGAAAAAAAAGTAGAAGAAGAAGTATGGACAGGTTACAGGATTGGAGCTGAGAAAGCTGAATCTTTTTATTTAGCAGATGAAGCTTACAGTAATAAAGATGTAGAAAAATTATCAAGCTTAATATTTGAATGTGAAAACATCTATTACAATTTAGGAACCTCAAAAGATTTAGACAAACTAATTCATAACGGATTAGAAAATTTTAATAGAACTAAATCAAGAACAGGTACGCCAAATCCAATGATTATTGATCCTTCTGTTCTAATTGACTCTATGAGATTAATAAAGAGTAAAAATGAAATAGATATGGTACAAGAAGCTATTAATATTACGGAAAAAGGTTTTATTGAAGCAATAAAATTATCAAGTAAATTTAAATATGAATTTCAAATCCAAGGAATAATGGAAAAAGAATTTAGAATGTCAGGTTCTAAAAGGAATGGATATCCATCAATAGTAGCGTCTGGAAAAAATGCATGTATTCTTCACTATATTGAAAACAATCAAAAATTTGAAGAAGGATCCTTATTATTAATTGATGCTGGTTCAGAATGGGATTATTATTCAGCAGATGTAACAAGAACTTGGCCAGTAGATGGAAAATTTACTAGCGATCAAAAAGATATATATGAGATAGTTTTAGAAGCAAATAATAAAGCAATTGAGGAATGTAAAATTGGTAATACAATAATCGATCCTCATACAGTAGCATTAAAAACGTTAGTTTCTGGCCTAAGGCATCTAAATATATTAAAGGAATCTGAGGATGAAATTATCGATAAAAAGTTATATTTTCCTTTTTATATGCATTCTACTTCCCATTGGTTAGGAATCGATGTGCATGATTCTGGAAAATACAGAGATAATAATGAAAATCCTACAAAATTTGAGGAAGGTATGATTCTAACAATTGAACCTGGACTGTATTTTGGAGATATGGCTCAAACTATAACAAAAAAATATAAAAATATAGGTATAAGAATTGAAGATGATATATTAATTACTAACTCAGGACCTAAAAACCTCACAAATAAAATCCCAAAATCAATAGACAGTCTAGAAAAATTATCACAATAAGGTTGTTTTATCTATCCTGAACAGACCCATCGTACCCAATTGGAGTATCAAGAACTTTTGGATTTTCTCCTAATGACAAACTTTTTTCATTAAGAGTGATTCCTAGCCCGGGGCCCTCAGGAACAACTAAGTAACCATTTTCCAACTTAATAGGATTTTCAATAAGATCTTTTTTAGGAGGTTTATCTTCTCCGGTATATTCTTGAAGTGCAAAATTCGGTATTGAAGCATCCAACTGAACACAAGCCGCAGTAGAAACTGGAGATAATGGATTATGAGGAATCACCTTAATATGATTAGCTTCAGCCATAGCCGAAATCTTCTTACAACCACTAATTCCTGCAGCCAAACATAAGTCTGGTCTTATGAAACTAGTAGCCTTTGCTTCAAGCAATTGTTGAAACTCAAAAATACTAGTAAATCTTTCACCTGTTGCAATAGGAATATTACAGTTCTGTTGTATTTCAGCCATTATATTTGGAGAATCAGGAAGCATTGGATCTTCATAAAAATAAGGTGAAAATTGCTCTAACCTTTTTCCTAAGCTTATTCCCTCAGTTGGGCTCATTTGTCTATGGATTTCTACGCATATATCAACAGAATCTCCAACAGCCTCTTTGACAGCACCAACATTATTCACAGCCTCATTAGCCCATTCAGTAAATGATTTATGTAGATAAAATTTTTCATTATAAGGAGCAAATCTTACAGCTGTAAAACCTCTATTGACAGCTTCTTTAGCGTCCTCTACAAGGGCATCCGTTGTGCCTAGTTCAGATTTTGATTCTTCATTATACATTCCTACATGCATATAACATCTAACCTTATCCCTAGTTTTACCTGCTAGAAGTTCATAGATTGGTACATCAAATCTTTTACCCTTGATATCCCATAGTGCAATGTCAATAGCTGATAGAGCTCCTTGAACAACTGAACCCATAAAATGACTAGATCTATATAACCATTGATAGTGATGTTCGATCAATGAAGGATCTTTACCAATCAAGTAAGGCTCCATAGTTTCTATCATAGTTTTAGTAGGTCTCTGCCATCCATGTACACCACCTTCACCAATTCCAACTGTGCCGTCTTCGCAATGAATTTTTAACAATAACCATCTATCCCATAAAATAGTCTCAATTTTTTCTATCTTAGTTTTTTTCATAATTCCTCACTTGACCCTTGAATATGATAAATATATTGATAACCCTAATGCTAGCATAGCTACTGGTTGATAGAAAAATTGATACCACCAAACTGCATATACATCTCCATCAAAAATCTTAAAAAATGTTACCCAAATAAATATCCAATATGCCATTGAAGATGAAGCTGCAATAATAGGAAAAAATTTATTTATTTTCCTTTTTGAGAGATTCATTATTAGTTCAGCATTAACAACTCCAAATAGTACTAAACAAATTAAACTGATTATTCTAAGAAACATTATTGCAACGGATTGAATATTGCCTAAAACATCTATATTCAAAATCATAATTATCAATCCTGAAAATAAAAATGCTGAAACGAACGCAAAAATAAGGCTCAAGGCTAATATCCTAAAAATTTCTATTATTCGAACGTTCAAAATATCAGGTTTACCAATGGATCCACATTCTTTACACTTTATTCCTACATATGACTCGGTTGTGCATTCGTTACAAACAGGTTTATTACACCTTGAGCATGTTAGGACAGTTTCAATTTTATTGTGGTAATAGCAATTTTGCATTATCTTTTTTCTCTATCAAAAAAAATTCTTGAAAATAAAATACTTCTATTCAAATTAGTAAAAGTATAATTTCCTAAACTTCTTCTAAATAATAATAATAAAAGAATTAGGAAAATTGAATAAATATACTCATTTGATAAATTCTTATAAAATAATCCGAAATAAAAGTGATCGAAATATACAACAAAGTTCACTATTACTATAGACACTATCCATGGAGCAGAGCTATCATTTTTCCTTCTTGATATCCAAAAAATTAAGAATAAAATAATAATTGAAATAAAAACCTCACTAGAAATAGCTGCTAAAATTCCTAAAGAGACTGTTAGGCCTTTCCCCCCTCTTAATTTTATAAAGAATGACCAATTATGGCCTATTATCAAAAAAATAATAATAAATAAGTCCAAGCCAGTAAAATTTTTTATAATATAAGTGGGAATAAAGCCTTTTATAATCACATCTCCAAAAAGAACAAATAAAAGTATTTTTTTTGATGAATATTTGTATAGATTTGATACTCCAGAATGCTTGTATTCAGTTTTTAGAATATTTATTTTTTTTACTCTTAGAAGAACTAAGTAAGTAATAGGAATTGACCCCAAAAAATAAAAAAATAAGCATATCAAAAAAGACGTTATCATAAATCTTTTTTTGCCGCTAACAATGTATTGTATTCTTCCTCATTTATAGCATTGTTTCTACTTATTTCTACTCCTTCATGAACGCCATGAAAATCACTCCCCCCTGAGTATAATAATTTATATTTTTTACAAATATTAATCAGTTCAGATTGTCTATTTAACCCATATCTTGGAGATTGTATTTCTACACCTATCAATCCTTGATTTTTTAATTTTTTTATATTATTCGACAAATCATTTGAAAGTTTTGGGTGAGCCCATATTGGTAAACCATTTGATTGTCTTATTATCTCAATTGCTTCTAAAGTACTCATTCTAGGTTCTTTTATTTTTCCCAAAATATTGTTTGATAAATATTTATCAAAAGCATCATTAACATTTCTAGCAAAACCTTTTTCAACAAGTTCTAATGCTATATGAGGTCTTCCTATCGATCCTTTTGCCCTTGAAGTAACTTTATTTAGATCAATTTTAATGTTTTTAGATTGTAAATGAGTAATAATTTTTTTTATAGATTTCATTCTTTCATCCTGCATTTTAGAAATCAAACTAGATAAATTAGAATTGTCAAAATCTATAAATAAACCAATTATGTGAAATTCAGATCCTGAATCATGGCATGAAAATTCAACTCCAGGTATCAATTCTAAATTAGAATCAATATCATTTAATATTTTTTGAGCCTCTAAACTTCCAAAATAATTATCATGATCCGTTATTGCAATCTTATGCAATTTTGCATTTATAGCTTTATTTATTATTTCTTTGGGTGAGTAGATTCCATCTGAGTAGGTAGTATGAATATGTAAATCAGCGTACATTAAATATAAAATTCTTTATCAAATCTGATGATAGACTTAGCTTTTTTTGTGCTTTCATCAACTTCTATCAAAACTGAATTAAATATCATTTCTCCTTTTTCTACTGGATTCATTCTTCTTCTTTTACCATTAAAGAATCTGTTGATTGATGCATCTTTGTCCATTCCTAAAATACTATTTTTACCTCCAACCATTCCTAGGTCAGTAACAAATCCAGTTCCTTGGGGTAAAACCTTGTTATCAGCAGTTGCAACATGAGTATGAGTACCTACTAATGCTGTTATTTTGCCATCCAGATACCAAGCTAAAGCAGCTTTTTCAGATGTAGCCTCAGCATGAAAATCTATAAAAATAGGAACATTTGGCAGTTCATTAAGTATTGAAGATATTGATTCAAAGGGAGATTCAATTTCTCCCATCCATACAGAACCCATTAAGTTAATAACTGCTAATTCATTATTAAAAAAAACACCTGTTCCTGGTTTATTTTTAGGATAGTTATTTGGTCTTAATATTTTTGTATTTATCTTATCAAGTTCCTGAAAAATATCTGGCTTATCCCAAATATGGTTCCCTGAAGTAATAACATCTACTCCTGATTTAAAAAATTCTTCAGATGTTTTTCTTGTTATACCAAATCCACCAGCAGAATTTTCACCTTGAGCTATCACAAAGTCAATATCTAATTCTTCAATTAAATTAGGAAGAAGGTTTGAAAGAGTTCTTCTTCCTCCTTTTCCTACCACATCTCCAATCATTAGGACTTTCAAAATATCTCCTAGTTAAAATCTCCGGTTGTCTCTACTGCTCTTGTTTCTCTAATCACAATAATTTTTATCTGGCCAGGAAAATTTAATTTTTGCTTAATTTCATCTGAAATATTTCTTGCAAGAGTTGATGCTCTAACGTCATCTATTGTGTCAGGATCAACCATTACTCTAACCTCTCTACCAGCCTGTATAGCAAAACATTTTTGAACTCCATCATAGCTCAAAGCAATTTCTTCTAAAGCGGTTAGTCTTTCGATATACCTTTCCAAAGAATCATTTCTTGCGCCTGGTCTGGCTGCACTTATCGCATCAGCTGCAGCAACAACATAACTTTCAGCACAACTCATTTCTCTATCATGATGCTCTCTTATTGCGGTAACAACTGTAGGTGGTAAGTTATTTCTTTCAGCAACATCAGCCCCAATTTCAGCGTGAGGCCCTTCAATTTCGTGAGTTAATGCCTTACCAAGATCATGTAAGAAACCTGCTGTTTTACAAGTATCTTCATCCAAACCAATTTGGGCACCAATCATACCTGCAAATCTTCCCACCTCTATAGAATGCTGAAGTACATTTTCTCCGTAGGAATATCTATACTTCAATCTTCCCATTAGTTCTATTATTTCTCCATTTAGCCCTTTAATATTGGTATCAAAAACAGCTTTTTGACCTGCTTTTTTTATCTCTCGATTCACTTCTCTTTTTGCTTTATCAACTAATTCTTCAATTCTTGCAGGATGAATTCTACCATCCTTCATGAGAGAGTTAATTGCAACTATTGCAGTTTGTTTTCTTATAGGATCAAAACAAGATACAGATATTGATTTAGGTTCCTCATCTACAATAAGATCCACACCTGTAAAGTTTTCTAAAGCTCTGATATTTCTTCCTTCTCTTCCAATTATCCTACCCTTCATCTCTTCGTTAGGTAGTTCTATGGATGATACAGATGATTCTCCAACTACTTCAGAAGCAAATCTTTGCATGGATGCTGCTAATATCTCTTTAGCTTTTTCATCAGCTTGATTATACATTTCGCTTTCAGCATCTTTATATAATTTAGCTAGTTCAAATTCAATGTCTTTATTGGTTTTATCAATTAGTACTTCTCTGGCTTCATTAGCAGTATAATTAGATATTTTTTCAAGAGCTTCTACTTGCTGAGAGTCAATTTTTTTAACTTTCTCTCTCTCAATATCTAGAGATTTATCTTTTTTTTCAATCTCTTCTGATTTTCTTTTGAGTTCCGCATTCTGTTTTCGTAAGTTGTCTTCTCTTGTTTCTAACTGAGTCTCTTGTCTTTGTATGTCCCTGAGACTATTATTTATACCTTGCTGAGCTTCACTTTTAATTTGCAGAGCATTTTCTTTAGCTTCTACTAAAATTTCTCTACTTCTTGACTCAGACCTTCTAAGTTGTCCTTCAACAGCGTCTTTTGTTCTTCTTATCTCACCTGTAGCAAAAAAAGCTCTCATTAGATAGCCAGCTGCTAGACCAATGATTCCTGACGCTAAAACACTAATGATAACCGCAATGATCATATTCATAATGACCTCCAGTTATTCAGTTTTCTTTTTTTTTAATATTTTTTAATTTCTGATTTCATTATATCTTAATTATGCAAATTGATTATTTTACGATTTTTTAGACTAAAAATGACCCAAGGAAATAACATGACAAATAATTCAGGAATATTAAAAGGTATGACAGTTTTAGACTGTAGCCAAATTTTAGCAGGACCGTACTGTTCAATGATTCTAGCAGATATGGGTGCAAGAGTAATTAAAATAGAAAAACCTAAGGGTGGTGATGATATTAGGACTTGGGGTCCTTTTAAGAACGGAGAATCTGTAGGCTTTATGAACTTAAATAGGAATAAAGAGTCTATTGTAATAGATTTCAAAAGTTCTGAAGGTATAGATGTAATGAAATCTTTAGTAAAGAAAAGTGACGTTATTATAGAAAACTATAGAACAGGAACCATGGAAAAATTAGGGCTTGGATATGAAGATCTAAAAAAAATAAATAATAAAATAATATACTGCTCAATATCTGGTTTTGGGAGAACAGGGCCCTATTCAAAAAGAGCAGGTTTTGATTTAGTTGCTCAAGGAATGAGTGGATTAATGAGTATTACAGGTCACCCAGATAATCCACCAGCAAAAGTAGGTGTTCCGATTGCAGACTTAAATACTGGGATGTTTGCCCTTTCTGCGATTGAAGCAGCTTACATCAACTTACTCAAAAATGATAAGGGGCAATATATTGAAGTTTCTCTTCTTGAGTCTGCTCTTGCATATACTGTATGGGAATCTACAGGTTATTTTTACAACAATGAAATTTCTGAACCTCTTGGATCAGCTCATAGAGTTTCAGCCCCCTATCAAGCTCTAAAAACTAAAGATGGATTCTTGAATGTTGCTGCTCCGAATCAAAGTAATTGGGAAAGACTATGTGACGCAATTGATAGAGAAGACTTAAAAAGTAATGAAAATTTTATTGATAACACAGAAAGAATGAAAAATATTAAAGATCTTGAGAAAGAACTTGAAAGTACTTTTATGAATAAAAACAGATCAGAATGGATTGAAATTCTAGACGAGGCTGGAGTTCCATGTGGACCAATTAATAAAATTAATGAAGTCTGGGATGATCCACAGATTAAGTATAGAAAAATGAGAATAAAGACTAGTCACCCAAAAACAGGCGAGGTTGACAACATAGGTGTAGTTTCAAAATTTCTTGAAAATCCAAGTTCTGTAAGATCACCTGCTCCTACATTAGGAGAACATACAGAAAAAGTACTTGAAGATTTTGGTTTTGATAAAAATAAAATCAAGGAATTATTTTCTAAAAAAGCTATTTTTTAGATTTTTCTTTAGCTCTAATTCTGTTTTTTCTTTTGGTTCCTCTTCTCCAAGCACTAATTAAAATAATTATTATAGGAGGCAATACAAAAAACAATAATGCTTCATCTAAATAACCGACTCTTCCGTGTAATAAAATAAAATTATTCATCTATTGACTCTATTAATTCTATAAAACTATTTTCATCCATATTTATAAGTTTCGAAAAATTATTTAAGATTATTTGATCTAATTCTTTTGAAGAAAAAATGTTAATTCTATTATTTGATATGTGATATATAGAAGGGTTGCCATTTATGAGCCATAAACTGCCTCCAAGCTCTTTTGGAAAAGTGTTTTTTCTTGCTCTCCCCATTAAAAAAAAGATGTAATCACCGTCATTGAATAAATCATCTATCATGCTTTCATTTACGTTAAAATTTTTTAAGTCATATAAATAGTCATTAGTAAAAGTGATATAAATCAAGTCATCTTTTTTTGAAGAACCTTTGATTTTTTTTAAAACTTTAAATTGAAAACTTGTGTAACTTATATCATCAACAATAAAGCTAATTTGATTCCCATTTCTAGATAATTTCAGTATTCTGTCAGATGTATTTATTACTTGATCAAAGGAAAAAAAATCTTTATCTTGAGATTCCCTTGAAGGTGGAGTGTGGCATCCAATTATTGAGAGGATTAATACTATAAAAAATATTTTAGTTATTTTTTTCATACTTTTATTTTGAGTTCTTTACTATTATATTTTCATAAAAGAGAAAAAAACTAAATTTCTGGGGGAAAAATCATGCCAAAAAGAATAAATAGAGCAATTGAATTACTAGAGCAAGACCAACCTATTTACTATACAGGTCTTCATACATTTTCTAAAGAATTTCTGACTTTTGAACAAGGGAAAAAAGATGCTAAAACTTGGGCAGATTATATAAATATAGGAATGGAACATGGATCATTTGATATGAGTGGACTTGAGGCTTACATGGATGGACTGATTGCAGGTGGACCAACAAACTCAGGTCATATTACTCCGCCAGTAATAGTTGAATTACCCGTTCAAGGTGAAACTGAAGAAATTATTCAATATAATGCATGGCAAATCAGGCAAATTTTAGCAAGAGGTGTACATGGAATCCTTTTATGCGAAGCAACCTCCCCTGATGCTGTTAGGGCTTTTGTTGAATCATGCAGATATAAAATTAACGATATAGGGGTAGGGCTTGGATTAAGAGATGGGACTAGAGGTGTAGGCTCAGAATTTATGGCAAAGAAAAAATGGGGTATTGAAGATGATAATGAATATAGAGATAAGGCTGATCCATGGCCCCTAAATCCTGATGGTGAATTGTTATTAGGATTAAAAATAGAAACGCTTGGAGGATTAAATAACTGCGAACAAATCCTTAGTATACCTGGTATAGGATTTGCTGAAATGGGACCAGGGGACATGTCTATGTCTATGAAAATCAGAAGAAAACCTGGAGATAAAACTGTCGATCCTAGAATCAAAGAGGCTTCTGCAAGAGTTAAAGAAGCATGCGATAAAAATGGAGTTAAGTTCCTTGAAAGCGGAAATCCTGAAAATATAGTTGATGTAATTAAATCTGGAGCAAGAGTAATAGCAGGTCAAGATAAAGAGGCTGCAAAAGTAGGTAGAGAATTTACAAAAAGAACTATGAAAGTTTAAT